>Ga0209463_1000299_pt1 | contig 43447 bp, 34 predicted proteins | sample AgamicMgSfrz_FD_187169 | JGI IMG/M metagenome (GOLD analysis project Ga0209463, IMG submission 187169) | Agave microbial communities from Guanajuato, Mexico - Mg.Sf.rz (SPAdes) (version 2) | ecosystem: Host-associated > Plants > Phyllosphere > Phylloplane/Leaf | place: Guanajuato, Mexico...
TCGCCCCATGGAAAGCGAGCGGACGCCTCGGAAAACAAATCGATCATCTTATGTTTAAAAAGTGGCTATCGTCCATCATCATTAACTGGCCAGTTTTTCAGTGCCCTCCCAGCAGTGGGGGATGAAGTCCCCCACTGCTGGAAGTTTTCTTATTTTCATCGAATGTAAAAGGAGGAAATTAGATGAAAATGTATCTTGTTAATCGATTATTTTCGTTACTACCCGTTTTATTTGTCGTATCGGTTGTTATCTTCTCTATCATTCACTTAACGCCTGGTGATCCTGCTGCTGTTCTCCTTGGCGAGGAAGCAACAGAACAACAAATTAAGGAACTACGCATGAAAATGGGGTTGGATTTACCAATCATCGAACAGTATTTTAACTGGATAAAAGGAGCAGTTCAAGGTGATTTTGGTGTTTCTTATTTTATGAAAATGCCTGTCCTTGAGGCAATTACCAGTCATCTCGGTCCAACCATTTCTGTAGCTATTTTAGCTGGGATAATATCGCTAGTTTTTTCTTTGCCACTTGGTATTCTAGCTGCCATGCATAGAGGGACAGGTACGGATCAGACGATAATGGGAATTTCTTTATTAGGAATGTGTGTACCTAGTTTTTTGCTAGGGTTGTTTTTAGTATTGCTCGTTGGTGTTCAACTGCAATGGTTACCTGTAGCAGGATATCGACCATTAAGTGAGGGGATATGGGAACATTTAAAATACTTAATTTTGCCATCTATTTCCCTTGGAGCGATGCACACAGCATTGATTTCCCGAATGTCTCGCTCTAGTTTGTTAGAAACATTAAATACCAATTATATAAAAACAGCAAGAGCGAAAGGTGTTACAGAAAAACTTATTATTTATAGACATGCCCTTCGAAATGCTTTTCTTCCTATATTAACGGTTATTGGTCAAACCTTTGGCTCATTGGTAGCTGGGGCTGTTGTAACAGAAACAATCTTTAATATTCCAGGAATTGGGCAATTAATCATTAATTCGGTAGAGCGAAGAGACTATGCGGTCATCCAAGGAGTAGTGTTATTTGTGACCTTCATCTATGTCATTATTAATTTAATCGTCGATTTATTATATGGTGTCGTTGATCCAAGGGTGAGATTGGAGAGGCAATAAAAGCTTATGGGGAAAAATGATAATTTTTAGCGATAAACAGCAGAGGAGGGGAATCGATGAGTGTATTAGAGCGAGATTTGAAGTTTATAGAAAGTAAGAATGATTTAAAAAAGCAGCAACGTCTTTTACTTTTTCACAGAATTATTGGTAATAAGCTGATTGTAACAGGGGGAGTTATTCTAACGCTTTTAACATTAATAGCACTTATTGCTCCGATCGTTGTTCCGTACGGTCCTTATGAAATGCAAGTAGAAAATCGTCTGAAAGCACCAAGTGTCGATCATCTACTGGGAACCGATAACTTTGGGAGAGACTTGCTTTCCCGAATTGCATATGGTGCAAGAGTCTCCTTAGGAATAGGGGCAATGGTAGCATTTTTCGCCTGCTTAATTGGGTTAATTATCGGGTTACTCGCAAGCTATTTTAAAACATTGGATAATATTTTGATGCGCATTTGTGATGGATTAATGGCTATTCCAGGAGTTTTATTAGCCATTGCTTTAGTCGCTGCATTAGGACCATTAAAACAAAATGTAGTTATTGCCCTTGTGATTGTTTTTATTCCTAACGTAGCTCGAATTGTTCGATCTACGGCATTGGTCATAAGAGAAGAGACTTATATTGAAGCGATTAGAGCGCAAGGAGCGAGTACTTGGAGAATTATTGCTCTGCATATTGCGCCAAACACGATTTCCCCATTAGTTGTTCAAGCATCCTTTATTTTCGCAGATGCCATCATTACAGAGGCGGCGTTAAGCTTTCTAGGTGCAGGCATTCCAGCTCCCAACCCAAGTTGGGGGAACATTTTATATGATGGGAAAATTGTCATTTTTAATGCATGGTGGATGACTGTATTTCCAGGGATTCTTATTATTCTATCCGTACTGGGACTAAATCTGTTAGGAGATGGTTTAAGAGATTTATTAGATCCTAATATAAGCAAAGGGAAAAAAGGAAGATAGTAAGGAGGGAAGGGCATGAGTTCGGATACGTTATTGGATGTGAAAGACTTAAAAACTCATTTTTTTACAGAAAGAGGAAAAGTGACGGCGATAGATGGTGTCTCATTTCAAATCAATAAAGGGGAAATCGTTGGAGTAGTAGGGGAATCAGGTTGTGGGAAAAGTGTTACTTCCCAATCGGTTCTGCGCCTTTTTGATGAAAAGCATCTTGTGAAATATGAAGGAGAGATTCTTTTCGAAGGAGAGACAGATTTATTAAAGCTCTCAAAAAAGAAAATGCAGATGATTCGGGGAAATGATATTTCCATGATTTTTCAAGATCCTCTTAGTTCTTTAAATCCTGTGTTAACAATTGGTTTTCAAATAGTAGAGGCGATCATGCTTCATCAAGATGTCACCAAGAAGGAAGCTTATGAAAGAGCAATTGAAATGCTAAAACTTACTGGTATTCCTTCACCGGAAAAGCGCATTAATGACTATCCTCATAATTTATCAGGCGGTATGCGACAACGTGTCATGATCGCTATGACATTAGCATGTCAGCCTAAATTGCTGATAGCTGATGAACCAACAACAGCTTTAGATGTGACGATTCAAGCGCAAATATTAGATTTAATTAGTGAGCTTAATCAAAAGCTTGAGATGGGCGTCATGTTTATTACCCACGATTTAGGTGTGGTGGCAGAGCTTTGTCATAGAGTAGTAGTTATGTATCTTGGTCAAATCGTCGAAGAGGCTAGTGTAGAAAGTTTATTTGAAAGACCACTTCATCCTTACACAAAAGGATTAATCAAGTCTATTCCACAAATGGAGGGAGATCGTTCACAAAAGTTGCATGTAATCGAAGGTACTGTTCCTTCGCTTGATAGTATACCAATTGGCTGTAGGTTTGCACCAAGATGTCCCTTTGCTGATTCTTTATGTTTAGAAAAGGCACCAGATTTAACCGAAACCTCCTCTGATCAAAAGGTTCGATGCTGGCACTTTGAAAAAATAGCGCAAGAGGAGGAAGGTTATGCAAATGTTCCAAGCTGAACAACAAGAGAAGAAAATCCTGTTGGATGTGCAAGGGTTAAAAAAATATTATCCTGTAAAAAGTCCTCTTGGGAAACTGGGAGGAATAAAAAATTATGTTAAGGCAGTCAATGATGTTTCCTTTCAATTATACGAAGGAGAAACATATGGATTAGTTGGGGAGTCGGGCTGTGGAAAAAGTACAACAGGCAAAACATTGATGAGACTGACTAATCCAACGGAAGGTACAGCTATTTATAGAAATCACGATATTTTTCAGCAAAAAGGTAAGGGATTAAAAAAGATGAGAGAAGAAATACAAATGGTTTTTCAGGACCCTTATTCTTCTCTCAATCCACGAAAACGAATTGGAAATACATTAGAAGAGCCCCTGATAATTCATTCGATTGGCGATAAAAAAGACCATACGAATAGGGTTATGGATATTATGGGAAAGGTTGGCTTACAAGCAGATCACTATTATCGATATCCACATGAATTTTCCGGAGGACAACGACAGAGAATTGGGCTGGCAAGAGCTCTTATTGCTAATCCGAAGCTAGTCATTTGTGATGAACCTGTTTCTGCTTTAGATGTTTCCATTCAGTCTCAAATTATTAATCTTATGCAAGAAATTCAAGCAGAGTATCATTTAACCTATCTGTTTATCGCCCATGATATTAGTGTGGTAAGACATATTTCAGACCGGATTGGAGTTATGTATTTAGGAAGAATGATGGAAGAAGCAACTACGGATGAATTGTTTGCAAATCCATTGCATCCTTATACAAAAGCCTTATTATCCTCCGTACCAATCCCAAATCCAAAAAGAAAACGAGAAAAAATACAGTTGAAAGGAGAGTTGCCTTCACCATTGGATCCTCCAACAGGATGTGTATTTCATACAAGATGTCCATTTGCAATGGATCGATGTAAGCAAGATGTACCTACAAAATTACAAGTTAACGATAAACATGTCGTTGCTTGCCATTTATATGATTAACCGAAAAAAAGAAATTAATGGAGAGGGAGTTCATTTACATGGAAAATGTAGAACAAAAAACAGCGGCTATTACAGAAAAGGTGGAACAGGTATATAAAAAGCTTGCCCAGAATGGGCAAGTCAAAAAAGCGCTAGCGTTTTTAAAAGAAGATAATGAAGCAACGACCGAGGAACAAATTGAGCTCACGGAAATAGAAGCACCAACCTTTGAAGAAGATGAAAAAGGAAAGTGGTATAAAAAGAGATTAGTAGAGCTAGGTGTTCAAGGAGTATCTACAGATGAGGTAGGGAATGTTTTTGGGGTGCTGCCTGGAAGTGGGAATGGTCCTTCCCTTGTTGTTTGTGCCCATCTAGATACTGTCTTCCCAAGAGGAACGAATGTAAAGGCAATACGGAAAAACGGGTTAATTTATGCTCCTGGGATCTGTGACGATGGGAGAGGGTTAGCCGTTGTCTTAACGATTATCCGTGCTCTCACTGCAGCAGGGATAAAGACAGAAGGAGATCTCATCATTGGCGCGACAGTTGGAGAAGAAGGACTGGGTGATTTAAGAGGAGTGAAGGCATTGTTTGACAATCGCCAAGATATAGATGGATTTATCTCCATCGAGCCCGGAGATCCAAGCCGTATTACCTATTTAGGTACAGGAAGTAAAAGGTTTAACGTTTTATTTACAGGGCCAGGTGGACATAGTTTTGGAAATTTTGGTATTCCCAGTCCTATTCATGCATTAGGGAGGGCTATTGCTAAAATTTCTGATTTGCAGCCACCTGCCGAACCAAAAACAACTTTTAATGTAGGGATGATTAAAGGGGGAACTTCTGTTAACACCATTGCCGAAACAGCAGAAATGTTAGTTGATTTGCGCTCCAATTCCCAAGAAGAGCTAGAAATAATCGAAAGTAAGTTTTTGCATTTGATGGAACAAGCCAAAGAAGAAGAAAATGCTCGATGGAACGTAGAATCACAAGTAAGTCTTCAAATAGAAAAAGTAGGTGATCGTCCAGCAGGATCACAAGATAATGATGCTATTATTGTGCAAGCTGCTCGATGTGCGACATCCGTTCTAGGATTTGAGCCGATTTTAGATAAAGCAAGCAGTACCGATTCTAATGTTCCTATTCATTTAGGTATTCCTGCCTTAACACTTGGCGGAGGTGGTGAAGGGGGAGGATTCCATACATTACAAGAGTATTATAATCCTACAGATGGCCACATTGGTGCACAAAAAATCTTATTAACAATTCTAGGTTTAGTTGGATTAGAACAGGTTACCTCATCATTATTGGAGAAGAATAAATCAAAATGTTAAATGGTATAAGGGAGAATTCAACTATGAAAGAAGTATATCAATATATTGAAGATCATAAAGAAATGTATGTAAAATGGTTGTTCGATCTTTGCGAGCAACCGAGTGTAGCCGCGCAAAATAGAGGGATTAAGGAGACAGCCGAAATGGTTGAGCACCATTTGAAGAACCTAGGGGCAGAAGTAGAGTTAGTGGCAACAGAAGGAAATCCAGTTGTTTATGGGGAGATACAAAATGGCAAGGAGAAAACTCTCTCCTTTTATAATCATTATGATGTTCAGCCAGAAGACCCGATTGATCAATGGTTAAGTGATCCATTTACTCCAGAGATCCGTGATGGAAAAATATATGCACGAGGTGTTGCTGATAATAAGGGAACACTTCTCTCTAGAATTTGTGCTGTCCATGCGTATCAAGCAGTATATGGTACATTGCCGATCAATCTGAAGTTTTTGGTAGAAGGGGAAGAAGAGATCGGCAGCCCTCATCTAGAAGAGTTTATTATCAATAATCCTAAAAAAATCCAAGCAGATGGATGTATTTGGGAAAATGGATTTAAAACATTAGATGGAAGACTGCAGATTACTTTAGGCTGTAAAGGAATGTTGTATGTAGAGTTAAGAGCTAAAGGGGCTAATATTGACTTGCATTCAGCGAAAGCAGCCATCGTGGAAAATCCAGCTTGGCGATTAGTATGGGCCCTTTCTACATTGAAAAATACGAAAGAAGAAGTATTAATAGAGGGATTTTATGATAAAGTCAAACCTTTAACAAAGGAAGAAAGAAAGCTGACGGAAGAAATGGAACTTGATGAAGCAGCTGATTTAGATAATTTAGGGTTAAAAAACTATGTGAATAATTTAACTGGTTTTCCTTTGAAAGAAAAATTAATTTTTCAACCAACTTGTACGATTTGCGGAATCGAATCTGGTTATACAGCAGAAGGATCTAAGACGGTTCTCCCCTCGACAGCAAAAGTAAAACTCGATTTCCGTCTAGTATCAGAACAAGATCCAGAAGAAATTTACGATCTATTGGTAAAGCATTTAGATAAACACGGATTTAGTGACATCGAAGTTATCAAGTTAAAAGGGCAAAGAGCAGGCACAACCGAACTAACTGATCCACTTGTCGAGAAAGTCGTCAGTACTGCTCAGCAGTTCTATGACCAAAAGCCACAAGTCTTACGCTCACAGGCTGGAACAGGTCCTATGTATAACCTTTGTCAAAAATTCGGCATTCCATCCCTTGGATTTGGAGTAGGCAACGCAACCTCCCAAAACCATGCACCAAACGAAAACATAAACCTAACCGACTACATAGAAGGAATAAAGTTTATGGCATCCGTATTGCGGAGCTATGCATAGGGAAGAAGAGGGATGGTTCTTGTGGGGACATTCGACTCGCAAGAGCTGTCTCCTGTATTTTTCCAAATTAAATGAAACTAATTGCATCACCAAAACGTATGAATATTATGATTAGTCAATTATATATGTATGATGGAGGTGTCTAAATGATATTTTTATGGCTATTTGCACCAGTGGCAATTGTAATGGGGCTCGTTCTATTTTTCGAAAAGAAATCTGGTATGACAGCACCTGATGAAAACAAACAAGCAGAGAAATTAGGAGAAGTAGTACATTATAATCGAGTTAATTCCAGCGGTGGGCCAGGAGGAATGGGTTGAATGATGAGGAAGAAGAGGGACGGTTCTTGTGAGGACATATCGTAATCACAAGAACCGTCTCTCTTCTTCTGTTATGCTCCTGGTCTTTCGATTAGTTTTTTTTCGGAACGATTAGCCATTTCGCTTTCAATTTGTTCTAAGGTACGTCCTTTTGTTTCTACCACTACAAATCTTGTAAATAATACTCCGAGAACACATATAATTCCGAAAGCGGAAAAGATTACTCCAAAGCTGAATTGGTCTGCGAGAATTGGGAAAACAAGCCCAATGACAAGAGATCCAGTCCAGTTAAAGGCAGATGAAATACCGGCACCGATTCCACGAATGGCCAAAGGAAAAATCTCCCCAACGATAATCCACGTAAGAGGCGCCCAAGAAAATGCATAGAAAAGAATAAATGAGCAGAGAGCAACTAATGTTACCCAATTTAGTGCGTTTTCGTTTATTCCCATTGCTCCAAGAATAGCAGGTGCGAAGAAGGAAAGAGCCATCCCAATCCCGCCAATGGTGAGAATACTTCGTCGATTAAATTTATCAACAAATTGTAAGAAGATAATGGTTGTAACAACGAAAATAACCCCAACAATAACAGTAAATCCAGCGGCTACTTGAGGTGCTAATCCCACATTGCGGGCAATACTTGTAGCATAGTATACGATAGAGTTTGCACCTTGGATTTGTTGGAAGGTTGCCATTCCAACACCGATGATTAAAGCCATGCGAAATCTCTTATGGAATAATTGACTGATTCCAGATTCTTTGTTTCCTGCAATATTTTCAATCTCTGCAATTTCTTCATTAACCTCTTTTTTTGAGTTGCGGAGAGAAGATAACACTTTGCGTGCTTGATCCGCCATCCCATTTTTGATTAAATAACGAGGTGATTCGGGAAGCTTGAGAACACCGAAGTATAATACGATAGCAAAAAATCCAGCGCTACCTAGCATGAATCTCCAACTATTAGGAACTGGTTCGAAAATAAATGCTACAATATAACTAAGCAGCATTCCAATTACGATCATTAACTGATTTAATCCAGAAAGTTTACCTCGAATATTTGCTGGTGCTATTTCAGACATATAGGCTGGAACTAGAGAAGAAGCTGTACCTACTGCTGTTCCTAAGAAAATCCGTGAAATCGTTAAGGTAATTTCCTCTGGAGCAATGGCTGAGCCGACAGAACCTATAAAGAAAATTACTGCGGAAACTAAGATTAGCTTTCTACGCCCAAATTTATCTCCTAATAAACCGCTTAAAATGGATCCGATAATTGCACCACCCATTAAAGAAGAGACGACAATTCCTAACCAAAGTGGACTTAGATTAAAATCTTGCTGGATATGACCTTCGGCACCAGCGATAATTCCAATATCATAACCAAATAAGATTCCAGCAAATGATCCAAAAAAGAAGATAAACTTACTTGATACTTTACTCATAATAATGTTTCTCCTTTGCTTAATTTCTGTATAAACACTAGTCAAACTCTAAAAACATACGCTTTCATTTTTTCTAATAAAATGAACATTTAAATCAGTCGGGAGGATTCCTGCAGATTTGTTAGTTGAGCAATTGGAATAGGATAGGCAGTTTAATCCTGCTAAATCTTGATTATTCCTCGTTGGATCTGCCTAATAAGATATAAAAACATTGTCATCGTTAAATAATTATTCAAGGGGGAAGCGCAAGAGCTGTCCCCCTGATTCCATTACTTAATTACCACATACTCCAAACCAACAAGTTTTGCATAGGTGATAATTTGATCAGTTGTTAAATTTAAGGAAACAACTGTATGGTGACCTCCGCCATTCTCTATCCAAGCTTTCACACCGTCTTGGAAATTTGGCTTAATTGTCCATAACACTCGAGCTACAGGTAGATTTGGTGCTGGAACAGTTGGTTCAAATGCTGATACTTCATTAATTAATAGTTTGTAATGCGTACCGAAGTCAGCCATTGAAACAACGACTCCGTCTCCAGCTTTCCCATCAAAAACTAAACGAGCGGGATCTTCACGATTGCCAATTCCTAACGGAGATACAATAATTTTAGGTTTATTACTTGCTAAAGTTGGATCGACTTCAAGCATATGTGATTGAAGAGCTGCCTCTTGACCAACCGCTAATTCATAAGTGTAATCTTCCATAAAGCCTGTTGATTCATTATGACTCATTACTTTTAGAAGGCGATCAAGCGCAGCTGTTTTCCAATCACCCTCACCAGCAAAACCATATCCTTGTGCCATCAAACGTTGGACAGCCAGACCAGGGAGTTGTTTCATGCCATATAAATCCTCAAAGTTAGTTGTAAAAGCATTGTATCCGCCTTCACCAAGGAAACGTTTTATCGCAATTTCGTAGCTTGCTTGTACTTTCACACTAGCTTCCCAATCTTCCTTACTATATGTGCCATAATCAAATTCATAGAGTGTTTCATATTCTGCAAATAAATCATTAACTTCTGTTTCGCTTACTTCATTTACATATTGCACAAGATCTCCGATTCCAAAGTAGTCAACTGTCCAACCAAATTGTATTTGTGCTTCAATTTTATCGCCTTCCGTAACCCCTACATTACGCATGTTGTCCCCGAAACGAGCTACTTTAATATGGAAGCTTTCGTTATAAGCTACTGCTACGTCCATCCAATCAGCAATTTGCTGTTGTACTTTTGTTCTTTGCCAGTGACCTACAACTACTTTATTTTGTTTTTTCAAACGGGCGTTGATGAAACCATATTCTCGGTCACCGTGAGCTGCTTGATTTAGATTCATAAAATCCATATCGATCGTTTCCCAAGGGATACTCTCATTGTATTGTGTTGCTAAATGAAGCAATGGTTTTTGCAATAGTTTTGTTCCACGAATCCACATTTTCGCAGGAGAGAAAGTATGCATCCAAGTGATAACACCAGCCACTTCATCACGATAGTTGACTTCTTTCATAACATTCGTAATAGTATCTGCACTGACCGCTAATTCTTGTAAAACAAGTGGATATGGTAAAAGTCCACTTTCATTTAAAGTGTCTGTCATTGTTTGTGCATGTGCCTTGACTTCTTTTAACGCTTCTTCTCCGTAAAGATGTTGTGAACCTACAATAAACCAAAATACTTTGCTCGTTGACATATATTTCCCTCTTTTCGAATTTTATTGTTTAATAGATTGCATTACTTTTGTCCGTAATAGGCGTTTTTTCCATGTTTTCGTAAATAGTGTTTATCCAAAATACGTTGAGGCAATTCTTGAGAAAAACGGTTTAATTCCCGTGTAAATAAATTCAACTTCGCCACTTCGTCTAATACAACACTGTTCATTACGGCCGATTTGGCATCTTTGCCCCATGTGAAGGGACCATGACCATGAAGTAAAACTCCAGGAATGGCTAATATATCTAACCCGCGTTCTTCAAATGTTTCGATGATTACCTTACCTGTTTCTTCCTCATAACCACGATCAATTTCTTCTTGTGTCAAAAAGCGGGCACATGGTACAGCGCCATAAAAGGTGTCTGCATGAGTGGTTCCCATGGCGGGAAGATCAAGACCAGATTGCGCCCAAATGGTGGCCCAAGTTGAATGTGTATGCACAATTCCCCCAATTTCTTGATAATGCTTATAAAGGACTGCGTGAGTAGCTGTATCAGAGGAAGGGTTCAATTCTCCCTCCACTATATTGCCCTCTAAATCAATAACGACCATATCACTAGGCTGCATGGTTTCATAATCAACACCACTAGGTTTAATAACGAATAGACCACTATCGCGATCAATCGCACTTGCATTTCCCCATGTGTATTTTACAAGTCCGTGCTTCGGTAAATCTAAATTTGCGAAGAATACTTCTTCTTTCAAATGTTCTAACATATTAATCCCTCCAATTCTGACTTAAAGAATTAAATTTTCTATTGCAGCTTTCTCGATAGCCAATCCTTTTTTGTATCGTTCAATAAATTCCTCAAAGCCTTCTACATCAAAGCGGTCAGGATAAATCTCTTGTTTATCAACCTCTTTAAATACTTTTTTGTTGAGGAAATCTTCTAAACTAGCATTCTCGTCATTGTTCATTATATAAGAAGCAAGAAGAGCAATTCCCCATGCTCCGCCTTCGCCTGCAGTTGCCATTACGGATACAGGAGTATTCATAGCAGCTGCAACAATTTTTTGACCGACGACAGGGGTCTTAAATAAACCGCCATGTCCTAAAATGCTATCAATTGCAACGTTTTCATTTTTTGTCAAAATATCCATGCCGATTTTTAATGCGCCAAAGGCAGTAAAGAGATGTGTTCTCATAAAATTGGCTAAATTGAAGTTGCTTTCTGGTGAACGGACGAATAATGGTCGCCCACTTTCTAGACCTGTGATATTTTCACCGGAAAAATATCCGTAACTAAGCAATCCTCCACCATCTGGATCCGCTTCCAATGAGGTGTTCAATAAGACGCTAAATAATTTATCCGCATCAACCTTCTGTCCCATTGCCTCTGAAAATTCACGGAATAATCGCATCCAAGCATTTAAATCACTCGTACAGTTATTCGCATGGACCATTCCAACTGGACTTCCATCTGGAGTTGTAACGATATCAATTTCTGGATAAACTTTTGAGAGCTCTTTTTCTAGCACGATCATGGCAAAAACGGAAGTTCCAACAGAAATATTTCCAGTCCGTTTTCTCACACTATTGGTTGCGACCATCCCTGTGCCTGCATCACCTTCTGGAGGGCATAGCGGAATACCTGGTTGTAAATTTCGTGAACGATCTAGAATTTTTGCTCCTATTTCCGTTAATTTTCCTGCATGTTCTCCCGCAATTGCGACTTTAGGAAGGATATCTTTTAGCTTCCAAGGATATTCCTTAGTGGCAATTAATGCTTCAAACTGCTCTATCATTGTTTCATTATAATCTTTTGTAGTTTCATCAATTGGGAACATACCGGAAGCATCCCCAATACCAATTACCTTTTGACCAGTCAATAACCAATGGATATATCCGGCTAAAGTGGTGATATGTTTGATTCGCGGGATATGCTTTTCATCGTTTAATATTGCTTGGTAAAGATGGGCAATACTCCAACGTTCTGGAATATTGAATTGGAATGTATCGGTTAAATTTTTTGCAGCTCTACTGGTTGTTGTATTGCGCCATGTTCGAAAAGGAACAAGTAGTTCACCAGTATGATCAAAGGCCATATAGCCATGCATCATAGCTGAAAATCCAATAGAACCAACTGTGCGAATAGTAATCCCATACTTACGTTCAACCTCTTGTTTCATTTCACTATAAGCTGTTTGTAAGCCAGTGATAATATCCACTAAATTGTACGTCCAAAATCCATCTTCTAAAAGATTTTCCCATTCATAACTTCCTGATGCGATCGTTTCAAAGTTATGGTCAATTAATACAGCTTTAATCCGAGTGGAACCGAATTCAATTCCAAGTGAGGTTAATCCGTCAACAATTGCTTGTTTCGTGTTTGTTTGATTGTTTTTCATATATTCCCTCCTTAATAGCGATTTCATAGACTGTAATCGAATGGAGTTGCTTTTTTATTAGGCTGTTTTTTAAAAAATTATTGTTTTTCAATTGAAAAAAAGAATTAGTTGGAAAAATGGAGCAGCCGGAATACACGTAGACTCCTGTGGGATTAGCGAGACAGACTGAGACCCCGGAGGCGAAGCTGAGGAGGCTCAAGCATGAGCCCCATGGAAAGTGAAGTGTATTCCGGCTGCGGGTAATCGTAACAAATTTTGCGGAAACAGCCTTTTATTATTTCAAAACTTTACACATTCACCATAATATATGTACGTACTTTTGTCAACGATTAATAAATTTGTTCGTATTGAATGGACAAGCATATGCTTTGTATTTATCTTAATTATTTGTGATAAAGGTTTTTGTATCCATTTAATAAAAAAACTCAAAAAAAAATTGTTTTTAAAATTGTATGGTATTTGTATGTTAATAGTATATTTAGTTTCATTCACACTTATGTTAAAATGTGACCATACAAATAAAGAATCGTTTTAATCGGTGGGCGCTATTTTCGCCCTTTATTAGTTTTAATTGAAACGATGGACTTTTAAATATTTTAAGTGGCAGCAATCAACAATGAAGGAAGTGCGTTAATTGAAATTAAAGTATCAGATTATTATTGATGATATAAAAAGTAAGATTCTTTCAGGTGACTATCGCGTAGGCGAACAAATACCTACTGAAACAACCTTGCAAGAAAAGTATAAAGTTAGCCGTCATACTGTTCGAAAGGCGATTTTAGAGCTATCAAACGAAGGCTTTCTCAGAAGTGAAAAAGGTTCAGGTACGTATGTTTCTAATCAATATCAGTCCAAAACAAGTGGAAAATCAAATAATAAAACGATTGGTGTAATCACCACCTATATTTCAGATTATATTTTCCCTTCCATTATTCGTGGCATTGAAGGGAGATTAAATGCAGAGGGGTATTCGTTGCTGTTAGCTAGTACAAATAATGATGTTGAACAAGAAAAAAAAGCGTTGGAAATGATGTTGGCATTTGGAGTAGATGGATTAATTGTTGAACCAACGAAGAGTAATCTATACAACCCCAATATTGCTTACTATTTATCATTCAAGGAACAAGATGTTCCGTTTATTATGGTCAATGCCTATTATGAGGAATTAGAAGTTCCGTTTTTTTGCCTCGATGACGTAGAATCCAGCTATCTCGCAACAAATGAATTAATTTCAAAAGGACATACCAAAATTGGTCTTATTGCAAAAATGGATGATTTACAAGGGAAATTTCGCATGAAGGGATATATCAAGGCACTGGGTGAAGCCAAGCTGCGCTTTCAAGCTGAACATGTCTTTTCTTTTACTACAGAGACTAAGTTGGATTTAAATGTAAACTTGCAGGAATTTTTGATCGAGAATATAGAAGAGATGACTGCCATTGTATGTTATAACGACGAAGTTGCATTGGAAGTTGTAAATGTATGCAGACAACTTGATATTTCGATACCGGATAAATTATCGATTATTGGTCAGGACAATTCTTATATCGCTAAAAATGCCAATATAAAACTTACAACTTTAACACACCCACAAGAAAAAATGGGACACGATGCAGCTGATTGGATTATTAAGAAATTACAAGGAAAGAAAGATTTACTAAATGAAAATTACTACCAGCCTGAATTAATAGAAGGGGAAACGGTTAGGGAAGCAGAGGGACGGTTCTTGTGAGGTCATTCGACTTACAAGAACCGTCCATTTGTATATTTTCTCTGACAATTTTGCTCAATAGGCTTTCCTATAAGAAGAAGATAGTATTTAATAGATAGAAAGATGAAAGATAGTTAAAAATGGTTTGATATACTATTATATCCATTTTTAGCTGTGGATTGAAAAAGGGAGGACGTTCATGAGTCTTAAAGAGGAATTAAAACATGAAATGCAAAATTTAAAAAGGGACGTGGAAAAAGAGGTTCATAAGGTCTGGACCATTGATTATAAAGGACATTGCATTGAAGTTATCAATCAAATGAAAGAAGAATTTCTAATCATTGATGGAATAACAGTTGATGAAAATAAACGGAAGTCTTTATTTTCATCTATTATTCCTTACACAAAGTTATCGGGAATTCTTACATTAGAAGATGGGAAAAAGCATAAGGTTTCTGTCAAAATTGGTGGCTATATTAGACTAAACTGTATCATCAAAATTGATCATGAGATTATTATGAATAAATCAGAAAAACTTGAATTCCTTCCGTGGGAACATAAAGAAAAAATTGTTCCCTATATCCAAAAACAAGTACAAGCAAATCATAGAATAGTAGATGGACAGCTACCAGATGATGACTACTTTTTTGGTACAGATAAACCAAGATTAGATCCAGGTCTATTTGATATTATCGTGAATGAACCACCGACACCTTTATTTATGAATAGACTGATGAAACTTTTTAAAGAGCAGCTGGAACACCCTACTGTAAAAACAAGAAAGTCGACATATGACCAAATTATTTTTGATCATATTGCTATCTATCGAGATGAGCTCATTGAGCAATTAGGACAAGCTGAATTGGATGAGCATGCGTTACAGCAAGAGGCACTATGGCTTCTAGAACATGCTGCACATAGAGATGTTGTCAAGTTTGCTATCCTTGTACTTGGTTTTACCAATTGCGAAGAATATCAAGATCTCTTATATACAATTGGCTTGCACGATGAATTTACTCCATATGCCATATTCGCAATAAGAAGTGGAGGGAAGGGAGTAAATGATCAAATTTGGAGACTGGTTCAGTCTGTCCAAGGGATGGGGAAAATAACAGCGATTGAGCTCGTAGAAGCCAAAACGCCTGAAATGAAATATTGGCTGCTTACAAAGGGTTGTGAGAATAGGAAATTTGTTGATTTTATAGCTCTTCGTTGTGCTACAAAGGGAGAGTTAGATGTGGCACTCTATGAACAGGATATTTCGAAGGAACTATACACTGGAGCATCCATGATTATTGAAGGTTTATTAGATGAGTCAAATCCAGACGGTATTGATAACTATCCTTATGCTGCTGCTGTGTTGACACGTTTCCTTTACCATGCACATACTCATTGTGAAAACTTGGAGGATTTCTATCCACTTATAAAAATAAGTCAATTTCTACATGCTGATGAAGAAATTTGGGAAGAACGATTGAAGGAGCAATGGAAACAGCATGAACGGACGTTACTTCAAGAAGCACTTCAACCATTTTTAGATAATCCTAAATGGTCACAGTTAGCATTTGATACATTGAAACAAGACTCAGAAGTTGATTTCCGAGCGATTCAGGTTGCACACTTCTATCAATTGGACATCACTTCCCTATTACCTAAAATACTAAAGAAAGAATCGCAAAACAGTGCTTTATTTGCCGCAATAATGGAGACAAAAGATATTCAGCTTCTTAAAGAGCTCTGTGCCTTTGCAGAAACGCACTTTTCTTTATCAAGCTTAACGATAGAAGAACAAGAATGTTTAGAATTCATTATTCAAGATTTACACGAATTTGAGGGCGTAGGTTTACCGTTAATTCAGATAGCGCTAGAATCAGAGAATGAAGGAGTACGCTGGCAAGCACTAACTGTACTAGAGAACTGGTCTCCATCAGTCTGGAATCAGCCAGCTATACAAGATGCACTAAAAACAATAATAAAAACCACAAAAGATAAAGAAGAACGCCGATTTGCAAAACAATTATTAAGTAAATAAAGAGGAATCAGAGGGACGGTTCTTGTGAGGACATTTAGGGAATCACAAGAACCGTCCCTCTGTAGTCCCTAAATGTTTTTTTCGATAGTTTAATGGAGAGATACCATAATTTTTTTTGAAGACATTTGAAAAGTATTGGCCGTAGGTATAGCCGCATTTTTCTGCGATAGTTTGAATGGGATTATCTGTTTTTAATAGTAGGATTCTTGCTTGCTCTAAACGATAAGAATTTAAATATTCTAAGGCGGTAACTTTATAAAATTTCTTCATGTATTTAGAAATTGTATTTTCATGGATATTGAAATGCTTGGTTAATGTATCATTTGTTATAGGTAGATGGTAATTTTCTCTTAAAAATTGCACTACTTTTTCTGCCATCATATAGCTTGTATCTTTTGCTATTCCTTGAGATTCTAATAGATTAATCAAAGAGAAAAAGCTTAACTGAATATCCCAGAATGATAGATCCTTATTTTCATTGGTGGTTGCTAATAATAGTTGGTCAATTTTTTGATAAATTTCCTCATAATCGACTAATGGTCCCTTTTTTTGTAGGTGAATGGTATAGCTATGATTATGATAATGCAAGGAAGGAATGGGGATGGAGGATGTTAATTTCGTAGGTTCCTTTCCTTCTGTATAATAGCTACTTGTATAAAAATGAAGCCAATAAAATTCTGTATATTCTGCTGTTGGCTTAAAAGGATAATGATGCTTTAATGGCTGCAAAACTAACATTTCATGTTTATTAATCGTAAACTCTCTTCCTTCTTCCACTAGAAAAAGCTGTCCTTCTTTTACAAAAATAATATCAAAATACTCTAAGTCATTTCGGTTAGGATGCCATGTGCTTTTTTCATATTTTGTGAGATTTCCTTCAATGAAAATTGGAAATGGAGGGACCGCAATTGATACAATCTCCATTTTCATTCACCTCTCTTTTTAAATTTTTCCTTTTGAATGACCATGTGAAATATCTTAAATTTTGATTAGAATCTTTTATATAATTTTATATTGCATTTTGTTATCTTTTAATTAGAAAACGTTTTCTAACTGATTATACCGCTTAATCTATACTTTATCTAGAAGATACTCTAAAAAAGGAGGAGAATGTATTGAAAAATAAGCAATTTCATTTGGGGATTTCTCCGTGTGGAAATTTATCAAAATTGGTCATGAACGAAGATGTTCATCAAATGAATTGGGTTGTTGATTCTCAGTATCTTGAAAAGTACGGATACAAAGAAACCGATAAATTGTTTGGTAGTTTTTCACTTACTGTAAATGGAGAACAGTATGCCAGTACAGAAGTTATACCAATTATTATACAAGAACAACAAAAGATAATACTTACCTATTCTTTTAATCTAGTGGAAGTAAAAATGGAGTATGATTTAGGGCAATCCGATCATCAACTCATTTGGAATGTAAAACTAAAAAATCGAACAGATCAATCACTAACTATTACAAACTTTCATCTATGGGCATCTGTTAGCTATGTTATGTTTCGTATTAATGATTATCAAATGCAGATTAACCATTCTACAGCGGTCTTTCCATCTATTTCAGGAGATTTTACAAAATTGGCATGTGTTCGTAGAAGCAATGAAGCACCACATTTAGGCATTTATCAAAAGAAAGGCAGAACGCTTTCGGTAGGTAGTTATTGTGCGTATCGCAATTTATTTTTTGAAAGCGTTTCGCCTTCCTTGGATGGAATATTGTTTCATCAATTTATTTTGGCTGGAGGATATCCGGAAGATTTTCAAAATGCAGATTGGATCTATGAAAAAGAAATACTGACGCTTTCTGCTTCAGGTGAAAAAGAATGGGAGTACGGATTTGAACCATTTAGTAATCAAGAAGATTTTTATAAAATTGGGCAAAAACACTATGGCCATCCGATTTTTGAATTTGAACCTTTGGCGATTGTAAACAAGCACTATGATTTTTCTTTTGAATTGCCTGAAGATACGTTTTGCACGGATGCTTATATGGAGTATTTGGATGACAAAGGGAGAAAGCAAAAAGTCACAATCCATCCACAAATTTATCCAGAGAAGAAGTATCAGGTGTCTCTTTTATTTGATACGCCAGGAGAGCATAAAATCACGATTGAATTAAATAACATGCGAACAGATAGTGTCATTTTAAATGTAATGGAGCCTATTCAGAAAATAATAGAGAATCGATCAAATTACATTAGTAATATGTTGTTTAATGGGCCAGAAAGTCCTGATCCCTATAGTTTTTCCCCAATCTCCAATCAAGGGGAATCGCTTGGGAAGCTTAGTCTTGTATTGAAAGACAATTTGTTGCGGGAAACAGATGTGCAAGAGGTACGAAAAGTAGAAATGTCTTGTGTTTGCTATGTCAGACAAAAGTGGTTTGAAAATGGTGATTTTACAAAGCCAACTTATTTATACGGTGATTTTTATCGCTGTATGGATTTTGAGTATATTGCTCATGTCTTTTTCCTTCTTTCTCAATTTGATGAGGAAACTTTAACCTTGAATCATCCAGATGCGTATTTATCTTGGGCTGCGGATGTTTTTTCGCTACGGGTAGATCCAGCGTTGCATGATAATGAGAGAGGAAAGGAAGAGGCGCAAATGCTAGGGGTATTTTTCTTATATATAGATGACTTACTAGCAGACTTAAAAAAACGCGGACTTCGTCAAAAATATCAGCATATAAAATCGTTATGGTCTCAAATAGCTGAGAAAGTATCAGATGATAGCGATACGTATAAAGCAACAGTGACAGAACATTTTTATGATAATGCTGGGTTCGGACCGGCGACAGGAGCTTTAGCAACCACAGGACATATAAATTCTGCGAAAAAATATGGGGAGTTACTACTTGCTAATATTGGTTTTTCGAATGATTTTCGTGCTCAAAGTCCTGATCGCTGGTGGGAGGCGCTGTCGTATATGATTCATTCCTTATGGGGTGGTGTTACAGCAGCAGCTTCGCTTAAGGCGTATGAGGAGCTAAGAGATAGTAGATTTTTAAAGGCTGCTTATCGTGCTACGGTTGGTATTCTCTATTGTTATGATACAAATGCCAAAGCTACTGATACAAAGCTAGTCACTGGAGAGGCAGCTTCTACTTATAGTATCGCAGGACCTCATGTAAATAGACCTGATTTATCGAGAAATCGTTTTGGCCAATCCACTTTTTATCGAGATGGAGGAATATTTACCCGCTTATTTACAAAAGAAGAGGAAACGGCAGATTGGGATATGGGAGAAGAATTAGTTGCCTATTTAGATGGATTTGGGAAGAAGACCTATCTCTATGAAGAGGATGGGCAGATAGCGGTGATTAATGGCTCAATAGAAGAAACGCCAGATGGCTTACTCATAACTAGCTATGCACCGTATCCAACGGAATATCATTTTTACGATTTAGATGCACACTATGTTTCAGAAAAAGGAAAGTATACGCCACAGCTATTGTTCGTTGATGGTGAATTTAAAAGCAAAGAATTCATTTCCTATTAGAAAGGATCATAGATGATGAGTGAGAATAGAGCGGAATATATACAAGAAGATACACAGAGAGAGAAAAGCTCAAAAATGTCTTTTAAAAGCGTGTTAGCTTATGCAAGTACAGATACAGCAGGTAATTTGCTGTACTGTACGATGACTAGTTTTATTATGTACTTCTATACCGATGTATTTGGAATATCTGTAGCTGCTACAGGAACGATTCTCTTAATTGCACGTATTTTTGATGCACTTGATGCACCTATTTGGGGATTGATTATTGACCATACCAATACTAAATGGGGTAAGAATCGTCCTTATTGGCTTTGGCTGGCAATTCCCTTTGGGGCAACTGTATTCTTGACTTTTTTAGCACCAGATTTATCGCCAAATGCAAAGGTTATTTATGCATTAATTACTTATATTGTTGCAGGCATGGTCTATACAGGAATTGCAACACCAATTACCGCCATTTTACCAAATTTAACAAATGATTCAACGGAAAGAGTACGATTAAATTCTTGGAGAAGTAATGGAGGAATGATTGGTTATTTAATTACCGCTTCCTTTACATTGCCGTTAGTTGCATTCTTTGGAAATGGAAATGATAAACTAGGTTTTCAAGTAACCGTAGGAATTTATGCTGTAATCGCAATTGCTCTTTTATTGTTTGCTTTCTCAGGAACGAAAGAAATTAATACAAGTAGTATAAAGTCGATTCCTATTCGGGAAAGCTTCAGAGCAATGAAAGGAAATTGGCCTTGGATTACTTTAGTGTTTGCCTTTATCTTTTATTGGCTAGGTAATACATCGAGAACGGCAACCGTAATTTATTACGCTCAGTATAATTTAGATCATAAAAATCTTGCTTCCCTTTTAAATGGACTCGTTATTTTCCAAATGGTATCTATTACAATCATTCCATTTATTGTTAAGAAATTCTTGAAAACGCATACGCAGATTCTAGGCTTTATTGTTGCTGCCCTTGGTCAAATTATTATCGCATTTGCTGGAAGCAGTATATCGATGATTATCTTCGGATGGGTGGTCGCTTCTCTTGGCACAGGGATTGCTGTAACATTGCCGTTTGCGATGCTATCAGATACTGTCGATTACGGAGAATGGAAAACAGGTGTCCGAGCAAGTGGATTCCTAACAGCTATTGGAAGCTCCTTCTGTATCAAAATTGGTTCGGGATTAGGAAGTTTTATTCCATCGATTATTATGGGACAAGCAGGGTATGTAGCAAACGCGGCCCAAACGGCTACATCCTTAGCTGCCATTAAATTCTGCTTTACCTGGCTACCAGCAATCTTCTTCATCGTAGGTGCCCTTATCATGCTAAACTACACGAAATACGAGCGAAACGAAGATAATATCCGCAAACAGCTTGCATAACTAAACAGAGGGACGGTTCTTATGAGGTCATTCGACTCACAAGAACTGTCCCTTTAAGAAGGATACTAAGATGCTTTTTCAGATATATTTTTTGTTAAAAACTCCGCTTACAACTAAGACTTATGGAATGTTTGTGTTTATATTGTGTTGGAAAATATTTCTTTAAGTTTGAATAATTTACTTCTGAAGAGGGGAATTTAAAAAGGAATATAAAGTTGAAAGCAGGAGAAGACATATGGAGAAGATATTATTACGACTTTTAACAGCTGGATGTTTAGTCTTTGTCCCCATTTTGTTTAAGGGAAAGAGAAGAGAGAATTTCTTAATATTTTTCGCAAAAGGGGTTCTCGCTACTTTAATTGATGCTTACGTTGTGGGAACAAATAAAGTCGCATACCCAGTTCGGCCGTTTCCTAAGATATTTAAAACAAATATAATTTATGATGTCTTATTTTTCCCGCTATTAAGTGTAATTTGGGTGAAAATGAGCGAGCGTGATCGCTTAGGCAAGAAATTATTGAAGAGTCTAATTTTTAGTGTTCCAATGAGTTTTGGTCAGTGGTATTTTGAAAAGAATAGTAAATTATTTAAGTGGAAAAAATGGTCTCCGCTACATACTTTCGCAAGTGTAAATTTCACTTTATTTACAATAAGAGGATTCATTGGGTTAATAAAGTACTTTGATAAAAAAGAGACAGGAGAATATGGGAACTAATTTTGTAAGGGATGCAGAGGGACGGTTCTTGTGAGGTCATTGACTTCACTTCAGAACCGTCCCTCTGTTTTCTCTTAAAAATAGGGAACATTTCTAGGGTGATAAGAGATAGCTTCTGATGAATATACCTCAATGAGTACATGATTTCCTAGCATTTTTGCTTGAAGGAGTACTGGTCGTTGGTAGTTATTTTCAAACACAAAATCTGGTCCGTCCCAGCTAACTGTAGCGTCTCGTTTAGGTGGAACATACGGGATTTTTCTGCTATGTGAATAGCGATGGACAATTTTTAATCCCGCATTATCTACCGCATTAAAAAGAGTAGAGGAAACTTGGCATATTCCCCCGCCAATATCTTCTGAAAATTTCCCATTAATGATTACTGGAGCTTGTAAATATCCTTTTTCTACGGTTCTCTTTCCGACAACTTGATTAAAGGAAAATTGTTCATTTGGAAAAATTACACTATTATTAATTGCTTTTGTAGCAAGCGAAATATTCATGCTTCGTTCTTTATTATTCCTGTTAAAGGTTGTTATATATCTGCCAATCCTTTTTCGGCGAATACTTTCTAATAGTTCGCTATCTACTTTAGGATAAATGACTTCTAAGGGGAACTCCTGTTTACTGGAAGTATCATTGAAATAATGGGCATACATTTGATCAATAAATTTCAGTCGATGGAGACGATATCCAACTTTTTCGGGAACAATATTTCCAGATTTATTAATTCTGGCGTCTTTTGGTTTGATATATACTTGTTTATCTATTTCATCCATCACTTTATTAAATTCTTTTGTATCGATGACTGGCAAACTAGGGGATTTCCATAAAAGTTCTTGTTCCGTAACCTTTTGCTGTGCGGAACTTTCAACTGTTCTAAAAAAATCGCCTGGTAGAACCGTTGCATATGAAAATAGGATGAGTCCGATTAAAAAATGAGAATACATTCGAAACAACCTCCATAAAAATCTCCGATATCCTTTAATATGTGTTTGTTTTACAATTTAATGTATTTATTTGTAAAATTACTGATTCCCTTTGTGCTCATGTATAAATAAATAGAATAATTACAATAATGGTGAAGGAATTCTATGTTTTTAATAGAATTATTCAGAATATTCATTAAAGATAATTTAGGAGGATACATATGGGGAGACCAATTCATTTTGAAATTCATGTGGATGACATGGAACGTGCAAAAAAATTTTATGGAGAGGTATTTAATTGGAAATTTGAAGATTGGAGTGATTATGCTGGAATGCCGTATTTTGGGGCAGTGACCGGTGATGAGAGTGAGCTAGGTATTAATGGAGCTTTAATCAAACGCACCGTTGCTCTCCCAGAAAAAATCCAAGCTGTAAATGGGTATGCTTGTACAATGGGAGTAGAAGACTATGATGCCGCCGAGGAGAAAATTCTTCAAAATGGAGGAACAGTTGCATTGCCAAAACACGCTTTACCTGGCATGGCATGGCAAGGCTATTACAACGATACAGAAGGAAATATATTCGGCATTCATCAACCTGACAAAGACGCGAAATAATGGGCGCAGAGGGACGGTTCTTGTGAGGCATTGACCTCATGAGAACCGTCCCTCTGCTTTCTTTATCCTTCCTTTTTCAAAATGCTGTATGCACCGCTGAACATGGCCATAAGTAGTCCTGATATCGGGAAGATGATCCAATTGATATGCCAGTTTCCATACACAAATCCAGTAATTAAGAAAATGGCAACGGCGAGTGGCCAGATGATTGCTGCGAAGGCACCGATTACTTTATCTTCATGTTTTTTTTCAAAAGAATGAGATTCTTCTTTTAAAAGTTTATCGTAAGCATCCTTTTTTCCACCACTTACAATAAATAGGTAAACCGCTATGGCAATAAGAACTAATAAAATACAGACGCCATAGTTTACTGCTTGATCGTTAATGGCGATTGTCACTAATAAAGCGAGTGGGGATAAAATGCATAATGCCACACCGATAATAAGCGAACGGAAAAAGATTGGCTGATATGCTTCTTTTTCCATTTGTATCTTTTTTTGCAAATGGATGAGAAGCTTAAAATTAGCACCTTTTTCAATATATTTATATTTCTCTAATAGTTGGCCACTATAAATAAATAAACTAACTGCGATTGCTATGAATAAAAGTAATTGCGCTACGCCAATTAAGGTGGCTGTATTTTCTGTTATCCCGTATAGAAAACCTTGCTCAAATAGTTGGATGAAGAAGACTAATAGAGAGGAACCGAGTAAGCATAGCATCACACCAATCCCAATAGATTTCATAGCTTTTGAAGTTTGTTGAAAAAAAGTATCTACTTCTTCTTCTGAGAGTTGATGTACTTGTGGTTTTTCCTCATTTAAAGGTAAATCAAGTTCACTCAATAGTTCGTCTATATTCCCGAATTCAGATATTACAATACCAATTGCTTCATTTTCCGTTTTTCCTTCTTCCTTTAGTTCATAATATTTATCTTCCATGTTTGAAAGCATTTCTTGTTTCAGTTTTTCCATTTCCGATGTTTTTGGCAGGCTGGCAAAAACATTGTCCAAATAATTGATAATGCTATTCATTATAACCCTCCTTAATAAATAAGTTAACTACTTCCTGTGTAACGGCCCATTCTTGGCATTTTTCTTGATAGTACTTCCTTCCTTCTGCAGTAATAGTGTAATAAGTCCTTCTTTTTCCAAATTCGCCTTCTTTGTAATAGGAGTTAATATAGTTATTTTTAATTAATCGATTAAAAGCGGAGTAAAGGGTCGTTTCTTTAATAATGTATTTTTCCTTTGTAAATGTTCGTATATCTTTTGAAATCTCATAACCATAAGAATCCTTTTCCAATAATAGAGAAAGAATGATGGTGTCATTATATCCTCGTATGACATCACTGCTGATCAAGAAATCACTCCTTTCTGATACTTCATCTAACATACTATGACTGTCGTAGTAATTACACTTTACCATATATACTACGACAGATGAAGTAAAATGTTAAAAAAATTTTAAGGGAACCGTCCCGCTGTTTTTATTTACACAAATTTTATGTTTATTAATATTCACTTAAAAGCACCTTAAAATAAGAAATCTATGATTCTAGTGAGTAGGATAATAGATTAAGGGAGGAATGGGCTTGTGTCTTTAAAAAAGAGGATAGCAAGGAGGGCTTTTGTCGTCTTTGTTATAGGGGTATTTTTCTTTTCTACTTATTTTCCAGCATTTCCAGGTTTAACGATTTATGCAGCAGAACGAACTGGGGAAAAAGTAGATGAAAACACACTAACAACAGAAACGGATAGCACGTTAGAAGCACGAGAAACAGAAGAAACAACAGCAGAGCAAGAACAAGAAGTAACAAACGAAGAGGAAAAAGCCCATTTAGAAGAGGAGGAATCATCTCCTTCTAAACAGGAGGAACCAGTAACGAAAGAAGAAAATAAGCAGCAGGAAAATGATGTAACAGAGGAAAAAACTGAAGAAAAAGAAGAACCACTAACTGAAATAGAACAAGAGCAAGAAGAAAATCAGCAAGAAACCATTGATTATGCAAAGCTACCACCACTACTTATTACTGAGTTAGCTCCTGATTCACAAGGAACCGATAACTTTGAATTTATCGAACTCTATAATAACACCAATCAACCGATTGACTTAAATAGCTATTATTTTTATTACCATTACATTGGTGGTAGTACTCCGGACAAAATAATGTCTATTCCAGCAACGACGTTAGCGCCTCAACAATCTATTGTTCTTTGGTTTAATGTGAAAGAGCTTAAAATAGAGGATTTTAACAAGCGTTTTAGCACCTCTTTAACAGAACAGCAAGTCATTTCCTTTAAAGGCGATTTTCCTGGATTTGCTAATGGTGGCAATAGAGGGGTTGTTATAAAGAATCTCGATGGTCAAGAAGTAGTATCCGCTACATATTCATCAGGTGAAACAGATAATACCGGTCTAGATGTTCATTACGCCTTTCCAACAGAAGGAACAGAAATGGTAAAGCAGCAAGTGAAAGCTTCGCCAACACCAAGTGTATTAGGAGATGGACAAGTTCCAACTGAGCCGCTCCAGGAAAATCCAAAAGTAGAAGACACAGAAGCTCCAGTTATTACGCATGAAGCAAAGACAACAGCTAAAGCGGGAGAAGCGATTTCATTCGAAGCAATAATAGTAGATGATCATAAAAATCCATCCGCTATCTTCTATTATCAAGTAGAACCAGATCAAATATATAAGGCAATCGAGATGCAGCAAGATTCAGCAAATCCGCACAAATTCACAGTGAACATACCAAAAGAAGATGTGCAAGGTAATATTGCTTACTATCTCGAAGCAACAGATAATAAAAATATTGCTAAAACATCAACGTATACGATTGAACTAGAAAAAGAAGAAGCGCCAGAGCCAGCTGATACATATAGTGATCGACCACTCTTGATTACAGAGCTTGCTCCCAATTCAATTGGTGGTGGAACCGATTATTATGAGTATTTTGAGCTGTACAATAATTCAAATCAAACGTTAAATTTAGCCGCTTATTCTTTTTACTATGTATATACAGATCTTTCAAGAGAGCCAGTTTTATTCCAATTGCCAGCAGCAGAGATTAAGTCAAAAGAAAAGCTTGTTTTTTGGTTTAATAATGGGGATAAAACGATAGAGGATTTTAATAAGGAATATGGGACAAACCTTACAAGTAATGAAGTAGTTATGTTTACTGATAAAGCCTTTCCGGGATTCGCTAATGGAGGAAATCGTGCGCTTGAAATAAAGGATTCCGATGGGGAAATTATGATTTCAGCTAGTTACTTAGGTTCTGAAAATGACAATGATGGCAAAGTGGTTCATTATCAATTTCCTCAAGAAGGAATGGAAATGGCGAAATACAAAGTGTTAGCAGATCCTTCTCCAGGAACAATTGAAGCGAATCAAGTTCCAACAAATGTTGTGGAATTACCAGAAGTACCAAAAGATACGGAGCCACCGGTTATATCTCATAATCCAATTCAAACAGCAAAGGCATTTACCGCAATGACGATCGAAGCAATTGTAACCGATAACGAGGTAGCAAATCCGATTGTAACTTTATTTTATAAAAAATCAGCAGATGACAATTTTAAATCTTTAGCAATGTCTAAAGATGCGCAAGGTTGTTATTCGATATCCATTCCGGCGGCTGAAGTGGATGGGGAAATTGTCTATTATATCGTTGCCAGTGATGGAATCAACGAAAGTAAAACAGAAGAATACAACATTTCTGCGGAAGAAACAGACATTGATTTTACCAAGGTTCCTAAATTACTCGTGACAGAGGTAGTGCCTGATAGTGCAAATGTGGGAACTGCGGATGGATATGAATATGTTGAAATCTACAATAATACCGATAAAGCGATCAACTTTAAGGATTATAAGATTCAATACCGATATAACGCTGATCCTGCAACAGATGTCATCTGGCCTTCTATTCCAGATGATGTCGTAATCGAACCACAAAAAACACTGGTGTTTTGGATTATTAATGCGCAAAATGGCGAAATGACAGTCGCTGATTTTAATGCGAATTACGGTACCAGTCTTGTAGAAAATAAAGACATTGTTCGAATAAAAAGTGACGGCATGGCAAATGGCAGTATGCGTGGATTAGTTATCGCTACGAATACAAAAGAAGAGATAAATGTTGCTTATTATAATGATGAGGCAACACAATTAGATACGGCAATGAATATGGGAATTCTTTATAAGTTCCCTGAGGATGGTTCTACCCAATCGGTAAAAGTTAGTGCAAAAACGAAACTAGGAACACCAGGAACTGTAGAACCGACACAAGTACCAGCACAACCGGTTCATGTTGAAGATGATACTGTGCCACCAACTTTAACAAATGCTACAAATATTCAAGAAATCAATCAAAATGATGATGTAACAATTCGTGCAAAAGCGACCGATGATAAGGGAATTAAATCTGTAGTTCTGTATTACCGTACAAACGATCAGGCAGATTATGAAAAGCTACTTTTAACAGTAGACCCAAGTGATATCGAATTTTATGTTACGACTTTATATGCAGCAAACTTTATTGCTAAAGAAAGCATCGAATATTATTTTGTAGCAACAGACGGTCAAAATGAAGTAACTTCCGAAAAATATGTCATCCACATTAAAAATGATAGTAGCAATGAGCCTATTCATTTAAACGTCAAAGAGGATGATATCTTATCTGGGAATGTTATTTTAAAAGCAACATCAAAAGAAAAAAAGGCAGATGATGTAGAGCTTTTTGTGGATGGAAAAAAAGTGGAGCAAAGCTCGTATAGCTCTTTGGAATCTCAAGCTTATCTTGCGGTTGATATTAGCGGGCTAAATATGTATTTTAAAAATGCGATTACAATGGGCGATGAAATAATTTATTTATTGGATAAGGATAATAATTCCGATTGGAAAACATTTACGATTCCGATTGATCCAAATAAATTGTCCATCGGCGAAAATATCATTACGGTGCGTTCTGGTAATAAAGCATCTCCATTTCAATTAGATGAAAGTGAAGAAAATAGAGATGACTATAACTTAAGAAATGTTCGCTTAATTTTAGCAGATGGTACAGTTATTACGGATCCGAAAAAGGCGAATCCTGCTCAAGTATTTGATATGGGAGATGATGGTACCTACCGTCCATTTGAAGACTTTACTTTTACAATAACAGAAGAACAAGCGAAAGCGAAAACGTATCTCTGGGAAACGACGACTGTTGCAGATGGAGCATACAGCATTAAAGCGACAGATAAAGAAAATGAAGTAACTGCAACTGTTAAAGTGGACAATACAGCACCAGTAATTAAAACGAATATGGAAGCAAATAAGGAATACAAGGGAGCTTTCACGATTGAAGCAAGTGCAGTAGATGGAATTGCTGGAGTCGAATCATTAGAAGTAACATTAGATGATGAAAAAATTAGTGTTCCATTTGACACTGCTTCCTCAAAGCTCGCTCCTGGAACGCATGATTTAAAAATGGTGGCAGTAGATAAGGCTGGTAATAAAGCAGAGACTGTTCTCTCTTTCTCTGTTACGAATGAAAATCCTAATAAGCCTGAATTAATTGCACCAACTAATAATGCAGCAACAGCAGTAGATGGAGACCCAGCATTAAAGGTTAAAGTAACGGATCCAACAGAAGATTCAATGGATGTTACTTATTATAAAGGGTACAAATATGAAGCAAAGGACAGTCAGGTAAAAACATTTGAAAATGCTAGCGATACAGAACCTCCAGTAGAGCTTGTACCCGCTGGAGAAAAAGCGTTAGATGCTGAGGATGTTTCCGCTATTTCTTCTTTAGACGGAAAGTACTTAACAACAGAGTCTAGTACACAATTTCCTTACCATCGCTTTGAAGTGGAACTAGATCCTTCTATCGATGAACAAGATCAAGTCGAGTTAGTGTGGAATGGAAAATCATTAGAAGGAAGAAAGGTTTCCATGTATGCATGGAGCATACAAGAAAATAAATGGAAACTATTAACCTATAAAATTGCTGGAGCACAGGATTTTGCATTAAAAGCAGATGTGCATATAAGTGAGTTTGCCGATGAGGCTAACAAAATCAATGTGTTAATTCAAGACGAAATTCCGAGTTCTCCAGATGAATATGATTATACATTTGTCTGGATGTCTGATACCCAATACTATTCAGAAAGCTATCCATATATTTATAAGCGACAAACAGAATGGATTGCTGAAAAACAAGAAGAGATGAAAATTAAGTACGTCTTGCATACTGGAGATGTGGTGGACGAATCGGATGACGAGCAACAATGGCTTTACGCAGATGAATATATGCGTGTTTTAGAAGACAACGGTGTTCCATATGGCGTGCTTGCAGGAAACCATGATGTAGATCAATTGTCCAATGACTACACAGAATTCTCCAAATGGTTTGGAGAGGATCGCTTCAAAGATCAACCACATTACGGAGAATCCTATAAAGATAATCGCGGTCATTATGACTTAATATCTGCTGGTGGAAATGACTTTATTATGATTTATATGGGCTGGGGTGTAGATGATGAGGATATGCAATGGATCAATGATGTGTTAAAACAATATCCAGATCGAAAAGCGATTCTCAATTTCCATGAATACCTATTAGTTTCTGGAAATCGAAGCCCAATTGGAGAAGAAATTTTCCAAAAGGTAGTAGAAAAGAATGAAAATGTGTTCCTTGTATTATCCGGACATTATCATGACTCAGAGACGTTAATCAGTGAGGTTGATGATGATCAAGATGGAATTGCTGATAGAAAAGTTTATCAAATGCTCGGAGACTATCAAGGTGGTCCGGAAGGCGGACAAGGCTATATGAAGCTACTTCATTTTGATCAAAAGAATAACCGTATCCTTATTAATACGTATTCACCATATCTTGATGATTATAATTTCTATGAACCAGATGAATATCCATTAAAAGATGAATTAGTGATTGATTTTGATTTAACTGTTCAAGAAAAACAAGTAGCTACCGATTACTTTGCGGTAAACGTTTATACAAATGAAGAAATTGGTAAGCAAGAGAATGTAGCAAGCGGCGATATTTCTGAAGTTGTTTGGCAGAACCTTGAAGAAGGGCAAACATATGACTGGTATGTAATAGCAGCAGACAATTATACAGGAACAGCTATTTCTGATATTTGGTCATTCACAAAAGGACAGCCAGCACCAGAAGTACCTTCAGGACCGGGTGATGGAGACGGAGACAGTGATGAAAATGAAGAACCGACCATGCCCTCTGATCCAGATGGTAATGATGGAGATGGTGGGGAAAGTGAAGAACCAACCATGCCCAATCCAGATAACAATGCTGGAGACGGTGGAGGAAATGAAGAACCAGCAATACCAAATCCAGATGGGACGAATGGAAATGATGGAGAAAAAGAACCAATAACCCCATCTACGTCAGAACCAAATAAAGACAATCAAACCATCCAACTACCAAACACTGCCACAGCAAATTATACAATTATGCTGGTAGGAATAGTATTATTAGTGGTAGGGATAGTGATTGTTTTCTTAAGAAAGACAAGAAGAGAAATATAGAAGGGAAGCAGAGGGACGGTTCTAGTGATTCCCTATTCAAGAGCATAAGACAGAAATTCCCTAAAACATAAAAGGAAAAGAGCGATAGAACCTATTCATCTAGGGGCTATCGCTCTTTCTTTCTAAAGAGTACTAATTTCTATAAGCCGATAAAATATTTGATATTGTTCCATTCCTCTTCACAAACACTTATATTAAAGCCCCCATTCAAGGAAAAAAGTAGAATCCTAGGTTATAGAATGATAGCTAATCGAATATCTTAAATAATACAAATACAATATGTAAGATAGTCTGACAAAGAAGATGGAAAATTTAAAAAATTTAAAAAATTTAGAAAATTAGATTTACAACTGAACTAATTTATTTTACAATACTTAATAACAGCACTAGAAAAAGTAAGTTAATAGCATCTACATTACACCCACGAATACAATCCATTTCCTACAGTATCCATCAAAGTCAAACAAAATTTATTCCTACACTTGAGAAAAACACAAAAATCTTTTTAAAGTCATTGGTAAAAGTAAGTAGAGGGAGAGGATTTCATTTGTGCAAAGAACAGGGGATTTAAAACTAATACAAGAATTGAATCGGTCCATCATTCTAAATACAATCCGAAAAAAAGGACCGATATCACGAAGTCAGGTTGCAAAAAGTTTAAAAATAAGCCCTACTACCGTTACATCAGCGGTGAACGACTTGATTCGGAGTGGAATGGTGATTGAAGATGGAGTCGGTCATTCTAGTGGCGGCAGAAAACCTGTGCTACTCCGCTTTAATCCGAATCAGCACTCCATTATAGGAATTTCCATTACTAATTCTTATATTAAAATTGCTGATATGGACTTAGAAGGCAAAATATTAAGGAAGAAAATTCACTCTGTCAATCATCTGCAAGGCAATGATATTATTCTATTTTTGATGGACTCACTGGAACAATTTGTAGCAGAAAATGACCGTTTAGCGTTTTGTGAAGGGATATCCATCATAACGCCTGGAATTGTTGATTCCAATACTGGGATGATCTGTTATAACACCAAGCTCAAGCTTTATGATATTCCGTTAAGAGATATGGTAGAATCTAAATTTAATTTACCAACTTATTTAGATAATGACGTAAACGCCTTTGCATTAGGAGAATATTATTTTGGATCTTTTAGTAGCTATAAAGATATAATGTATCTCACTATTGGTGATGGAGTAGGCCTTGGTTTAATGATTAATGGCACTGTATATCGTGGTTTCAAAGGAAGCTCTGGAGAAATTGGTCATACGACTGTAGTCCCCGGTGGTACAAAATGTGAATGTGGAAATAATGGTTGTCTAGAAAACTATGTGAACTGGCCAGCTATTTATTCAAATATTGTTTCATCTATATTGACTAAAGGACGTGATACCGTAATAAAACAATTAATTCATAATGATATTCGAAAAATTACACCAGAAATTTTTATTGAAGCAATCAATTTAAATGATAAGTTAAGCATGGAAATTCTGGAAGAAATTATTTCCTATCTATCTATTGCGATTTCTAATACGATTCATTTACTAAATCCAGAACTAATTATTATCAGTGGAGAAGTCGTCCAAGATAATCCATTATTTATTACAAAAATAAGGGAGAAGTTATCCCACATGGTTATCCCAATCTTAAAAAGTGAAATAAATATTCAAAGTACTTCCTTAGGTTCAAATTTCGATTTATTAGGTGCAGCGTCTGTCATTCTTCAAGGGAAATTTCGTTTTCAATTATAAGGGGGATTCTGTCTAGAACTGTGTCGGTTTTTATCAGAATATTCAGTATGAAAAGAGAGGAAAAGGAAAATGGAGGGGTATGATGAAAAAGTCAGTTAGCTTTTGTATATTGTTGGTGATTTCTGTAATGCTTGTGGCCTGTAGCGGCAAAAGCTCCAGTGATGGTAAGAAAACCTTAGAAGTAGCGTTGTGGGATGAAAACGTTAGTGATGCTGTTGATGCGTCGATTGAATCATTCGAAAAAGAACATCCAGATGTTACTGTGAAAGTAACCTATACACCATTTGCTGAATACTGGACAAAATTACGGACAAGTCTTGGCGGCGGTAGTGGACCAGATGTCTTTTGGATGAATGGACCAAACTTTTATCAATATGTTACTTCTGATTTAATTAAAGATCTAGAACCATTCCTTCAAGGGGATGAAGAATTCGCGAAAGAAAATTATTATCCAGCTGTTGTGGATCTTTATTCGTATGAAGATAAGCTATATGCGGCTCCGTACTTTGTGGATTCTGTCGGACTATTTTATAACAAAAAGTTTTTTGATGAAGCAGGATTAGATTATCCTGATGAAACTTGGACTTGGGAAGATATTGAAAAGGTTGGTACCGAGCTTACGAAGCCTGAAGAAGGAACCTATGGTTATCTAAATCAAGTCGTACGAAATCAAGCAGGGTATTATAACTTAATCCATCAGGCTGGCGGGTACGTCATCAATGAAGATAAAACGAAATCTGGATTTAATACACCAGAAGCAAAAGAAACATTTGAGTTCTTAAATAGATTAATTGAAAAGAAAATTTCTCCAAATGCACAGGCACAAATTGAAACGGAAGCAGATCAGTGGTTTATGTCTCAGAAGGTAGCAATGATTCCAGAAATTTCAGTTCATGCAGCTGAATATGAGGAAGTTCTCGGAGAAGATTTAGGGGTTGCTCCACTACCAAAAGGAAAAGTGGACACATCCATTGTTCATGGAATTGGATGGGCCATGAATAGTAAAACCAAGGATGAAGATTTAGCCTGGGAATTAATTAAAAGCTTATCCAATAAAGAAGGAACAACGGTAATGGCGGAGACAGGATTTGCTACACCAGCCCATATGGAAATCAGTAAGGTTTGGTTAGACTCTCTTCCAAATGTTGAATTACAAGTATTTTTAGATGCGCTTGAAAAAGCGACGGCCTACCCAGTATCGGAAAGAACATCAGAATGGCAAACAGTTGAAACAAAGGAAATCCAAGGTGCGTTCTTAGGGCAAAAATCGATTGATGAAGCATTAGAGAAGATTGATAAAGAAATGAATGCCATCTTAGAAGAAGAACAGAAGGATTAATTGTTCTAAATCATCTTCCTTTTTACAAAAAGGGAAGATGATTGGAAACAAATAATGAAAGAAGGGAGTGTTCCTATTGGAAACGATAGTAGTGACTAAGAAAAGTCCAGAGACTGTAGCAAGAAAGAAGAGAAGAAGATTCAATCGTGAAGCAATCGCTGCCTATTTATTTATTGCACCTACTATGTTAGGACTGTTTATGTTTTATATTTTTCCTGCAATCGCCTCCTTTGCTCTGTCCTTTACAAGATGGAATGGTATCTCCACCCCAGAATTTGTTGGATTAGAAAACTTGATCAAGTTATTTACTGATTCTTCTTTTCTTCGTTCTATCATTAATACAGCAGTATTTACCTTTGTCTCCGTTCCATTTACTGTCATTATTGCTATTTTAATAGCTGTCATGTTGAATCAAAAAATTAAAGGAATTGTATTTTATCGAACCTTGTATTTCTTACCCGTAGTTACAATGCCGGTAGCTGTTGGGATGGTATGGAAATGGCTCTATAATACCGATTATGGCTTAATTAACTACGTTCTAGGTATGCTTCATCTACCACAGCCATCTTGGCTATTTGATCCGAAGATTTCCTTGCTATCCGTTATTATCGTCTACATATGGATGAGTGTTGGAAATAACATCATTTTAATTTTAGCGGGGCTTCAAGGAATCGAAAAATCTTATTATGAAGCGGCAGAAATTGACGGTGCTTCAAGATTTCGTAAGTTTTTTAGTATTACCTTGCCACTTTTAACACCAACTATATTCTTTGTTTTTATTACAGGAATGATTAGTTCCTTACAAGTATTCGATTTGTTATTTGTCATGATTGGTAATAGTACAGCACTACTAGAACCACTTCGTACGATTGTGTATGGGGTATATGAATCTGGCTTTAAATATGGAGAAATGGGAATTGCGTCTGCACAAGCATTTATTTTGTTTGTTGCGATTCTGTTGATGACGATTATCCAATTTATTTTCCAAAAGAAATGGGTTTATTACGATTCTTAAAAAGGGGGGATTTGCTTGAAGAGTGTTTCTAAACATTTACTACTACTAATCGGTGCCTTTATCATGATAGTGCCATTTTTATGGATGATCACTACTTCTCTAAAGTCATATGGAGAATCCATGCAAGTTCCGCCGACGATTCTCCCTAAAGAATGGCGTATAGAGAATTATAGCAACGTCTTTGAAGCTGTAGATTTCTTAAAGTATTACATTAATACAATCATTCTCACATTAGGGAGAACCATTGGCCAGCTTATTCTATGTTCCCTAGCAGCGTTTGCTTTTGCCCGTTTAAACTTTCCAGGGAAAAATGTTCTCTTTATTTTAATGCTATCTGTTTTGATGGTTCCTGCTCAAGTTATTTTAATACCAAACTATGCAACGTTAACACAATTAGGATGGATTGATACATTCGCCGCCTTGATTGTCCCAGGCATTTTTAGCGCTTATGGCACCTTTTTATTACGCCAATTCTTTATGGGAATCCCGAAGGAACTGGATGAAGCAGCCAAAATTGATGGGTGCTCCTACTTTGGAATCTACTGGAGAATCATTCTGCCAAATTCCACACCTGCTCTAACTGCTTTAGGAATTTTCACTATTCTTGCTGCCTGGAATGACTTTTTATGGCCTCTTGTTATGACCAACTCAGAATCTATGAGGGTGTTGTCTGTGGGAATCTCTACCTTCTCTGGACAATATTCAACAGATTATCCGTTATTAATGGCAGGTGCTGTCTTGTCTACCATTCCGATGCTTTTAATGTTTATCTTTCTGCAAAAGCATTTACTTGCTGGAATTGCACTTGGTGGTGTTAGAAGATAAGCAGAATCATTCGGATTAAACTTTCTGACTAATGCAGAATAAATAATTTTTAAAAAATAAAGGGAGTGTTTGTTTATGTTAAAAGCACTAGTAATTGGTGCGGGAACAATGGGGAGTACCCATTCTGCAGCTTATTCCACAATGGAAGATGTTCAATTAGTAGGAATTGTGGATAAAAACCTTGAAAAAGCGAAAGAACTGGCAGGAAAACTAGGGACTCAAGCATTTACTAGCTATGAGGACGCAATAAATGGACTTGGGGTGATCGATGTTGTATCTGTTTGCGTTCCGACCCCATTCCATAAAGAATATGTAAAAAAGGTAGCAGATTGTAAATTTGATGTCATATGTGAAAAGCCACTTGCTCGAAATTTAAAGGATGCACAAGAAATCATTGATTATTGTAAGGAGAAAGAAGTGAAGCTCTTTGTAGGTCATGTTGTCCGATTTTTCCCTGAATATAAGCGTGCCAAGCAGATAGTAGAAGCAGGGAAAATTGGGAGTCCAGCTGTTGTAAATACGAAGAGGGGGGGAAGCTTTCCATCTGCTTCTCGAGATTGGTATGCTGATTATAACAGCAGTGGGGGATTAGTTTTAGATTTAATGATTCACGATTTTGACTACTTGCGCTGGTGTTTCGGTGAGGTAGAGAGAGTATACGCAAAAAGTGCACAAGGAAGAGCGATGGCGAAGTTAGATTATGCATTAGTAACCTTACGCTTTGAAAGTGGTGTGATTGCTCATTTGGAAGGAACATGGGCACATCAAAACTTCGTCACTAAATTTGAAATAGCTGGAAAAGACGGGATCGTTCAATATGATAGTTCGAAAGTGGCCCCACTTGTGAAAGGTATTAACCAAAGTGCTACAGGTTCAGTCGGAGTTGCGGTCCCAGATAGTCCATTAAAGGAAAATCCATATGTAACTGAATTAAAGCATTTTATTACATGTATTGAGAATAATGAAGAGCCGATTGTAACCCCTCTAGATGCTTATAAAGCAATGGAAATTGCGTTAGCTGCTATTAAGTCGATCAAGCTTGGAAAAGTAGTAGAGTTGCGTAAACAGGAAATGGAGGTAAGAATATGAGAATAGGAATTATTAGTTTTGCCCATGGTCATGCATATGCTTATGCGGAGGCATTAAAAAAAATCACAGGAGTAGAATTGGTGGGGATAGCTGATGACAATGAAACGCGAGGAATAGAAGCGTCTATGAGATACAATACCAGCTACTATCCAAACTATGAGGATCTTTTAGACCAGGATATAGAAGCGGTCATTATTACTTCAGAAAACGCTAAGCATCATGAACATGTGCTTGCAGCTGCAAAGAAGGGGAAACATATTTTATGCGAAAAGCCAATTGCTACAAATAAGAAAAAAGCTGTTGAAATGATCGAGGCCTGCAAGGAAAATAATGTGTTCCTGCAAATTGCCTTTCCTGTACGATTTAGTACACCAATAGTGAAGGCAAAGCAAATTATTGAAGACGGGGAAATTGGAAGTATTATTGCTATTAAAGGGACGAATCGTGGTACAAATCCAGGTGGCTGGTTTGTGGAAAAAGAAAAATCTGGCGGTGGAGCTGTAATGGACCATACCGTTCACCTTGCGGATATTATGCGCTGGTATATGGGATCAGATGTAAAGGAAGTATATGCGGAAATAGACAATCTCTTTTCCGATATTGCCATTGATGATTGCGGAATTATAACAATGGAATTTGAAAACAATGTGTTTGCCACCATTGATTGTAGTTGGTCGAGAAATAAGACATTTCCAACATGGGGAGACGTTACATTAGAGATTATTGGGACAAAAGGAACACTGTCAGTAGATGCTTTTGCACAAAAAACGGATGTATACAGCGTAGAAGGGGCGCAATGGGATTTTTGGGGAGAGGACATGAACCAGGATCTTGTGGAAGACTTTGTTTCGAATGTGAAGAATGAAGTACCGCCAACTATTACAGGGGAAGATGGTCTGAAAGCAATGGAAGTTGCTCTTGCAGGCTATGAATCTGCGAAAAGAAAAGGACCGGTATTAATCGGATAAATACTACTACTGCAATCTATTTTTGGGGGAATAAACCATGCTAAAAGGGATTAACCAGTGGTGCTATCCAGATGATACACCATTAGAATTGGTATTTAAATATAGTCGTGATGCTGGATTTGATGCGGTTGAGCTAAATGTTAGTATGGATGGCATCGGGCTAGCGATGAATACATCCATGGAAGAGGCAAAACATATCCGGGAAATAGCAGAACATTATGGTTTACAGTTGAGAAGTATTTCAACCAATCTATTATGGAAATATCCTCTTTCCCATTATGATGAAAAGGTGCGAGAACAAGGGAGAAACGTGGTAGAAAAGCAAATAGAATTAGCATCATACATTGGTGCAGATACAGTACTTGTTGTTCCAGGTGTGGTTAATGAGGAGACTTCATACCTTGATTGTTATACTCGAAGTCAAGATGAGTTAAGAAAAGTACTATCACTTGCTGAAAAACAAAAAGTTCATATAGGAATTGAAAACGTATGGAATAAATTTTTGCTATCACCACTTGAAATGGCTAGATATATTGATGAGTTCCATTCCGATTATATGGGTGCCTATTATGATGTTGGGAATACATTGCAATTTGGATATCCTGAACAATGGATTTCTATATTAGGGGAGCGAATTCGAAAAATCCATGTCAAGGATTTCCGGCTAAGTGTAGGGAATATTACTGGTTTTGTTCCATTATTAGCTGGGGATGTAAATTGGAAAAAGGTACTCCAAGCATTAAAGAACATAGGATATAAAGATACTGTTACTGCTGAAATACCAGCCTATTCCTATGGACCACAATACCTTGCCGAAGATACAGCAAAGCATCTGGATATTATGTTAAATCAGGAAATGGTCAACCATTAGAAGGGTGGAAGTCATGCGTAAAGTTCGAGTAGGTGTTATTGGTGTTGGTGGAATTGGATCCGTTCATTTGGAAAATATTGCTTTGAATGAACAGGCCGAAATAGTAGCAGTATGTGATATTTCCGAAGATCAAGCGATTTTTGTTGGCAAAAAATATCATGTTCCTTCTTATACGGATGTAGATAAGATGCTAGAAGAAAATACAATAGATGCCTTATTTATATGTGTGCCTCCATTTGCCCATGGTAATATCGAAGAAAAGGCAGCAGCAAAAGGGATTCATTTAATGGTAGAAAAACCAGTTGGCCTAGACTTGGAGACGGTGAAGAAAAAATATGAGGTCATTAAAGGTTCTGGGATTATTTGTGCGACAGGCTACTGTTTACGTTATTTAGATACAATAGCGAAAGCAAAGGAATTTTTACAAGATAAAGAGATTGCCATGGTTAACGGCTACTATTTAACGAAATTTGTTCCAACACCTTGGTACCGCGAGCGATCCAAATCTGGAGGACAATTAGTAGAACAAGCAACGCATACGTTGGATTTAATTCGATACTTAACAGGGGATATGGATAAAATCTATGCAAATATGAATTTATTAGTAACAAAGGATATTCCTAATATTGATATACCGGATGTTACTTCTGTTAATTTTACATTAAAGAACGGGGCAGTCGGTCATTTAAGCTGTTCCTTTATTCAACCAGATCACCGAATGGGGATCGAAATTTTAGGGAAAGATTTCCTAGTTGCTGTTGATGGCTCCAATGTAACGATTACCGATCACTATTCGACAGTTATCTATCGACCTACAATGAATTATTATGAGGCGCAGGATCATGCTTTTATTAAAGCAATCGCTACTAATCAGCCTAATTTAATTCTATCGTCCTATGAAAATGGCGTTCAGACGTTGACGGCTACACTTGCGGCAAATATATCGCAGGACACCGGAGCGCCGATAGATGTAAGTGAGTATTATGCTTCTTTGTGATAAAAGTCTCTTAAAATTGTAAATGCAGATTCAATTTATATAGGAGGTTTGAGTATAACTGAATTAAACTTTACGCATCAATAGGAAAAGATAATTCTTATTTAGTAAAAGGTAGAGGGCAGTACAGACGTAAATCTGGCCCAAACATGCCACTCTACTTTGCCATGGACAAATGTCATTTTTTCGATAAAAATTTGAAAGAAAAGATATAAAATCAAGGGATAGGCTACTTTGCAAGAAAACGGAGTTATTCAAAATGGCAGTTGCTTGCCCTTTGGATAACTCCGTTTTTACGTTTAAGAAAATTTGCAAATTTACTTATAAAAGGCCTAACAAGCAGAGCTAGTTACTTCAAAAATTCGTTTATTTTCTCAACATAAGCACCTTTTGGATAGTTATTATATAAAAAGCCAGATAACCGGACAGGATCACCAAAAAAGTATCGCTCATATTGTGTTTGTCTTGTACCGAAAGAGCTCATTGTCAAATCCCAGGCTAATCGAAAAATTTTATTGCGTTCGTCTGCAGATTTACACGTTGCTTGCAGGTATTGATTTAAATCTTTCCCCACTTCAGAGAGAAACATTTTTTCAGTTGGCAATGAAACTAAGCCGCTTGCGCCAATTAGTTGAATGATTTCCGAAAATCGCGGATAAATTTTCGGGAATATATTACTAGCAACTTGAAGCGGTGTTGAACTTGGAATCATCCATCCTTGTTCATTGACCGTAGCGTCATTCTCTGACTTTTCTAATAGTGCCTTCATCGTCTCTAATCCAATAATAATTTCTGCCATTTTTTCTTGGATATGTTGATATTCACCTACATCAATTGTATTTATCATTGTTTCTGCTACGCCTAAAATAAACTCTGTTTTAACAATCTGCCTCGTAATTACTTGATGATAAGCAAACGGGTTAAAAGAGCTTTTTGTTAAAAACATATTGGCAATTCTGATATCACCATAGAAAAATACACGCTCCCACGGTACAAGGACATGATCAAATACGACAATGGAATCCATTTCTTCCAATCTGGAGCTTAATGGATAATCAATAGTGGAATCTCCTCCTACAAAGGATTCTCTACATAGAAACTTCACTCCTTTTGTGTCTGAAGGTATGGCAAATGCAAATGCTTCCTCTGGGTCAAATTTGGGAGCGCCAAAAACCAAGAGCTCATCTGTAAGTCCTCCCTGTGTGGCTAGAAGTCGAGCCCCTTTAATAATTAGCCCTTTATTATTTTTCTCGATTATTTTTGCTGCAATTGGCTCATTAGAATATTCTAGATACAGACTTGAGCGATTTACTTGTGGGGTTATAAATGTATGGGTAAAACTAATATCTTTTTCTCTTGCTGTTTCATATATGGATTGGATATGATCGGGGAAACAATTTTCGCTACCCTTTAATAGGGAAGCAGATGAGGCAAAGCTCATGATAACCGTATTTAAATAATCTGGACTACGGCCCATCATACCAGCCGTTTTCTCCGCCCACCGTTCCATCATTTTTCTCCTTTTTAACAAATCTTCTTTTGTTTTAGGCTGTAAGTAGGACACACCTACAGATTCACCAGAAAGCGGGGACGAAAAGGTCATTTCCTCCTTGAAGTTTGGATCACATTGCAAATCATAAAGCGATGCTTTAGATTGTAGAATGCCCTTAAAAGCAAGATGATCAGAGATATTTTCTATTTTTTCTCCGTCTAACCAAACTTCCGTATTTAACTTATTTATTCTTTCTAAAAATGTCTTTCCATTCACTACTCCCATAATTCCCTTCTCCTCATTAATAAGAATGATCAAACACATTATTTTTTAGTATTTTATTAATGTATACAACTTTCAGTGCCAGTTTCATTGAGAATTATGGGGACGGTTCTATTGCTTCCTTTTTGGAAGAGAAAACAAATAAAACTATCCTGTAAAAAGGATAGTTAGTTGGAAAAGGGAAGGACAAGAACCATCCGAGCCCACTGAAAAAGTCTTTTTTTTTCGTGTGAAATGAAGAGCAAGCATATTTGAAAGTGAAAACAAATCCATCATCTTATGTTTAAAAAGTGGCTATTGTCCATCATCATTAACTAGCCAGTTTTTCAGTGCCCTCGAACCATCCCTTTGCTTCCTTCTTAGTTATGAACAAAAACTGTTTCAAAAACAAAACTTTCATGCAGATGGCGTGTGATGGAGTATTCGAAGACTCTTCCATCCTCTAACTGTGCTAATTTTTCAATTTCCATCATGAAGGAGTTGTCCGGAATTTTGAGTAAAGAACAATCTTCGTTATTTGCTTTGTCTCCTCTAATCCAAACATGGGTACTATGCATTTTTAACTTTAATTCTTCACGTATATAATTATAGATCGATCCTTCTAGATGTTTCGGTTCTAATCCAGTAATGATAGATAAGGGCATGTATGTGTGTTCGAGTGAATAAGGCTTATTATTAATATGTCGTGTTCGAATAATTCGATAAATATATTCGTCATCAATTTCAAGCTTTTTGGCAATTTCTAAGGAAGGTTTTTCAATGGAAAAAAGAATGATTTTTGAGGAAATGTTCTCTTTTCCAACAATATTAGATAAACCTTCTGATGGGCCTAATGCAATGGCTCCTCCGTTTGTAGAAACACCTTTTACATAAGATCCAGATCCTCTTCGTCTAACAACCATTCCTTCTTTAACAAGAATATCTAATGCCTTTTTTACTGTAAGTTTACTGCATTGATAATATTCGGCAAGCGTATCCCCATCAGGTAACTTTTCATTTATCTTATATTCCTTATTATTTATCTTATCTCTAATATCTGTATATATTTCCATATATTTAGGTAGTTGGCTCAAGTTAAATCCTCCATTTTGTAACGGCTGTACTTGTAATAAGTATACCATATAGCTAAATACATGTATATAAATCATAAAAAGTATATACTTTTCATAAAATGTATTTACTTTTAATAAAAAGAGTGTTATAGTTTGTTCGTAAAGGAAAGAAGGAGGCATTTATTATGAAAGAAATGTTAACGTTTCCGAAAGATTTTTGGTGGGGAACAGCTTGGTCGGCGGAGCAAGCGGAAGGTAGAGGCAATACAGGTAAAGCTGAAACAGTTTGGGAACATTGGTTTAAAACGGTACCAACACGTTTTTATCAAGGAATCGGCCCTGAAGTAACAACTGATCATATAAATCGATACAAGGACGATATTCAATTAATGAAGGAAACGGGACATAATTCTTTCCGCATTTCCATCTCATGGGCAAGGATGTTTCCAGATGGTGGAGTAGGAGAAAGAAATCCTAAGGCAATTTCTTTCTATCGAGACCTTTTGACTGAAATGAATGAAAACGGTATCAAACCTTTTGCTAATCTTTATCATTTTGATATGCCATATGTACTTCAAGAAAAGGGAGGATGGGAATCACGTGAAGTGGTAGAAGCATATGTGAACTATGCAACTGCTTGCTTTGAAGAGTTTGGTGATTTGGTTTATCATTGGTTCACATTTAATGAGCCGTTAGGACCGATTTTGGGA
>Ga0209463_1000300_pt1 | contig 43432 bp, 39 predicted proteins | sample AgamicMgSfrz_FD_187169 | JGI IMG/M metagenome (GOLD analysis project Ga0209463, IMG submission 187169) | Agave microbial communities from Guanajuato, Mexico - Mg.Sf.rz (SPAdes) (version 2) | ecosystem: Host-associated > Plants > Phyllosphere > Phylloplane/Leaf | place: Guanajuato, Mexico...
CAACGTCGCCGCCTCGTTCTCGGCGCTGATCCCGGCGATCATTACCGTTTCGGCTATCGCCACCTTTGGCTTTGTCTTTCATCAGGTCAGCGGCATGTATTTGTACGATGCGGTCTATCGCGTGGTGCAGCAGCCGCTGGAGTCGGTGGTGCAAAGCCTGTGGGGAATTCTGCTGCTGATGTTTGTCGCGCAGCTGTTTTGGGTGATCGGTATTCACGGCAACCAGATGATTAAGCCGATCCGCGAGCCGCTGCTGGGCGCCATTCTGGTGAATATGAACGCTTTCGAACAGGGCAAAGAGGCGCCGAATATTATCACCATGCCGTTCTGGGATGTCTATATGAGCATCGGCGGTTCCGGGCTGACTATCGGCCTGTTAACGGCGGTGATGCTGGCGACCAAACGCAAGGAGATGCGCGAAATTGCCAAGCTCTCGTTTGGGCCAGGGCTGTTTAATATCAACGAGCCGGTGATCTTTGGGATGCCGATCATGCTCAACCCGATCCTGGCGATCCCTTTTATTATCACGCCGCTGATTACCGGTTCTATTGGCTATTTTGCGACGGTCACCGGCTTTGCCGGCAAGGCGGTGGTAATGGTGCCCTGGACCACGCCGCCGATTATTAACGCCTGGCTTTCTACCGCCGGATCGATGGGCGCGGTGGTCACTCAGCTTGTCTGTATTGCGGTGTCGGTGCTGATCTATCTGCCGTTCGTGAAGATCGCCGCGCGCCGCGCCCAGGCCGCCGAGGAAAAAGCGATGCAGCCTGAGCTGGCGCAGCCGTAAGGAGCCGATATGAGCAATGTCACTATTAATATTCCGCACGATTTTATGTTGGGCGCGGCGGCATCCGCCTGGCAGACCGAGGGCTGGAGCGGCAAGAAAGCGGGGCAGGATTCCTTTCTGGACGCCTGGTATCAGCAGGATCGTCACGTCTGGCATAACGGCTACGGCCCGGCGATAGCTACCGATTTTATCAATCGCTATCAGGAAGATGTGGCGCTGATGAAGGTCTGTGGCCTGACGCATTATCGCACCTCGATTAACTGGTCGCGTTTCCTGCTGGATTATGAAACGGCGCAGGTGGATGAGGAGTACGCCAGTTATTACGACAGGCTGATTGATGAAATGCTCGCCAGCGGCATTGAGCCAATGCTTTGCCTGGAACATTACGAATTACCGGCGGTGCTGCTGGAAAAATATGGCGGCTGGGGGTCGAAAAAAGTGGTGGATCTCTTTGTGCGCTATGCGGAGCAGGTGTTTGCGCGTTATGGCCACAAGGTGCGCCGCTGGTTTGTTTTTAATGAGCCGATCGTGGTGCAAACCCGTGTTTATCTGGACGCGCTGCGCTGGCCTTATCAGCAGGATACCTCGCTCTGGATGCAGTGGAATCACCATAAAAATCTGGCCACCGCCCGCGTGGTGCAGCTGTTCCGCGCCGGCGGCTGGCCGGGCAGCATCGGCACGATTTTGAACCCGGAGGTGACCTGGCCGCGATCCTCTGCGCCGCACGATGTGAAAGCGGCGGAAATGTACGATCTGTTTTATAACCGCGTTTTTCTCGATCCGGCGATTAAGGGCGTTTATCCGGCGCAGCTGTTTACGCTGCTGGCGCAGCATCAGGTGCATTGGTCTTACAGCGATGAAGATCTGGCGCTGATCGCGGCACATCGCGTCGATGAGGTGGGATTAAATCTTTACTATCCGCATCGGGTAAAAGCGCCATCGCGCGCCTGGCACCCGGAAACGCCGTTTCATCCGGCTTATTACTATGATCATTTTGAGCTGCCGGGGCGGCGCATGAATCCGTCGCGCGGCTGGGAGATCCAGCCGCGCATTGTAGCGGATATGGCGGCGCGAATGCGCGACGAGTATGACAATTTCCCGTGGTTTATCGCCGAGAACGGCATGGGCATAGAGAACGAGGCGCGCTTTAAGAACGGGCAGGGCGAGATTCAGGACGATTATCGCATCGCTTTTATCTCTGAGCATCTCCATGAAGCGCTGCTGGCCCGTCAGGCGGGCATTAACTGCCGCGGTTATATGCTGTGGGCCTTTACCGACAACGTGTCGCCAATGAACGCCTTTAAAAATCGCTACGGCCTGATTGAGATCGATCTGGAAAACCAGCGTCAGCGACGTATGAAGAAGTCGGCGCACTGGTTTCGCCAGCTGGTCGACAGTCGTCAGCTTACGCTGACGTTGGATGATGAACCGAAATAAGGATCTGATGATGAAACGTATCGTTCTGGCCTGCGCAGCGGGCATGTCTACATCGATGGTGGTGACGCGCATAGAGAAAGAGGCGGCGGCGCGCGGCCTGAGCTATCAAATTTATGCCATCCCGGAGCAGAATCTGGGCGAGGAGCTACAGAATTACGCTGGCGAAGTGGCCGTCGTGTTGTTGGGGCCGCAGGTGCGTTTTAAGCTGGCGGAAAACAAGAAGCTGACTGACCATCATCAGGTGCCGATCGCGGTGATTGATACGCAGGCTTACGGTACGCTGAACGGCGCAAAAGTCCTCGATCAGGCGCTGGCTTTGATAAACTAGCGGCGTGGCGCCGTCTGGCTGAGGCGCGGGTACAGGATCGGCAACGGGCGAAGGGTGATTTAAGTGGATAAGGGCGCATCGCCGCAAGAAAGAAAGCAGTATCAGGAGATTGGTGAGCATTTGCGTCAGCAGATCGTGGCGGGGCTGTATCCGGTCGGTTCTCGCCTGCCGCCGGAGCGCAATCTGGCTGAAACCTGGGGCGTGAGCCGCACCATTGTCCGCGAAGCGTTGCTGATGCTGGAGCTGGAAGGCACGGTGGATATTCGCCAGAGTTCCGGCGTCTATGTGATGCGCATTCCCAGCGCCAGCAGCGATGAGGAGGAAGCGTTTTTCCGCAGCGATGTCGGCCCGTTTGAGATGTTGCAGGCGCGTCAGCTGCTGGAGAGTAATATCGCCGCGTTTGCCGCGCGAATGGCGACAAAGGCCGATATTGAGAATCTGCGGCGAACGCTGGAGCAGGAGCAGCGCGCGATCGCCGTTAACGATACCAGTCAGGATAACGATCGGCTGTTTCATCTATTGTTGGCGGGTGCGACGCAGAATCAGATGTTGATGGATACGGTGAAGAGTATCTGGCGGCATCATGAAAATAATCCGCTGTGGCAGCAGTTGCGCGCCCATATTGAAACGCGCAGTTATCGTTTGAAGTGGCTGAGCGATCATCAGACGATTCTGGCGGCGCTGCGTCGGCGCGATGTGACGGGGGCCTGGCAGGGAATGTGGCAGCATCTGGAGAATGTAAAGAATACCCTGATGGAGCTGTCGGATGCCGATGCGCCCGATTTCGACGGATATCTGTTTGAGTCGGTGCCGATTTTTCAGGGGAAACTGGTATGAGCCGTTGGCGAATTGTTCCGCTGAGCAAGGAGCCGCAGCATCAGGCGAAGCTGGTTGAGTGGCTGTGGCGCGCCTTCGGCGATGCCAGCGGACGCGATTTTTTCGCCAGCGTGGTGGAGAGCAGTTTGCGCGGCGCCGATTTTCCGCAGACGTTTGTGGCGCTGGACGGCGATCGTCCGGTTGGCACGGTGGGCGTCTGGCGCTGTGATTTGATCAGTCGTCAGGATCTTTTTCCGTGGCTGGCGGCGCTGTATGTCGATGAAAGCGCGCGCGGCAGCGGTTTGAGCGCGGCGTTGCAGGACTATGCCGAGGCGTGGTGTCGCGAGCGCGGTTTTGCCGATCTTTATCTGTATGCGCTGTGCGCTGACTATTATGAGCGTTTCGGCTGGCGCTATATCGGCGATGCGCTGGATTACCCGGATGTGACGGTGCGGCTTTACCATAAGTCGCTGTGATCGGGCGGCGGGACGGTGGTTCCGTTTGGCGGCGGGGCGGAGTTTACGGTGGCCTGGTTCCGTTCGGCGGCGGGGCGGAGTTTACGGTGGCCTGGTTTCGTTCGGCGGCGGGGCGGAGTTTACGGTGGTTTGGTTTCGTTCGGCGGCGGAATGGAGTTTACGGTGGTTTGGTTCCGTTCGGCGGCGGGCTGGCGCTGCGTAAAAACGTCGTCAATCCATCCCTGGAGACTCCGCCGCGTCATCCCTGACGCGGAGGCTTTACTTCGCCGCCTGCCCGCCGCCTCACTGGCATTGGTGTTTGTTTGTCGCCGCTTCACTGGCATTAGCGTTTGTTTGTCGCCGCCTCACTGGCATTGATGTTTGTTTGTCGCCGCCTCTCTGGCATTGATGTTTGTTTGTTGCCGCCTCACTGGCATTGGTGTTTGTTTGTTGCCGCCTCACTGGCTTGATGTTTGTTTGTCGCCGTCTCTCTGGTATTCATGTTTTTTGTCGCTATTTTATTTCCTGGAAGCCATTTCTGGCTTGAATTGTCGACTCTTCACCAGGAAAGCACCTGCATAGTGTTAACCTTTCTATAGTCCAGGTAACTGTCTGTATCGCACATATTCATATATGAAGAGACTACACAGGTCCTGGCTATACATATGTTAAGCATCTGCATATACTTAACCTATGCGTAAGCTTTTAATTGTTGTGTAATCAGCGTACCGCCCCGGCGGCACCGGGCAAGTGAGGTAAATATGAGAACCGTATCCATTTTCAAGAATGGCAACAACCGAGCCATCCGTCTGCCACGAGATCTGGATTTTGAAGGCGTCAGCGAACTGGAGATTGTTCGTGAAGGGGACTGCATCATTCTGCGCCCCGTCCGACCAACCTGGAGTTCGTTCGCACATCTGGAAAAAGCCGATGCGGATTTTATGGCGGATCGTGAGGATGTTGTCAGTGACGAAGGACGATTCGATCTGTGAACAAAACCTACATGCTCGATACCAATATCTGCTCATTTATCATGCGCGAACAGCCGGAAGCCGTGATAAAAAGGCTTGAGCAGGCGGTATTACGTAACCACCGGATCGTGGTGTCAGCAATTACCTGTGCCGAAATGCGTTTTGGTACTATCGGCAAAAAAGCGTCTCCGCGTCACGCGCAGTTGGTTGACGCGTTTTGCGCCCGCCTTGATGCTATCTTGCCCTGGGATCGGGCCGCAGTAGACGCAACGACCGACGTGAAAGCAGCGCTGACCGCTGCCGGTACGCCAATTGGTCCAAACGACACTGCAATTGCGGGCCATGCGATTGCTGTCGGCGCCGTGCTGGTGACGAATAATGTGAGAGAGTTTAAGCGGGTGGCGGGGCTGACGCTGGAAGACTGGGCCAAATAACCGACACCAACCGGCCTGCTGCATACACCCGCTAAAAACCTTCACAAACCAGCCCGTCACAGGCACCGCCTGACAACCGCTACAAACCAGATCCAGTTAACCCGGCGGGCTTACCGAATGCCTGCGCACCAGCGTCGGGTTAAACGTATTGGTCACTTCCGGCAGCGGCTGATTATTCGCTAAGGCTAACGCCAGCTCGGCGGCCTGCTGCGCCATCGTCACAATCGGATAACGGATCGTGGTTAAACGCGGACGTACATAACGTGACACCAGCACATCATCAAAACCGATTAACGACATCTCCTCCGGCACGCGGATACCGTTATCGCTTAAAACGGCTAACGCGCCTGCCGCTATCGAATCGTTATAACAGGCGACGGCGGTAAAATTCCTGCCGCGCCCTAACAGTTCCGTCATTGCCAGCTCGCCGCCCACCTCATCCGGCTCGCCAAACGCGACCAGCCGATCGTTACAGGGCAAACTGTGTTCCTTTAATGCATCGTAATAGCCCTGCAAACGCTCCTCAGCATCGGAAATCGTATGTGTGGAACAGATAAAGGCGATCTGATCGTGCCCTTGCTGAATCAAATGACGGGTCGCCAGCCAGGCGCCGTAACGGTCGTCCAGCGCAATACAGCGTTGCTGAAAAGCGGGCAGCGAACGGTTAATCAACACCATGCCCGGCATCTGCTGCATCAGCTTCTCCAGCTCATCGTCCGGGATCTTCTTGGCATGAACCACCAACGCCGCGCAGCGATGACGCATCAGCTGCTCGATCGCCTGCCGCTCCTTCTCTTCATTGTGATAACCATTGCCAATCAGCAAAAAATTACCGGTCTGCCAGGCAATCTCGTCCACCGCCTTGACCATCGCGCCGAAAAAGGGATCGGAAACATCGCCGACCACCAGACCAATGGTCTCCGTTGACTGTTGCGCCAGCGCACGCGCATTGGCATTCGGATGATATTGCAGCTGCTCCATGGCGCTAAATACCGCCTGGCGGGAGTTTTCGCTGGCCTTTGGAGAATTATTGATAACGCGCGAAACGGTAGCGACAGAAACGCCCGCCAGTTTGGCAACATCCTTTATCGTAGCCATGAATAGGGTACCTTCCGGGGTAAACGTTTACACATACGCAAAGTGTTGCGGAAAAGCCCTGCAAGTTCAACCGGACAGAATGTCAGCCCTGTCGCAAAGCCTGTAGAATATTGCACTTTTATTTTGCATTCGGGCCAGGCTACCATGCCTGCCTGTTCCTTCTGCTTACTTTTACGCCTGCGCCATGACTATTAAAAAAACACCACACCTCGCCCATTGGGGCGCGTTTACTGCCGTTACGGAAAATGGCCGACTCATCGGCTGTGAACCCTTTTTCGCTGACAGTAATCCTTCGCCGATGCTGCAAAGTATTCCGCAGCTTGTCTATTCCGATAAACGTATCCGCCAGCCCATGGTGCGCCGCTCCTGGCTGAAAGCGCAGGAAAACAGCGATCGCACGCTGCGTGGCCGGGAAGATTTCGTCGCCGTGGACTGGGAAACCGCCCTCGATCTGGTGGCGCAGGAAAACCAGCGCGTGCGCGAGCGTTATGGCGCCAGCGGCATTTTCACCGGATCTTACGGCTGGTCGTCAGCAGGGCGGGTAAACCATGCGCGCACGCTGGTAAGACGCTTCTATTTCAGCGGCGGCGGCGGTGTGGATCAGGTCGGCAACTACAGCTGGGGTGCTGCGCAGTTTTTTCTGCCTTACGTGATCGGTACCTATATGCCGCTGACCGGACGCGTTACCGACTGGCCGAGCGTCATTGAACATGCGGAAGTGGTGCTGGCCTTTGGCGGCCTGGCGCTGAAAAACGCGCAGGTCGCCTCAGGCGGCGCGGGAGAACATACGCTGAAACCGGCGCTGGAACAGCTGGCGCGTAAAGGCACGCGTATCATTAACGTTAGCCCGATGCGCGACGATTGCCCCGAATGGGTGAATGCCGACTGGATAGCGATTCGGCCCAATACCGATGTGGCGCTGATGCTGGCGCTGGGCTATGAAATCGAACGTCTCGGCGCGACGGACCGTGATTTTCTTAACAGTCACTGCGTTGGCTATCCGCAGCTGCGCGCCTGTCTGTTGGGAGAAAGCGACGGCGTGGCGAAAACGCCCGCCTGGGCCAGCACGATTACCGGCGTGCCGGAAGCGCGCATCGCTGAACTGGCGCGCCAGCTGATCGGCAAACGCAGCTTTATTACCAGCTCTTATGCGGTACAGCGCGCGCATCGCGGCGAACAACCTTACTGGATGATGATTGCGCTCTCCGCCATGTTAGGGCAGCCGGGACTGCCGGGCGGCGGTTTCTCATTTGGGCACGGATCGATGAACAGCGTCGGCAATCCGCGGATCGATACGCCAGCACCGCTATTGCCCACCGGGCCCAATCCCGCAGGCCTGGCGATTCCGGTTGCGCGCATTTGCGACATGCTACTGCAGCCGGGTGAAAACTACGCTTTTCAGGGGCAAACGCATCGCTATCCCGACATTCATCTGATGCACTGGGCGGGCGGCAACCCTTTCCATCATCACCAGCAGCTTAACCGACTGGTGGCGGGCTGGCAGCGGCCGGACACCGTTATCGTGCAGGATATTGTCTGGACGCCAGCGGCGCAGATGGCCGACATTGTGTTGCCGGTGACCACCACGCTTGAGCGTAACGACATCGGCGGCTCCTCGCGCGATCGCTTTGTTTTTGCCATGCAGCAGGCGATCACGCCGCAGCACCAGGCGCGTAACGATTTCGATATTTTTGCCGATCTGGCCGATCGGCTTGGCTACCGCGAACGCTTCACTGAAAACCGTAATGAAAGGGAATGGATTGCCCATCTTTATCAGCAGTGCGGCGTTGCGCAGCAGCAAAAAGGCGTAGCGTGGCCCGATTTCGATACCTTCTGGCAGCGCGGCTATGTGGAAATCCCTGCCAGCGAGCATGATTATGTCTTTATGGCGGATTTTCGTCGCGATCCGCAGGCGCATCCTGTTCAGACCCACAGCGGAAAAATCGAACTTTTTTGCCAGACCATTGCTGATTATCAACTGGATGATATGGCGGGCCACCCGGAATGGCGCGCGCCGCAGGAGTGGCTGGGTAGCGAACAGGCGCGTGATTTTCCGCTGCATTTGATCTCGGTGCAACCCAGCGATCGGCTGCACAGCCAGCTGGATGCGACGCCAAACGTACAGGCAAACAAAACCGCCGGACACGAAACGCTGTGGATGCATCCGCAGGACGCCGCGTCGCGCAACATTAAAGACGGCGATGAAATCGAGGTCTATAACCCGCGCGGCAGGATGCTGGCAGGCGTCCGGCTGAACGATGGCCTGACGGTGGGTGTGGTGGTGACCTCTACCGGCGCCTGGTTCGATCCCGGCTTTGGAGCTGACTGGCAGCCGGTAGATCGCGCCGGAAATCCTAATGTTTTGACACTGGATATCGGTACCTCATCGCTGACCCAGGGACCGAATGCGATGTCCTGCCTGGTGGAGATCCGCAAATGGCAAACATTGCAAAATAGCTGATAAATCACATAGCTGGTTACATTTTGCGGGCATCTGTTGCGAATGATTGATAGCAGCCCATCGCTGCCGCCTGGTACATTTTAAGTCCCAGAGGTATTGATGGGTGAACATCAAAAATTTTATTGATTACACCAACCTGCGCAGATGCGCAGGTTTTTTTTGTTTGCATTAAGGTCATGGACCATGCCCCGCATACAGAAGTTTCTTGGAAAAGACCAGATTAAAGCGCCGTTCAATCCGTTTCGTTTTCGTCTTATTTGTCTGGGCGTGGTGGGATGCTTAGCCGTTCTGCTGGCCCGCGTTGCTGACCTCCAGTTAATTAATCATCCGATGCTGGAACACGAAGCCGATCAGCGCTCGCTGCGTACCGTCACCCTTCCGACTAATCGTGGCACTCTGCTGGATCGTAACGGCGAAACCCTGGCGCTGAGCGTTCCTTCTCGCGATATTATTGCCGATCCCCAGCGCGTGCTGGAGGCCAATCCCGACTTTACCAGCGCCAAATGGCAATATCTGGCTTACGCCCTGAACCAACGCCCAGAACAAATCCAGCAGCAAATCATCGCCAATCCACATCGCCGTTTCCTCTATCTCGGCCATAAAATTGAGCTGGGTATTGCCAAAGATATTAGCAAGCTGCATCTGAAAGGTATCAGCACGGTTTATAACGACAGCCGCTTTTATCCGATGAGCGAGGCGGCCGCGCCGTTAATCGGCATTGTCGGCGCCGATAATACCGGCCTGAACGGACTGGAAAAGAGCTACGATAAAGTGCTGCAGGGGCAGCCTGGCGTGGAAAAATATCGCCAGGATCGCGAAGGCAACATCATCGCTATGATCGATTACCAGCCGCCGAAACAGCCGCCAACGGTGCAGCTCAGCATCGATAAATTCGATCAGTACACGCTTTACAGCAAACTGCGCGACGGCGTGCTGTTGAATAAAGCGGATTCCGGCGCGGCGGTGCTGGTCAAAATCGATACCGGCGAAATTCTTGGTATGGCCTCTTATCCCTCCTTCAACCCGAACAACTATGCCGACGTTTCGCCCACGCAGATGCGTAACGTGGCGATCAACGACAGCTTTGAACCTGGCTCGACGGTAAAACCGCTGGTAGTAATGGAAGGACTGGAGCGTGGGCTGGTGCGCCCTGACTCGGTACTGGATACCACGCCCTATCGCGTTAATGGCCATCTGATTCGCGACGTAGGCCACTGGCCGCGGTTGACCATGACTGGCATTCTGCAAAAATCGAGCGACATCGGCGTATCGCATATTGCGCTGGCAATGCCTGCCGAAGCGCTGGTAAATACCTATCATGCGTTTGGTCTGGGGAAACCGACCGGACTGGGGCTGACAGGGGAAAGCGTCGGCTATTTTCCGCTGCATCGTCAGCGCTGGGCGGATATTGAACGAGCGACCTTTTCGTTTGGCTACGGGCTACGCGTGACGCCGCTACAGATCGCCCGTGAATACGCTACGCTGGGCAGCTTTGGCATTTATCGTCCGCTTTCTATTACGAAAGTGACGCCGCCGGTTATCGGTAAGCAGGTCGCCAACCCGGAAACGGTAAAAACGGTGGTGCATATGCTGGAAAGCGATGTACTGCCGGGCGGTACCGGTATTCGCGCGGCGGTGCCGGGCTATCGGCTGGCGACCAAAACCGGTACGGCGGAGAAAATGGGCAGCAGCGGAAAATATGACGGCGGCTACGTGAACTATACGGCGGGCATTGCGCCAGCCAGTAATCCGCAGGTCGCGCTGGTGGTAATGATTAACCATCCTACCGCAGGCGATCACTTTGGCGGCTCGGTTGCGGCGCCGATTTTCGGCAATATTATGGGGCCGGTATTAAAACATATGAATATTGCGCCAGATGCGCTGGTGAATAATGCGCATTGATTCCTGGCTCAGCATCAGCGAGCAGGGAAAATAGCTATAAAAGCCGCTTATCAATTTAATAAGCGGCTTTTTTTCATCATCTGGCCGGGTTTGCCGAAGCGTTTTTCTGCTGTAAGGTTTACGGCAGTAGTTAACTGACCGCTGAGTTAAAATTCACGTTTAACAACGATATAGCCATTGAATCTAACGCTGCACTCATAATCGTTGATTAACAGCGAAGCGATGGTAATGTTGTGTTTGTTTTGGCGGTTAACAAAATCGTATTTAACAATGATGTTTTTTGGATTGTCCTCGCGGTAAATTTTTATATTCTCATCCATATCTAATGCGGCCATTACTGGTTCTTTTTGATCTTCTTTTGCGTACAGCAGCGCCATTTCTTTGGTTACATTTTCATGTGCCAGTAAGACCAATTTTGTTTTGTTAAGCAGTATATCTTGCTCCTCTATGTCAAAATCTCTAACCATCTCATCGATCATACTTACGCCTACGCTTCGGTTGATATCCAGACAGGATTCTGGCGAAACTACAGCTATGGCAGAGGTTGATATTGCCAACAAGCAAAAAAATAAAAATCTCCATTCATTCATTTTACTATTAATTCCTTATCTGTACTCTTTGCCAATATGTCTCGGTATTTCTTTTCTAAAACAATACATCCATGCGAAGCCGTTCCCTTACCATCGTCGCCATGTATCAGAAAGCCTGACCTGCCGCACATGTTATTTTCCGCATAGGGTGTCAAACGCAGAACGAATCTTCCCGCCGTGGGATGTCTTGCAACAGGAGAACCGATACGATATTTGCCGCGTGGTAATGGACCCTTATTGACCTTACATTCAAAAGCAGGATCGGCTTTATAGCCAGGCGCGCCAGCATACATAGCTTGAAACTGAAGAATCCCGTTCTGTTCAAAGGCCTTCTTTTTTACATCATAAACCCAGGCCATAGATCATCTTCCTTAATTAACTAAATGGCGCTTGCGCGCCATTGTTACGCCCGTTCTTTCCATGAATCAGCATGCTGGATATTACCGTCGCAGTATTTCCAGGTGATCTTCTCATAGCGTAAGGTGACTGATTCCAGATGGTTCAGATTTTGCGTAGTTTTAACGTTGTGCATAATTGGGCAGAAACGCCTGGCGTAAGCGAACCTTTAGATCGCTTATCAAATTAATCAACAGGTTTTATTTTGAACGTCAGGCCGGGTTTGCCGAAGCGTTTTTCTACTGTAAGGTTTACGGCAGTAGTTAACTGGCCGCTGTATTAAAATTCACGTTTGACAACGAGATAGCCATTGAATCTAATGCTGCACTCATCATCATTAACTAATAGCGAAGCTATAGTAATGTTATGCTTGTTTTGTACGTTAACGAAATCATATTTAACAATAATGTTTTGAGCGTTAGATTCCAGATAAAGCTCCTTATATTTACTCTCTGAGAAAAAATGTGCAGCTTCGTTGTTATAGCTGTCTTTTGCATAGAACTCAGCCATTTGTGAAGTGGCTTTTTGTTTATATAATAATGAGAGCTGGGTTTTATCAATGATAATTTCGCTCTGCTGGATGCCAAAATCTTTTACCATTGCATCGATCATGCTAACACCCACGCTTCTGTTAATATCCAGACACGATTCGGGCGTAACGTTAGCGAGTGCTGATGAAAGGGAAAAAGCGAATAAATATAGCGCAAGGAAAATTTTCATTTAACAATTAACTCCTTGTCTTGACTGGTTGCTGTCTTTTGCCTGTTTTCAAAAGCCATAACAATACAACCGTTGGAGGCTGTTCCTTTACCATTATCGCCATGAATCAGAAAACCCGCTCTTCCACACATCGCATTTTCTTTATAGGGCGTCAGGCGTAGAACAAATCTTCCTGCTGTAGGATGTTTAGCTATAGGCGGACCAATTCTGTATTTTCCGCGCGGCAAAGGCCCTTTGTTAATTTCGCATTGGAAGTCAGGGTTGTCTTTGTAACCCGGCGCGCCGGTATACATAATGTTAAACTGGACAATGCCGTCCCGTTCAAATGTCTTTTTTCGTACATCGTAAATCCAGGCCATTTTAACCTTCCCTTGAAATAGCGTATTGATTATGCCTTTATTTCAGGCTCACCTACGCCCGTTCTTTCCATGAATCAGCATACTGGATATTACCGTCGCAGTATTTCCAGGTGATCTTCTTATAGCGTAAGGTGACGGATTTCAGATGGTTCAGTTTTGGCGTAGTTTTAACGTTGTGCATAATTGAGCAGAAACGCCTGGCGTAAGCGAACAGGAATACAATTCCAACAGTCCGCTTAACAGTTTAATAAGCGACTTTTTTCAGCGTCAGGCTGGGTTTGCCGAAGCGTTTTTCTGCTGTAAGGTTTTCGGCAGTAGTTAACTGGCCGATGAGTTAAAATTCACGTTTAACAATAATATAGCCGTTGAATCTTACGTTACATTCATAGTTATTAGCTATAGTTGAAACTAAGAAGACATTCTCTTTATCATCTTTGTTTACGAAAGTGAACTTTATTATTAAGTTTCGTGGGCTATCTCCTGAGTATATCTCCTTATACTTTTGGACGGATAACCAGTTATCCGCATCTTTTTTATAATCTTCCGTAGCATATTGACTCAACAAAATTGCGCTTACAGGTTCATTAGCCAGTAATTCAGTTTTTGTTTTCGCACTGATGATTGTATCCGTATCTATCCTCATTGTGTGATACATAGCATCCATCATCGCAATAGCGGTACTTGATTGTGCTGATTTACAATTATTGTCTGTTACTAATTTTGCGAAAGCAGAATTAGTTAAGAAAATAATTAATAATATAAAATATTTCATTCAACAATAATTTCCTTATCGTTGCTTTCCCAGATTTGATTGCGGAATTTTGGATCAAGAACTATACAACCATTTGAGGCTGTGCCTGGCGCCTTTATGCTGTCGCCATGAATTAAAAAACCGGCGCGGCCGCACATATTATTGTTTGAGTAAGGTTGCAGACGTAATGTAAAACGCCCGGCGGTTTTATGTTTGAACGGGACACCTGTTATCTTGTAGCGCCCACGCGGCAGTGGACCTTTATTGATTAAGCACTCATAGACCGGATCATCTTTATATCCTGGCGCTCCTGCATATCTGGCTTGAAATTTAAATTCGCCGTTATGTTTAAACCATTTTGATTTTACATTGTAAACCCAAACCATAACCTGTATTCCTTGATAAAATTAACGCATCTGTTTGCTACTTTTACGCCCGCTCTTTCCATGAATCAGCATGCTGGATATTACCGTCGCAGTATTTCCAGGTGATCTTCTCATAGCGTAAGGTGACGGATTCCAGATGGTTGAGGTTCGGCGTGGTTTTAACGTTGTGCATTTGCCATAATCAACTCCTTTTAATTTGGTAGCGCCATTATGCCGTGCTGATTGATTAATTTAACCGGGAATTGCGTATTTCTGGAAATGGCTCACAAAAAATAAAATAATAAATAGAACGGCATGCGTTAATTATTATATTAATTAATGGCAGGTGAGTAACATGCCCCATTAATAAATACGGGGTAATGAATTATTTAATATTAGATGTTTTGGGCCAGCCGCCGTCTTGTTTTACCCAACAAAAAAAGAGCGGTTTTCATCCTGTCGGCGTTGAGTTCGGTCTGCCTTTGCTGCATGGTTATAGCCAGTTTTTTGCTGCTAAGGAGCTGGCATGCTTTTTAACCTTTTCCGTTTTTTGTTTCGTCTCCTGTGGCGCGTACAGCTGCGTGGCGATCTTTCCGGGCTGCGCAAAGAAAAGGTGCTGATTACACCTAATCATGCGTCGTTTCTGGATGGCGTATTGCTGGCGCTGTTCCTGCCGGTCAAGCCGGTTTTCGCTATCTATTCCGACATTAACGATAAGTGGTTTATGCGACTGGTTAAGCCACTGGTGGATTTTGTGCCACTCGATCCGATGCGGCCAATGTCGATCAAATATCTGGTGCGCACCCTTAATGAAGGGCGGCCGGTGGTGATTTTCCCGGAAGGCCGCATTACGGTTACCGGCTCTTTAATGAAAATCTACAGCGGCGCCGGCTTTGTGGCGGCGAAGTCGCAGGCAACCGTGGTGCCGATGCGCATTGAAGGCGCGGAATATACGCCTTTTGGCCGTCTTGGCGGCGTTTTCAAGCGCCGACTGTTTCCGCGCATTACCCTGACCGTGCTGCCGCCGACGCTCATTCCGATGCCGGATGCGCCGCGCGCGCGCGATCGGCGAACGCTGGCCGGTGAGCATCTTCATCATATTATGATGGAGGCGCGCATGGCAGTGCGCCCGCGCGAAACGCTTTTTGAAGCCTTCCTCAGCGCCCGTACCCGCTACGGCTGGTTCAAACCCTGTATCGAAGATATTAATTTCAAACCTGACAGCTATAGCGGGCTGCTGAAAAAATCGCTGGGCGTGGGACGTATTCTGGAGCGCTATACCCAGCCGGGGGAATATGTCGGTCTGCTGCTGCCGAACACGACCGTTACCGCCGCGGCAATTTTCGGCGCCACGCTGCGCGCCCGTATTCCGGCGATGCTTAACTATACTGCGGGCGTCAATGGGCTCACCAGCGCGGTGACCGCCGCCCAAATCAAAACCGTTTTTACCTCCAGGCAATTTCTGGAGAAAGGCAACCTGTGGCATCTGCCGCAGGGGATCCCGCAGGTGCAATGGATCTTTCTGGAAGATCTGAAAGATAGCGTAACCGGCAAGGATAAACTCTGGATCCTCGCGCACCTGTTAGTGCCGCGTCGCGCGATGCTGCCGCAGCAGGCGGAAGATGCTGCTATGGTGCTGTTTACCTCCGGTTCGGAAGGTAATCCGAAAGGCGTGGTTCACTCCCATAAAAGCCTGCTGGCGAATGTTGAGCAGATTCGCACCGTGGCGGATTTTACGCCGCGCGATCGCTTTATGGCCTCGCTGCCGCTGTTCCATGCGTTTGGGCTGACGGTCGGCCTGTTTACGCCGCTGTTTACCGGCGCACAGGTCTTTTTATATCCCAGCCCGCTGCACTATCGCGTGGTGCCGGAGCTGGTTTATGACCGTAACTGTACCGTTCTGTTCGGCACCTCAACGTTCCTCGGCAACTATGCCCGCTTCGCAAATCCTTACGATTTTGCGCGCCTGCGCTACGTGGTCGCCGGTGCGGAAAAATTGCAGGAAGGCGTGCGCCAGCTTTATCAGGATCGCTTCGGCATCCGTATTCTGGAGGGCTATGGCGTGACCGAATGCGCGCCGGTTGTCGCGATTAACGTGCCGATGGCGGCGAAACCGCATACCGTCGGGCGCATTCTGCCGGGCATGGATTCGCGGCTAATGTCGGTGCCGGGCATTGAGCAGGGCGGGCAGTTGCAGCTGCGCGGCCCGAATATTATGAAAGGGTATCTGCGCGTTGAGCGTCCGGGCGAGCTGGAGCCGCCGATGGCTGATAACGGCGAAGGCGTGATGGAGCCGGGCTGGTATGACACCGGCGACATTGTCAGCTTCGATGAGGGCGGCTTCTGCCAGATTCAGGGCAGGGCGAAGCGCTTTGCCAAGATTGCCGGTGAGATGGTCTCGCTGGAAGCGGTTGAGCAAATTGCCCTGAAAGCCTCGCCGGAGAAACAGCACGCCGCCACCATTAAGCCCGACGGCAATCGCGGCGAGGCGCTGGTGCTGTTTACTACCGATAAAGAACTGCAGCGCGATCGTCTTCAGCAGGCGGCGCGCGAACTGGGCGCGGCGGAGCTGGCGATACCGCGCGACATTCGTTTCCTGCAACAGCTGCCGCTGCTGGGCAGCGGTAAACCCGATTTCGTCACGCTGAAAAAAATGGTGGAAGAATGAAGCTCTCCGGTCAGAGATCCTCATTAATATCGCGCGGCATGCTGGCGGTAATCGTCGCCCAGTTTTTCTCGGCGTTCGGCGATAACGCGCTGCTGTTCGCTACGCTGGCAGTGCTGAAAAATCAGCACTATCCCGACTGGAGCCAGCCGGTGTTGCAGATGGTGTTTGTCGCCACCTATATTTTGCTGGCGCCCTTTGTCGGCCAGATGGCGGACAGCTTTGCTAAAGGGCGGGTGATGATGCTGGCGAACGGCCTGAAGCTGCTGGGCGCGCTGGTGATCTGCTTTGGTCTGGATCCTTTTGCCGGTTATGCGCTGGTTGGTATTGGCGCGGCGGCCTACTCACCGGCGAAGTACGGCATTCTGGGCGAAATCACCGACGGCGAGCAGCTGGTCAAAGCCAACGGCCTGATGGAAGCCTCAACCATTGCGGCGATTCTGTTGGGATCGGTGGCGGGCGGCGTGCTGGCAGACTGGAGCCTGCTGGCGGCGCTGATCGCCTGCGTATTAACCTATGCGCTGGCGGTAGCCGCCAACGTGCTGATTCCCAAACTGCAGGCGGCGCGTCCCGGTCAGAGCTGGCATCCGGTTGCGATGGCGCGCAGTTTTTTCCAGGCCGCCCGGCTGCTGTGGCGCAACGGGGAAACGCGCTTTTCGCTGGTCGGCACCAGCCTGTTTTGGGGCGCAGGCGTCACGCTGCGCTTTTTGCTGGTGCTGTGGGTGCCGGTAGCGCTGGGCATCACCGACAATAAAACGCCGACGTTATTAAATGCGATGGTGGCGATCGGGATTGTGGTTGGCGCGGCGGCGGCGGCGAAGCTGGTAACATTGAAAACCGTCGGACGCTGTATGCCGGCTGGCGTATTGATCGGCGTGGCGGTGGTCTTTTTTGCGCTACAGCACACTCAGCTGAACGCTTATGCGCTGCTGATCGTGATTGGCGTGCTGGGCGGCTTCTTTGTGGTGCCGCTGAATGCGCTGCTTCAGGAGCGCGGCAAACAGACGGTGGGCGCAGGCAATGCCATTGCGGTGCAGAACCTGGGCGAGAACAGCGCCATGCTGGTGATGCTGGGGCTCTATTCGCTGGCGATTAAGCTGGGTGCGCCGCCGGTTGCCACCGGCGTTGGCTTTGGCGTGCTGTTTGCGCTGGCGATTGCCGTACTTTGGGGCTGGCAGCTGGCGCAGAAGCGTCAGTAAAGCGCGCCTGTGCGGCCAGCGGCAAAAGTGGAGAGATGAAATGAGAAGGCGCGGCGATGCAGTTTGAATCCAGCAGGCTGACCTACCAGTCCCTGAAAGAAAGCGACTGGCCTTTCTTTTTAGCGCTGAGCAAAGATCGCGAGGTGATGAAGTATGTTTCCGATGCGCTAAGCGATCGGCAGATTCGCGAAACGCGTTTTGCGATCCGATTACCGCAATGGCGCAAAGGGAGCGCGCACTGGCTCTGCCTGACCCTGCGTGAAAAAGAGACGCAGGCTCCGGTCGGCTTTACGGGTTTTATTGACCGCGGCGACGGCGTTGCAGAGGTGGGTTTTCTGCTGGCCCGCGCGTTTCATGGCATGGGTTACGGCACTGAATCATTAAACCGCATCGTCTCGCTGGCTTTCGATGAATACGGCTTTCGAAAATTACAGGCAACGGTCACGGCGGGCAACATCGCGTCAAAGCGCACCTTGTTAAAAGCGGGCTTTATCCATGAAGCAACGCTGCGTGAGAGCTTCTGTATTGATGGTCGGTGGCTGGATGACTGGCTGTTTAGCTTGCTAAAGGCGAACGCGCCGCTATCGGCAGCCTCGCCTGAAATCCCGTCTCGCTAAGCTGGAAGTAACCCTCGCGACAAGTCAAAAGGCTTTACGATGAAAAAAGCGCAGCGCTTAACGCTGCGCTTTTTTTTATGGCGCCGGATAGGTATAGCGCCGGTGAATCGCTTCCAGCTGCTCCATCACTTCGCCGCTGAGCGTCAGCTGATAGCTGTTGATATTGCTCTGTAGCTGCTCCAGCGTCGTCGCGCCCAACAGCGTGCTGGCGACGAAAGGCTGCTGACGTACGAAGGCCAGCGCCATCTGTGCCGGATCGAGCCCGTGCTGGCGCGCCAGATCGACATATTCGGCAATCGCCTGCTGCGACTGCTCGCCGCTGTAGCGCGTAAAGCGGCTGAACAGCGTATTGCGGGCACCAGCCGGACGCGCGCCGTTCAGGTATTTGCCGCTCAGCGTTCCGAACGCAAGGCTGGAGTAAGCCAGCAGTTCGACGCCTTCATGCTGGCTGATTTCCGCCAGACCCACTTCAAAGCTGCGGTTCAGCAGGCTGTAGGGATTCTGAATAGAGACAATGCGCGGCAGCTCATGCTTTTCCGCCAGCTGCAGATAACGCATGACGCCCCAGGGCGTTTCGTTGGAGACGCCGATATAGCGCACCTTTCCGGCGCGAACCTGCTCCGCCAGCGCTTCCAGCGTTTCCAGCAGCGTCACCGGCACGCTGGTATCGGTATATTGATAACCCAGCTTGCCGAAGCAGTTTGTTTGTCGCTGCGGCCAGTGAACCTGATAGAGATCGATATAATCGGTATTCAGTCGCTTCAGGCTGGCTTCCAGCGCCACGCGAATATTCTTGCGATCCAACACCTGCGTCGGACGAATGCCAGCATCGTTGCCGCGCGACGGGCCGGCCACTTTGCTCGCCAGCACAATTTTGTCGCGGTTGCCGCGCGCTTTCAGCCAGCTGCCAATATAGCTTTCGGTTAATCCCTGGGTTTCCGGGCGCGGCGGTACAGGATACATTTCCGCGGTGTCGATCAGGTTAATGCCGCAATGAACGGCTAAATCCAGCTGGGCATGGGCGTCGGCTTCGCTGTTTTGTTCACCAAACGTCATGGTTCCCAGTCCAAGCTGGCTAACTTCCAGCGTACTGTGGGGGATACGGTGATAGTGCATTTGCCGGCTTCCTTTTGTCATTATGGAAAGAGACTTGGCGGCGCCATTTCAGACAGCACCGTTGCGACTATAGCGGGCGCTGAGAGGAGGGGGAAGAGAAGAGTTGTCGTTAACGGTATCGGTAAGCGCCGAAAGCTAAAAGATCGGCGCCTGGCCCTGATTAACGCTCAATAATGGAAGAGACTTCATCGCTGTTAATTTGCATCTCGTTTCCGGCCTGATCGGTATATTTGACCAGCCCTGTATCCTTATCGATTTCCGGCTTGCCGTCGGTCATGATCATATGGCCATCCCTGGTTGACATCACGTAATTGCTGCTGCATCCGCTCAGCAGTAACATCATTGTTACAGCAGCCACGCCTGTAATCCGCTTCATTTTTCATTTTCTCCCGGCTGGTTATTACAACTAAACAGTGTAGTAATAAAACATCTGAAACCCAGGATTAATCGCAGAATTCTTAAAAAAGAACAGGCAGGGTAAATATCCGGCCGAAACCGGATATTAACGTAAGGAAATTACTGAGAGGCTTTTTTACCGCGGAGCAGGTTAAGCATTTCTACCGCCATGGAGAAGAACATCGCGAAATAGATATAACCTTTCGGCACATGAATATTGAAGCTTTCCAGAATCAGCGTAAAGCCGACCAGAATAAGGAAAGCGAGCGCCAGCATTTTCACTGAAGGGTGACGATCGACAAATTCCCCGATGCTTTTCGCCGCAAACATCATTACGCCAACCGCAATAACCACCGCCGCCATCATAATAAACAGGTGATCGGACAGGCCTACCGCGGTAATAACCGAGTCGAGGCTGAAAATAATATCCAGAACCATGATCTGCACAATGGCGCCAATAAAGGAGTGAACGTTAGTGGTATGTCCCTCCTCGTTGCCCTCAATGCTTTCATGGATCTCCATGCTCGATTTCCACAGCAGAAACAGGCCGCCGCCGAGCAGAATCAAATCGCGGGCGGAGAAAGGGTGATCAAACAGAGTAAACAGAGGGTTGGTAAGCTTAATGACCCAGGCGATTGAAGCCAGCAGCCCCAGACGCATTATCATCGCGCCCATCAGACCGAGGCGTCGGGCGCTGTTCTGCTGATGTTTGGGAAGCTTAGCGACAACCAGAGAAAGGAAAATAATATTATCGATGCCCAGCACGATTTCCAGAATGGTCAAGGTGCCGAGGGCCAGCCAGGCATTGGGATCTGCAATCCAGTCAAACATTATAACGCTGCATCCTAAACGAAAAGTAAACGGTTATTATACGCATCACCTTCCTTACAGGAACATTTTAGAGCAAAAAATGACGCGCCAGCAGCGGGCCGGTAAAACTCTTCTTTAAATAAAAGCCGCGCGGCAGCGTCATAATCGGTTCCCCATGCTCGCCGATACCTTCGGTCAGCGCTTTGCTGTTGGCCGCCTTGGGGCGGATTTGCAGCACTTCGCCGTGACGGGCGGTAATGCGCTCTACCTGGCCCAGCACGATCATATCCATTAACTCTTCCCAGTCGCGCCGCAGCAGATCTTCCTCTTCCGGCGACGGGCTCCAGAGCAGCGGCGCGCCGACGCGTCGCGTTGCCAGCGGAAGGGCACGGTCGCCTTCCACCGGGATCCACAGCACGCGCGCCAGCTTATGGCGCACATGGCTGGTTTCCCAGGTTACGCCGCTGTTGCCGGTTAATGGCGCCACGCAGACAAAAGTGGTTTCCAGCGGACGGCCCTGCGCATCGATCGGGATCGTTTTGAGTTCTACGCCAAGATGGGCGAAATCGCGTTCAGGCTTACTGCCTGCGCTGGCGCCCAGATGCAGCTCCAGCAGCATGCCAACCCAACCTTTATCGCGACGTAAATCCGCAGGTATGGCGATGCCAGCCTGTAACGCCAGTTCACCCAGCGTATAGCCTGCCAGTGTTTGCGCGCGCGCCAGTAAAGCCGCTTCATTCTCCGGCGGCGGGGTTAAAAAACGAGGCTCCATAACAATCTCATAAATTGCTCAAAAAATAACCAATGGCATTTTGCCTGTAAAAGTGACTTTAGCAGGCAGAAAAGGCGGGGAATAATAGCATGATTAATCTTGGGTTTTTATTTGCCCCGTTCTGCGCTCGTTGAAAAGGCGCCAGCGTTTTACCCACATTGTCACCGGCAATGAACAGGATCTTACACCCAGTTATCCACAGAAACATGGGATAACTCAGTTTTTTCCCACATACTGTTTCCATTTACAGCCTTGACGGAGGGCTTTTTTACTGGTTCAGACCATTTTGTGCGTAACTTTATGGCATATTCTGTGGATAAAATCGACGGTGTGCGATCTTTCGCCAGTAAAGGATCGTGGCGGGTATAAACAGCCAGATCCGGCAAACCACAGCCGGTAATTATCCAGCTAATTAACTGAAAATAATAGCTAAATTATCTTTATGTCGTCCATAATTCCTGCAAGAATCTACGGCTTTTCCCGCTCGTTTACCACGTTCTACACAAAGCTATCCACAGAAAAAGTGAATAAAATCGCCTTTTTTCCGCTACCTCTGTTTATAACTATGATGAAATCTGTGAGTTATTCCCTTGTTATCCGTTATTCACAGGCGCAAGCAGTGGTTTACCGTCTGTAAGGAGTATGAAACAATCAGACTATCTGAATTTCAGTTTGAGGTAGTCCCGTGATCGACGATGATGGCTACCGCCCAAATGTTGGTATTGTAATCTGTAACAAGCAGGGACAAGTGTTGTGGGCCCGGCGTTTCGGACAGCATTCCTGGCAATTCCCTCAGGGTGGCATTAATCCTGGGGAAACTGCGGAACAGGCCATGTACCGCGAACTTTTTGAAGAAGTCGGTTTGCACCGTAAAGATGTCCGCCTGCTCGCTTCTACCCGAAACTGGTTACGTTATAAGCTGCCAAAACGTTTGGTGCGTTGGGACACGAAGCCGGTATGTATCGGCCAGAAACAGAAGTGGTTTCTTCTGCAGTTAACCTGTAATGACGCCGACATCAACATGCAGACCAGCAGCACGCCGGAATTTGATGGCTGGCGCTGGGTCAGCTTTTGGTATCCGGTTCGGCAGGTTGTCTCCTTCAAACGTGACGTTTACCGCCGCGTAATGAAAGAATTCGCCAGTATTGTTATGCCATTGCAGGAGAGCGCCGCGCAGCGCAATACGCCTGCTTATCGACGGAAGAGAGGTTAAGCCACGCTGATGATGCTGACTCAGTTGCGTGAGATTGTAGAGAAAGTGGCGGGCGCACCGCGCCTGGAAGAAGCGCTGGAGATCCTGGTAAACGAAATCTGTTTTGCCATGGAAACCGAGGTTTGCTCCATTTATCTCGCCGATCACGATCGTCGTTGTTATTACTTAATGGCGACGCGCGGGCTGAAAAAGCCGCGCGGCAAGATCGTCACGCTGGCCTTTGATCAGGGCATCGTCGGGCTGGTTGGCCGCCTGGCGGAGCCGATCAACCTGGCCGATGCGCAAAGTCATCCCAGCTTTAAATACATTCCGTCGGTGAAGGAAGAGCGCTTCCGCTCTTTCCTGGGCGTCCCGATTATTACGCGTCGTCAGCTGCTGGGCGTGCTGGTGGTGCAGCAGCGCGAACATCGCCAGTTCGATGAAAGCGACGAATCCTTCCTGGTCACGCTCGCCACTCAGATGGCGACGCTGATTACGCAATCCCAGGTCAGCCAGCTGTTCGGCCACTTCCGCCAGAAACGCGTGCGCGCGCTGGCGGCCGCGCCGGGCGTGGCGGTCGCGCCCGGCTGGGTTGATACCACGCAGCCTTCGCTGGAACATATATTTGCCGCCTCGACGCTGGACGTCGGGCGCGAACGCGAACGCCTGTCGCTGGCCATGAGCGAAGCGGGTAATGAATTCCGCCGTTACAGTAAGCGCTTTGGCGCCAGCGTACAGAAAGAGAGCGCGGCGATCTTCGATCTTTACTCCCACCTGTTAACCGATGCGCGCCTTAAGCAGGATCTCTTTGCCGAGATCGACAGCGGATCGGTAGCGGAATGGGCGGTAAAAAAGGTGATCGAAAAATTCGCCGCCCAGTTCGCCAGCCTGCAGGATACCTACCTGCGCGAGCGGGCGGGCGATCTGCGCGTGCTGGGGCAGCGCCTGCTGTTCCACCTTGATGATACCTTGCAGGGCACCAACGCCTGGCCGGAGCGCTTTGTGCTGGTGGCGGACGAACTGACGGCGACCACGCTGGCGGAGCTGCCGCAGGAGCGGCTGGCGGGCGTCGTGGTGCGCGACGGCGCGGCCAACTCGCACGCGGCGATCCTGGTGCGGGCGATGGGGATCCCGACGGTGATGGGCGCCGATATTCTGCCTGAGCTGCTGAATAAGCGACTGTTGATCGTCGATGGCTATCGCGGCGAACTGCTGATCGATCCCGAACCGATGCTGGTTCAGGAATATCAGCAGCTGGTCAGCGAAGAGAATGAGCTGAGCCGGCTGGCGGAAGATGACGTTGAACAGCCTGCGGAACTGAAAAGCGGCGAGCGCATTCAGGTAATGCTGAACGCGGGCCTGAGCGCCGAGCATGAACAGGCGATGGACGACTGGGTAGACGGCATCGGCCTCTACCGCACCGAAATTCCGTTTATGCTGCAAAACGGCTTTCCGTCGGAGGAGGAGCAGGTTGCGCAGTATCAGGGCATGCTGCAGCTGTTTTTAAACAAGCCGGTGACCTTACGTACGCTGGATATCGGCGCGGACAAACAGCTGCCCTATATGCCGATTAGCGAAGAGAACCCGTGCCTCGGCTGGCGCGGCATTCGCCTGACGCTCGATCAGCCGGAGATTTTCCTGGTTCAGGTGCGCGCCATGCTGCGCGCCAACGCCGCCAGCGGCAACCTCAGCATTTTGCTGCCGATGATCACCAGCGTTGATGAAATTGACGAGGCGCGCCGCCTGATCGTTCGCGCCGGACAGGAAGTAGAAGAGATGCTCGGCTACGCGATTCCCAAACCGCGCATCGGCATCATGATCGAAGTCCCTTCCATGCTGTTTATGATCCCGCATCTTTCCTCGCGCGTCGATTTTGTCTCGGTCGGCACCAACGATTTGACGCAGTATTTGCTGGCGGTGGATCGCAACAATACCCGCGTCGCCAACCTGTATGATTCCCTGCATCCGGCGATGCTCAAAGCGCTGAAGTTTATTGCGGAATCCGCGCGCGAGGCGCAGCTTGATCTCTGTCTGTGCGGAGAAATGGCGGGCGATCCGATGTGCGTCGTGCTGCTGATCGGACTGGGCTATCATCATCTGAGCATGAACGGCAAAAACGTGCCGCGCGTGAAATATCTGCTGCGCCATATCGATCGCGAAGATGCGCTGGCGCTGACCGAACGCAGCCTGCGGGCGCAAACTGCCATTGAGGTGCGGCATCAGGTCGCTGCCTTTATGGAACGGCGCGGTTTAGGCGGGCTGATTCGCGGCGGCCGCTAGGGCATTTATCCACGTTTACATTTCGATGAACTCACCGGAAAACGGCTATGCTATCATGCCTGGCCGGTTTTTCCTGGCTGAGAGGCGCTGCGTTTAACGCGGCGCGCAAGGAGTGAACTATCCATCGTCCAGCCTGTGGACGGATGACTTAAATGGTGAAAGATGAATAGCTATCTGGCTTTCCCCCAATTTGATCCGGTGATTTTCTCCATCGGACCCGTCTCCCTGCACTGGTACGGCCTGATGTATCTGGTTGGGTTTATTTTTGCGATGTGGCTGGCGGTACGCCGCGCCAACAAACCCGGCAGCGGCTGGAAAAAAGAGGAAGTTGAAAACCTGCTCTATGCGGGCTTCCTTGGCGTCTTTCTCGGTGGCCGTATTGGCTACGTGCTGTTTTATAACCTGCCGTTGTTCCTCGATAATCCGCTCTATCTGTTCAAAGTCTGGGATGGCGGCATGTCGTTCCACGGCGGGCTGCTGGGCGTTATCGTCGTGATGCTGTGGTTTGCGCATCGCACTAAGCGCAACTTCTTCCAGGTGTCTGATTTTATTGCGCCGCTGATCCCGTTCGGGCTGGGCGCGGGTCGTCTGGGTAACTTTATTAACGGCGAACTCTGGGGCCGCGTTGCGCCGGATGTCTCCTGGGCGATGCTGTTCCCCGGCTCGCGCAGCGAAGACGTGGCGCTGGTGGCAACCCATCCAGAATGGCAATCGCTGCTGGCGACCTACGGCGTGCTGCCGCGTCACCCTTCGCAGCTCTATGAGCTGGCGCTGGAAGGCGTGGTGCTGTTTATCATTCTGAATCTGTTTATCCGCAAGCCGCGCCCGATGGGCAGCGTCTCCGGTCTGTTTTTAATCGGCTACGGCGCGTTCCGCATTATTGTCGAATTCTTCCGTCAGCCCGATGCCCAGCTGGGCCTGTTTGAAGGCGGCGTCAGCATGGGACAAATTCTGTCAATTCCGATGATTCTGGCAGGCGTAATTATGATGAGCTGGGCGTACCGCCGTCGCCCGCAGCGACAAACAGGTGAACAAAAATGAAGCAGTATCTGGCATTAATGGAAAAAGTGCTGAACGAAGGCACGCCGAAAAACGATCGTACCGGCACCGGCACGCTCTCTATTTTCGGTCACCAGATGCGTTTCAATCTGCAGGAAGGTTTCCCGCTGGTCACCACCAAGCGCTGCCACCTGCGCTCGATTATTCACGAACTTTTATGGTTCCTGAACGGCGATACCAATATCGCTTACCTCAAAGAAAACAACGTTTCCATCTGGGACGAGTGGGCTGATGAAAATGGCGATCTCGGCCCGGTGTATGGCAAACAGTGGCGCAGCTGGGGCGCTGCCGACGGTCGTCAAATCGACCAGCTGGCGAAAGTGCTGGAGCAGCTGAAAAACGATCCCGACTCGCGCCGCATTATCGTCTCCGCCTGGAACGTCGGCGAGCTGGATGAGATGGCGCTGGCGCCGTGCCACGCTTTCTTCCAGTTCTATGTAGCGGACGGCAAGCTCTCCTGCCAGCTCTATCAGCGCTCCTGCGATGTGTTCCTCGGCCTGCCGTTTAATATCGCCAGCTATGCGCTGCTGGTGCATATGATGGCGCAGCAGTGCGACCTGGAGCCGGGCGACTTTGTCTGGACCGGCGGCGATACCCATCTCTACAGCAACCATCTGGAGCAGGCGCGCCTGCAGCTGACGCGCGAGCCGCGTCCGCAGCCGAAACTGGTCATCAAACGCAAACCCGCTTCGCTGTTTGATTATCGTTTCGAGGATTTCGGGATCCAAGGTTACGATCCGCATCCCGCCATTAAGGCGCCGGTGGCGATATAACCCCGGCCCGCCAGCAGCGCCCCCTGCGCCGCTGGCGTCCATTCTGAGCGGCTGCTGACAGCCCTGCAAAGCCTGCGGGCAGCGGTCGTGAAAAAAGCAGCCCTGTGGCAGCTGTCGGTTCCCCGGCAGCTCGCCTTTTCTGTCCGCTATCTCGCCGTCTAATGAACGATCGACGCGCGGCACCGAATCCAGCAGCAATCGCGTAATAGGGATGACGCGGCTGGGTTAACACCTGTTGCGTCTTGCCGCTTTCATCACCGCTCCGGCGTACATCACGTACAGGCGATCGCAGAGCTGCGAAACCACCGCCATATCGTGACTGATAAACAGCACCGCCGCGCAGTTGTCGCATCTCTTTCTCGCTGGCATTCAGCGCGCCCGTGCCCAACAGCCGCACGCTGCCGCCATTGATGCGATAGCTATTGGCAGGCAACAGGCGCATCGCCAGCATGACGGTCACCGATTTGCCCGATCCCGACTCGCCGACTAAGCCGACGATTTCGCCGCGATGAACGGTGATGGAAACGCGATTCAGCGCATGAACTTCACCCTGAAAAACCGGAAAGCTGAGCTGCAGATCGTGAATCGCTAACAGGGGTTCGCTCATTAGTGGCGTCCTCCGCTTTTAGGATCGAGCTGGTCGCGCAGCCCGTCGCCAAACAGGTTAAAGCCAACGGCGGTAAGCAAAATGGCGACGCCGGGAAACGCGCAGTCAATGCGGGCAATCAGCGTCGGCTTATCCATGGTGGCGCTCCCGGTGTTAATTCGCTGTCACCGGTTATCAACCTGTTACCCATTTAACAAAGCAGAACTCATGCCAGGTTTACGCGGCGGGCAAAGGCCGCGAGGAAAGCGGTTAAACAGGGCAGAGCGGCGATTATGTCTTAACAAAAGCTCAGCAGTTGTGCAGCATCGCGCATTTTTGGTGCAGTTCAATCCAGTGGCGCGTGCAGATTGCTGTCGTGCGAGCTGTCTCGCATCACAAACTTAAAGCGATGCAACCTAATCAAAAAGGCTGGAAAAGGGTGCGCAAAAAGGCGCGCCGGGGCTGGCGACGTCTGTTGTTCGCGGCACAATAGCGCAATGAAAACAGGCACGATGAAAAGAAACCGTTCTGAGGGTTTTACCCTACCTGAATTGATGTTGGTGCTGGCTATCGTCAGCCTGCTGAGCATCGCTGCGCTGCGCGGCTGGCAAAGCTGGCAGCAGCATCAGCGTATGGATGAAACCGCCCGGCGGCTCCAGCAGTTTTTGCACGGCGTGCGCGCCTGGGCCAACTGGCACAACAGTGACCAGCCGCTCTGGCTGCTGGTGGGCGATCGCTGGTGCCTGGGCAGCGGCGAGGTGCCCGTGACCGGCTGCCGCGCCGGACGGCGTTTACAACTGCTGGCGCCGCATCCACAGGTTCAGATTATTGAGATTGAAGGAACACCGGGTTTTTACGGCAAACGTAACGTGGCAAAGGCGGGACACATTATTTTTGGCGAAGGCGATCTGCGCTGGCGCATGATTATTTCCGCCCGTGGGCGTATCCGGCTCTGTCAGGTCGCGCCATGTCTGTAAAAGCTGGCGGCTTCAGCCTGATGGAAATGCTGGTGGCGCTGGCGCTGAGCGGCATTTTAATGCTGGGCGCGCTCCGGCTGCTGCCGCAGCTACAGCGACAAAACCTGGAACTGCAAAGCCAACTGCTGCTGCGGGAGGAGCTACAGCAGATGCTGAGCGTGCTGGAAAAAGCGGTGCGGCGTGCCGGTTACTGCCACGGCAGCTGTCAGGGCGCGCCGCTGACGATTCAGCGAGATTGCCTGCTGGTCAGATGGGATGAGAACAGCAATGGCCGCTGGGAAGGGCCGGAACAAGGAGAGAGTGAATGGTACGGATACCGACTACGCAACCAACGGCTGGAGATGCAGCGCGGCGTCGCCAGCTGCGAAGGCGGCGGCTGGGAAAGCCTTTCCGATCCGGCCACGTTGCGGGTCAGCGAACTGGCTTTTATCCGCCGTCAGCAGCAGGTTATCCTGACGCTCGGCGGCGAATCGCTGCGCTTTCCCGGCCTGTCCGCCACGCTCAACAGCGTGGTCAGCGCTTACAACCAGCCCTAAGGGAGGAAGGCGGCATGGCTATAGCAATGGTTCTGCTGATCCTGCTGTTGGGATCGGGCCTGCTGCATGCCACGCGCCAACAGCTGGATGCTGCGCTGGCGCTGGTCGCGGACGAGCGCCAGTATCTGCTCGATTACCATCAGGCGCTGTCGGCGCTGGCCTGGGGAAGCGCTTTGAGCTGGCCGCGGCAGCAGGGCTGGCACTGCCAACGGCAGACGCAGTTTGGCTGGCATGCCTGTCTGCTGTTGCTGGATAATGGGGAAGCGTTGTTGCGCGGCGCGGCGTTGCGTGCATCCGGCGAGCCATTAACGCTCTGGCAGTGGCTGGAACCGACGGCAGGCACAGGCTGGCATCCGCTGGCGCATGGCTGGCTCGACTTCTGTCCCTTAACCCCTTCAGCGCGCTGTTTACCTGATGAACCGTGAAGCTGGCTTTAGCGTCGTGGAAACGCTGATCGCCATGCTGCTGTTTACCATAAGTTTAACGGCGCTGTTGCACTATCAGCGCGTATTAACGGCAGGCTTTTATCAGCAGTGGCAGCAGCGCGAGGCGTGGCGCGTAGCCGCACGACGCCTGCAGGGTGAAGAGAGCGAAAGCTGGCAAACAACGCTGCAATTGCTGCCGGGCGCAGAAGGCTGCCAGATTTGGCAGGTCACGGCTTCCCGCCCTGCGCTGAAGGCCGTCACGCTGAGCCAGTTGCGCTGTGAACGGTGATTTTTGCGCTTTTTTTGCCCGGCGGTTGCATTAGCCAATTTAAGGGGTAGAGTGTCCCCGCGCTGACGCGCTGTAGCAGCACTGAACAGGAGCCAATATGTTTACGGTTTATCACTCCAACCAGCTCGACATCCTTAAATCGCTGGCGGCGTACCTGATTGAAAACGAACCGTTACGCGATCCTTTTCAGTCTGAAGTGGTGCTGGTGCAAAGCCCCGGTATGGCGCAATGGCTTCAGATGCAGCTGGCGCAGCAGTTCGGTATTGCGGCGAATATCGCCTTTCCGCTGCCCGCCACCTTTATCTGGGATATGTTTGTGCGCGTGTTGCCCGGCATTCCCAAAGAGAGCGCGTTTAATAAGGCCAGTATGAGCTGGAAGCTGATGACGCTGCTGCCCGATCTGCTGCGGCAGGAGGCGTTCCGCCCGCTGCAACACTATCTCAACGATGACGATGATAAGCGCAAGCTGTTTCAGCTCGCCTCGCGCGTGGCCGACCTTTATGACCAGTATCTGGTCTATCGCCCGGAGTGGCTGAACAGCTGGCAGCAGGGAAAAATGATCGACGGTCTGGGCGAAGCGCAGCTGTGGCAGGCGCCGCTGTGGGCCGCGCTGGTGGAATATACCCGCGAGCTGGGGCAGCCGGAATGGCACCGCGCCAATCTCTATGCGCGCTTTATTCAGAAGCTGGAAAACAGCGATTCGCCGCCGCCGGGCCTGCCCGATCGCGTCTTTATCTGTGGCATCTCCGCGCTGCCGCCGGTTTACCTGCAAGCGCTGCAGGCGCTGGGTAAACATATTGATATTCATCTGCTGTTTACCAATCCCTGTCGCCAGTACTGGGGTGATATTCAGGACTACGCCTTCCTGGCGAAGCTGCAAAGCCGCCGCCGCCGCCATCACCAGCAGCAGCAGGAGATCGCGCTGTTCCGCGATCCTGACGCCGCCTCATCACTGTTTAACGATGCTGGCGAACAGCAGCTGACCAACCCGCTGCTCGCCTCCTGGGGTAAGCTGGGACGCGATAACCTTTATCTGCTGGCGCAAATGGAAGCGCGCGAAATCGATGCCTTTGTTGAGGTGCCGGAGGATACGCTGCTGCATGCGATGCAGCACGATCTGCTGGAGTTGGAAGATAATGCGGTGATCGGCCTGAATGCCGAAGAGCTAACCAGCAGCCATAAAAAACGCTGCCTCGATCCGCAGGATCGCTCGATCGTTGTCCATGTCTGCCACAGTCCGCAGCGCGAAGTGGAAGTGTTACAGGATCAGCTGCTGGCGATGATGGAGGCGGATCCGACGCTGACGGCGCGCGACATTATTGTCATGGTGGCCGATATAGACGCCTATACGCCCTATATCCAGGCGGTGTTCGGCAACGCCTCGGCGGAACGCTATCTGCCCTTTGCGATTTCCGATCGGCGCGCCAGCTTTGCCCATCCGGCGATCATGGCGTTTATTAACCTGCTCGGCCTGCCGGAAAGCCGTTTTGCCTGTGAAGAAGTGCTGGCGCTGCTGGAAGTGCCCGCGCTGGCAACGCGCTTCGCCATTGATGAAGAAGGGCTGCGTCGTCTGCGGATGTGGGTGGAAGAGTCCGGCATTCGCTGGGGGCTGGATGATGATAACGTGCGCGAGCTGGAACTGCCGCCGACCGGTCAGCATACCTGGCGCTTCGGCATTACCCGTATGCTGCTGGGTTACGCCATGGAGAGCGCGCACGGCGACTGGGATGGCATTCTGCCTTACGACGAATCCAGCGGCCTGATCGCTGAACTGGCCGGCAATCTGGCCGAGCTGCTGATGCAGCTTAACCACTGGCGGCAACTGCTGGCCCAGCCGCGTTCGCTAAATGAGTGGCAGCCGCTGTGCCGTGAAATGCTGCAAACCTTTTTTGCCACCGATGTGAATACCGATGCCGCTATGGTGCTGATTGAAGAGCAGTGGCAGCAGGTAATGGCTTACGGTCTGCAGGCGCGCTACGACAGTACGGTGCCCGCCTCGCTGTTGCGCGATGAACTGGCCTCACGTCTCGACCAGCAACGTATTAGTCAACGGTTTCTTGCCGGGCCGGTTAACTTTTGTACCCTGATGCCGATGCGTTCGGTGCCGTTCCGCGTCGTCTGCCTGCTGGGTATGAACGACGGCGTCTATCCGCGCACGTTGCCGCCGCTGGGATTCGACCTGATGGCGCAACAGCCGCAGAAAGGCGATCGCAGCCGCCGCGATGATGACCGCTTCCTGTTTCTGGAGGCGCTGCTCTCCGCCCAGCAAAAACTCTATATCAGCTATATCGGCCGCTCGATTCAGGACAATACGGAACGATACCCTTCGGTGCTGGTCACTGAACTGGTGGATTACATTACGCAGAGTTTCCATCTGCCGGGCGATGAGGCGCTGGATGTTGACAGCAGCGCCCAGCGGGTACTGGCGCATCTGCACTGCTTGCACAGTCGGATGCCTTTCGATCCGCAAAACTTTGCGCCTCAGGCGGAATATCGCAGCTTTGCCCATGAGTGGTTGCCTGCGGCGCGCGGCAGCGGCGAACCACATCCGCCGTTTATGCAGCCGCTGGCGCCGTTAAATATTAGCGAACTGAACTTTGATCAGCTGCTGCGCTTCTGGCGGCATCCGGTGCGCGCCTTCTTTACTTTGCGCCTGGGTGTCAGCTTTGCGCTGGAGCAGACCGAATTGCCGGATGCCGAGCCGTTCGTGCTGGATGCGCTCGATCGCTATCAAATTAACGCCCAGCTACTGAACGCGCTGATTGAAGAAGAAGATACCAGGCGGCTGTTTAATCATCATCGCGCGGCGGGCGTACTGCCCTACGGCGCGTTTGGCGAACTCTTCTGGCAAACCCAGCAAGAGGAGATGACGCCGCTGGCGGAGCAGGTGCGCGAGCTACGCGATGAAAGCCGCAGTGTGGAGATCGATTTAACCGTGGCGGGCGTTAAGCTGAACGGCTGGCTGCCGCAGGTGCAGGAGAGCGGCCTGCTGCGCTGGCGTCCGGGCGTGCTTAATTTTACCGATGGACTGGCGCTGTGGCTGGAACATCTCGCCTGGTGCGCCATGGGCGGAGAAGGCCAAAGCCGCATGCTGGGACGCAAAGAGAGCCGCTGGTGTTTTGACAGCATCGACGCGGAGCAGGCGCAGGAATGGCTGACGCGCTATGTTGAAGGCTACCGTGACGGCATGTGTTCGCCGCTGTTGCTGCTGCCGAAAACCGGCGGCGCCTGGCTGGAAGCCAGCTACGACGCCAAAAACGATGTGATGTTGATGGATGAAACGACGCAGGCCAAAGCACGGGCGAAATTGCTGACCGCCTGGCAGGGCAACTATCAGCTGGAAGGCGAGGGGAGCGATCCCTATTTGCAGCGCCTGTTCCGTACGCTGGAAGCGGCGCAGTTGGATGCGATCTGCGCGGCCGCCGAGCAATGGCTGCTGCCGCTGCTGCGCTTTAACCGCAGCGATACGTCAAACAATGAGGAATAGCCAGAGTTTCATGCCGTAAGGACACTTTGCGGCGAGGCGATTATTCGCCGGATAATATGAAGGCCAGCGGTCAACGCGTTGGGAAAGAAAAGGATAAAATTCAAGGGGATTAAATGCGAAAGTACGCTGTCTGGACAGCCAGTCTGTTACTGATTTTTACCGTTTTTAGCCATGCCGCCAGCGCTGATAAAGGCTGGCAACCCGTTGAGCAGACGATTAATAAAAGTGATAAAGATCCTCGTCACTATCAGGCGATTCGCCTGGATAACGAGATGACGGTGCTGCTGGTTTCCGATCCGCAGGCAACCAAATCGCTGGCCGCTCTGACGTTGCCGATTGGATCCATGGACGATCCCAAACAGCAGCTGGGCCTGGCGCACTATCTCGAACACATGGTGCTGATGGGCTCAAAGCGCTATCCGCAGCCGGATAATCTGGCGGAGTTCCTGAAAAAGCACGGCGGCAGCCATAATGCCAGCACCGCCTCTTACCGTACCGCTTACTATCTGGAAGTGGAAAACGATGCGCTGGCACCCGCCGTCGACCGCCTGGCGGATGCCATTGCCGAGCCGCTGCTGGATACGGTCAACGCCGATCGCGAACGTCATGCGGTTAACGCCGAGCTGACGATGGCGCGCGCGCGCGACGGACACCGCATGGCGCAGGTGGGCGCGGAAACGCTGAATCCGGCGCATCCCGCTGCCCGTTTCTCCGGCGGCAACCTGGAAACGCTGCGTGATAAGCCAGGCAGCAAACTGCACGATGCGCTGCTGAACTTTTATCATCAGCACTATTCAGCCAACCTGATGAAAGCGGTTATCTACAGCAACAAGCCGTTGTCTGAACTGGCGACTATCGCCGCGCAGACCTTTGGACGGGTGAAGAATCATCAGGCCAGCGTGCCTGTGATTAATGTTCCGGCGGTGACCGAACAGCAGAAAGGCATCATTATTCATTACGTTCCGGCGCAGCCGCGTAAGCAGCTGCGGGTAGAGTTCCGCATTGATAACAACGTTGACCGCTTCCGCAGTAAAACCGATACCTTAATCAGCTATCTGATCGGCAACCGCAGCAAAGATACGTTGTCCGACTGGCTGCAGAGTCAGGGGCTGGCCGACTCCATTAATGCTGGCGCCGATCCCGTTATCGTACGCAACGGCGGCGTGTTCTCGATTAATGTTTCCCTGACTGATAAAGGACTGGCGCAGCGCGATAAAGTCGTTGCCGCTATTTTCGGCTACCTCGATCTGCTGCGTGAAAAAGGCATCGATAAACGCTATTTCGATGAAATGGCGCACGTACTGGATCTGGATTATCGCTATCCCTCCATTACGCGTGATATGGACTATATCGAGTGGCTGGTGGATACCATGCTGCGCGTACCGGTAGAGCATACGCTGGATGCGCCTTATCTGACCGACCGTTACGATCCGGCTGCGATTAAAGCACGCCTGGATGGAATGACGCCGCAGAACGCCCGTATCTGGTATATCAGCCCGGACGAGCCACATAATAAAGTCGCCTATTTTGTGGACGCGCCTTACCAGGTAGATAAAATCAGCGACGCGCTGTTCAGTCAGTGGCAGCAGGCGGCAGCGGACATTAAGATGACGCTGCCTGCGCTCAATCCCTATATCCCCGACGACTTCAGCCTGATTTCATCAGACGGCAAACCGGTCACCCATCCGCAGCCGTTGATCAATGAGCCGGGCCTGCGCGCGTTTTATATGCCGAGCCAGTATTACGCCAGCGAGCCGAAAGCCAATATTATGCTGGCGCTGCGTAATAAGGCGGCGATGAGCAACGCGCGCAATCAGGTACTGTTCGCCCTGAATGATTACCTGGCGGGCGTGGCGCTGGATGAGCTGAGTTCTCAGGCTTCGGTTGGCGGCATCAGCTTTTCAACCATGGAAAATGATGGCGTAACCCTCAGCGCCAGCGGCTTTACCCAGCGTTTGCCAAAGCTGTTGTTAACGCTGTTGGACGGCTATGCCAGCTACACGCCGACGGAAGATCTGCTGGCGCAGGCGAAATCCTGGTATAAAGAGCGCCTGGATGCGGCTGAGAAAGGCAAAGCCTTTGAGCAGGCGATTCAGCCGGTGCAAATGTTATCGCAGCTGCCCTATACCGAGCGTAGCGAACGCCGTAAACTGCTGGACACCATCAGCCTGCAGGAACTGATCGACTATCGCCGTATGCTGCTGGAGCAGGCTACGCCAGAGATGCTGGTGGTGGGGAATATGACGCCGCAGGCGGTAGAATCGCTGGCGCGCGAAGTCAAACAGCAGCTTAACTGCCAGGGCCAGAGCTGGTGGCATAGCGAATATGTCACTGTCGATCAGCCGCTGCGCGCGAACCTGCAGAAAGCGGGCAGCAGCAGCGACTCGGCGCTGGCGGCGGTTTATGTGCCGGTTGGCTATAGCGAATATCAGAGCATCGCCAACAGCACGCTGCTAAGCCAGATTATTCAGCCCTGGTTCTATAACCAGCTGCGTACGCAACAACAGCTGGGCTATGCGGTATTTACCTTCCAGATGCCGGTTGGACGCCAGTGGGGCATCGGTTTCCTGTTGCAAAGCAACAGCAAACAGCCTGCTCTGCTGCTGAAGCGCTACGAAGCCTTCTATCCCGACGCCGAGAAGCGTCTGCGGGCAATGAGCCAGCAGGATTTCGCTCAGTATCAAACGGCGCTGATAAATGAACTGCAACAGCGTCCGCAAACGCTGGATGAGGAAGCCGGACGCTTCAGCAAAGATTTCGATCGGGAAAACTACGCCTTTGATACCCGCGAAAAAGTTATTGAACAGATTAAAGCGCTGACGCCGCAAAGCCTGGCCGATTTCTTCCACCGGGCGGTGATTGCGAAGCAGGGACTGGCTATGCTGTCGCAGATTTCTGGCAGCCAGCATACCAAAGCTGAATACGCCTCGCCGCAAGGTTGGAAAACCTGGCCAAACGTCAGCAGCCTACAGCAGTCGCTGCCGGTGACAAGCGAGAAGAAATGAGTGACAACAACCCGCAACGCCTCGATCCATTAACCCTGCCGCTTCATGGCGAGCGGCTTATCGAGGCTTCAGCGGGAACCGGAAAAACCTTTACTATCGGCATACTCTACCTGCGGCTGCTACTGGGCCTTGGGCAGGGTAATGCCTTCCATCGCCCGCTTTCGGTCGAAGAGATCCTGGTGGTGACCTTTACCGAAGCGGCAACCGCCGAGTTGCGCGGACGTATCCGGCAGAATATCCATGAGCTGCGGCTGGCCTGCGTGCGCGGCAGCAGCAATAATCCGGTGCTGACGGCGCTGATGCAGGAGATCCCCGATCGCGCCGATGCCGCGGCGCTGCTGCTTGCTGCCGAGCGCCAGATGGATGAGGCGGCGATCTTCACCATTCACGGTTTCTGCCAGCGCATGCTGAATCTCAACGCCTTTGAATCCGGTATGCTGTTTGAACAGCAGCTGATCGAAGATGAATCCGCATTGCGCCGTCAGGCTGCCGCCGACTTCTGGCGTCGCCACTGCTATCCGCTGCCGCTGACTATTGCCAGGGTTATTGCACAGGAGTGGACCGGGCCGGAGCAACTGCTTACTACCCTGACACCGTGGCTGCATGGCGAATCGCCCGCTTTAAAATATGCGCCGGATGGCGAAGAAACGCTGGCCCAGCGTCATGAAAAAATCGTGGCGCGTATTGATAACCTTAAGGCGCAATGGCGCGCGGCAGCAGCAGAGCTGCGCGAGCTGATTGAAAAATCAGGCGTCGATAAACGCAGCTATAGCAGTAAGCACTTGCCCACCTGGCTTAACAACGTAGCCGCCTGGGTGGAAGAGGAGACGCAAGGTTACACGGTGCCTAAAGATCTGGCGCGTTTTCGTCAAAGCGTACTGCTGGAAAAAACCAAAAAGGGCGAGCCGCCGCGCCATCCGTTGTTTGAAGCCGTTGACGCTTTTCTGGCTGAACCGCTGTCGCTGCGCGATTTGATTATCGCCCGCGCGCTGGAAGAGATCCGTTTAGCGACCCGCAGAGAGAAAAAGCTGCGCGCGCTGCTCGGCTTTGATGATTTGCTCAGCCGCCTGGATGAGGCGCTGCATCAGCCGGGAGGAGAGATGCTGGCGCAGGCGATTCGCGCCCGTTATCCGGTAGCGCTGATCGACGAATTCCAGGATACCGATCCGCAGCAGTATCGTATTTTCCGGCAGCTCTATATTGCCCAGCCGGAGAACGCGCTGCTGTTGATTGGCGATCCCAAGCAGGCGATTTACGCATTTCGCGGCGCGGATATTTTTACCTATATGCGTGCCCGTAGCGAAGTCAGCGCCCACTATACGCTGGATACCAACTGGCGCTCGTCGCCAGCCATGGTAAACAGCGTTAACCAGCTATTTGCCCGGCTGGACAATCCTTTTCTGTTTAACCAGATTCCCTTTATGGAGGTTAACTCTGCGCCGCCGAACCAGACGCGCGGCTTTCATCTTGACGGCGCGGAGCAGCCCGCGCTGCGTTTCTGGCTGCAGCCTGGCGATGGCGTGGGCGTCAGCGAATACCAGCAGTGGATGGCGACGCAGTGCGCGGCGGAGATCCTGCACTGGCTGCAGGCCGGGCTGCGCGGCGCGGCGCTGATCGGTAAGCAGGGCAATCTGCGGGCGGTCAGCGCGGCGGATATTACCGTCCTGGTGCGCAGCCGCAGCGAGGCGGCGGTGATACGCGACGCGCTGGAAAAACTCAATATTCCTTCCGTCTATCTCTCTAACCGCGACAGCGTGTTTACCACGCCGGAAGCGCGCGAACTGCTCTGGCTGTTGCAGGCGGTGCTGGCCCCGGAGCTGGAGCGCACGCTGCGCAGCGCGCTGGCCACCAGTATTCTTGGGCTGGACGCGCTGACTATCGACGCCATGAGCCAGGATGAAGATCGCTGGGATGCGGTGGTGGAAGAGTTTGCCGCCTATCGTCAGCGCTGGCAGCAACGCGGCGTACTGCCGATGCTGCGTGAACTCATGACACGGCGTCATATCGCGGAAAATCTGCTGGCTTCGGAAAGCGGCGAGCGCCGCCTGACCGATCTGCTGCACCTTGGCGAACTGCTACAGGAGGCGGCCGCGCAGCTCGACAGCGAACATGCGCTGGTGCGCTGGCTGGCGCAGCAGATTGCCCAGCCTAACCATCAGGCCGCCAGCCAGCAGCTGCGTCTCGAAAGCGATCGTCACCTGGTGCAGATTGTGACGATTCACAAATCCAAAGGACTGGAGTATCCGCTGGTGTGGCTGCCTTTTGCCGCCAGTTTCCGCGAAGCGGCGCAGGGGCTTTATCACGATCGCGAAACTTTTCAGGCGCTGCTGGATCTGAGCGATGACGAAGAGAGCCTGGCGCTGGCTGAGCAGGAGCGGCTGGCGGAAGATTTGCGTCTGCTCTACGTGGCGCTGACCCGCTCGGTTTACCATTGCAGCATCGGCATTGCGCCCCTGATTAAGGGCAACCGGAAGAAAGAGGGCAACAGCGATCTGCATAAAAGTGCGATTGGCTACCTGGTTCAGCGCGGCGAGGCCTTAAGCGCCAGCGGATTGCAGGAAGCGCTGCACGGTTTATGCAATGAAGCGATAGCCGTCGTGACCCCTGAAGAGACGGTAGAGGGCAGCTGGCAGCCGGAAGGCGACCCGATGCCGGAGCTGGAAAGCCCGCTTATTTCGCGGCCTCTGCAGGATCACTGGCGCGTAACCAGCTATTCCGGCCTGCAACAGCATGGTCCGTCGGTCGCGCTCGACCTGGCGCCGCGCTTTGATATTGATGCGGCGGGCGAAACGGCTGATGTGGCCGTACCGGCGCTGACGCCGCATACCTTTCCGCGCGGCGCTTCGCCAGGCACTTTCCTGCACGGCCTGTTTGAAACGCTCGATTTTAGCCAGCCGCCGGATGAAACCTGGCTGGCGGAACAACTTCAGCTGGCAGGTTTTGGCGAACAGTGGTTGCCGATGCTCTCCGACTGGATCCGCCGCGTCTTGCAGACGCCGCTTAATCAGGAAGGGATTCATCTGGCTGGATTAACGCCGGGTCGCTATCTGGCCGAGCTGGAGTTTTATCTGCCTGTCGATCAAATGTTGACCGCGCCAGCGCTGGATGCGGTTATGCGTCAGCATGACAGCCTGTCGGCGCGCGCCCCTGAGCTGAATTTTCAGCAGGTGCAGGGGATGCTGAAAGGCTTTATCGATTTGGTGTTCTGCTGGCAGGGAAAATATTATCTGCTGGATTATAAATCGAACTGGCTGGGCGAAGAGAGCGATGCCTATACGCCGCAGGCGATGGCCGAGGCGATGATTAGCCACCGCTACGATTTGCAGTATCAGCTTTATACGCTGGCGCTGCACCGCTATTTAGGTCATCGTGTAGCGGATTATGATTATGAGCGTCACTTCGGCGGCGTGTTTTACCTGTTTTTACGCGGAATGGACGGCAGCGCCAGTGAAAACGGCGTGTTTTATCATCGTCCAGAGGCGGAGTTTGTCATGGCGCTGGATCGCCTGTTTAGCGGAGACAAGGTGGAAGCGAAATGAGAAAAATGAGCGAGTTGCTGCGCGAGGCGGTGGATAAACGCCTGATACGCGCGCTGGATTTGCAGTTCGCCCATATGCTGGCGGACGATGAACAACCGGCGCTGATGCTGGCGGCGGCCTGCGTCAGCGCCGAAGCGGGAGAAGGGCACGTTTGCCTGCCGCTCGATCATTTTCGTGACGGTCAGCTGTTTGACGGACGGCAGCCGGAACTGGCGGCGGAAATCTGGCAGGCGGCCGGAGAACCGGAGGACTGGCAGCGGCTGCTGTTGCAAAGTCACGCGGTCAGCGATGGCTCAAAGCCCACGCCGCTGGTGGTGGCGCAGCGGCGGCTCTATCTGCACCGAATGTGGCGCGGCGAAGGGCACGTGGCGCGCTTTATCGCCACCGAGCAGCCTGCGCCCGCCTTTAATGACGCCGATTTGCAGCAGGTATTGCAGGAGCTGTTCGGCGATCGTCCCGATGACTGGCAAAAAGTGGCTGCCGCCGTGGCGATAACCCGCCATATTTCGGTGATTTCCGGCGGGCCCGGCACCGGTAAAACCACCACCGTCGCCAAACTGCTGGCGGCGCTGATTCGGCTTTCGCAACAAAAATTGCGCATCCGGCTGGCCGCGCCGACCGGTAAAGCGGCTGCCCGTCTGACGGAGTCGCTGGGCAAAGCGCTGCAGGCGCTGACGCTGAGCGAAAAAGAGCGCGCCGCCTTCCCGGAGGAGGCAACGACGCTGCATCGTCTGCTTGGGGCTCAGCCCAACAGCCAGCGCCTGCGCTACCATGCCGGCAATCCACTACATCTCGATGTGCTGGTGGTTGATGAGGCCTCGATGGTCGATTTGCCGATGATGGCGAATTTGATCGCCGCGCTGCCGCAGCATGCCCGCGTTATTTTTCTTGGCGATCGCGATCAGCTGGCCTCGGTGGAGGCAGGCGCGGTGCTGGGTGATATTTGCCGCTGCGCCGAGGCGGGTTACAGCACGGCGCGCGCCCGGCAGCTACAGCAGCTAACCGGTTGTCAGCTGGATGGCGCGGACGGTGACGGTATGCCGGGCGTGCGCGACAGTATTTGTCTGCTGCGCAAGAGCTATCGTTTCGATGCCCGTTCCGGCATCGGTCAGCTGGCGCAGGCGGTGAACGCGGGTGATGCCAGAGCGGCGGAAAAAGTCTTTGGTGCAGGCTTTACAGATATTTGCCGCAGCGAGCTGAGCAATGCGGAACATTATCAGCAGCTGCTGGAGCAGGGTATCGCTGGTTATGAGGAGTATTTAACGCTGCTGCAGCGTAACGCGGAAGCGGAAGAGGTGCTGGCGGCCTTTGCGCGTTACCGGCTGCTCTGCGCGTTGCGCGAAGGGCCGTTCGGCGTGGCGGGCTTAAACGAACGCATCGAGCGTCTGCTGCTGAAGCAGCGGCGCATCCGGCGGCCGCAGGCGCAAAGCCGCTGGTATGTTGGGCGTCCGGTGATGATCGCCCGTAACGACAGCGCGCTGGGGCTGTTTAACGGCGATATTGGCGTGGCGATGAACGATCGCAGCGGCGTGTTAAAAGTTTTTTTTCCGCTGCCGGACGGTTCCATCAAAGCGGTGCAGCCGAGCCGTTTGCCGCCGCATGATACCGCCTGGGCGATGACCGTGCATAAATCGCAGGGGTCAGAGTTCGACCATACGGCGCTGGTGCTGCCGAATCACTATTTGCCGGTGCTGACGCGCGAGCTGGTTTATACCGCGATTACCCGTGCGCGCAGTCAGTTAACGCTCTATACCGATCGGCAGATTTTTGCCCGTGCGGTGGCGGTACGCACGCAGCGGCGCAGCGGGCTGGTGGAGCGCCTGTGCGCGCCGCACCGGGAGATTTTCATTTAGGGCAGAAATATAGCAGGCCTGGCAGTTACCGGGCCTGTTTCAAAATGGCCTGGCTTTGTCTGGCGTCTGGGCTGCTTCAGAAAGGAGCAGGCTGGCTCTGTCTGGCAGGTGTCTGGGTTGCTTCGGAAGTCGTCAAATTAAATTAGCCCGACGGCTGGGCTGCCGGGCCGGTGTCCAGCATAGTTCAGGTCAGATCGGCCATCAGCACTTTAGATCGGCGCTGGTAGTTATACATCTGCTTTTTGCTTTCCGGCAGCAGTTCAATATCAACCGGCGTAAAGCCGCGCTCCTGAAACCAGTGAATACTGCGCGTGGTTAATACAAACAGCTTTTTCAGTCCCAGCTGGCGCGCCTGCAGGGCCACGCGCTGTAGCAGCATTTCGCCACGTGACGAACTGCGGTAATCAGGATGTACCGCCACGCAGGCCATCTCGCCGATTTGCTCATCCGGGAAAGGATAAAGCGCCGCACAGGCGATAGTCAGATTATCGCGCTCGATAATGGTGAATTTATCGATCTCCATCTCCAGCTGTTCGCGCGAGCGACGTACCAGAATGCCCTGCTGCTCCAGCGGACGAATCAGCTCCAGAATGCCGCCGATATCGTTGATGGTCGCGCGGCGGATCTGCTCGGCGGACTCCATCACGATTTGCGTACCGATGCCGTCACGGGAGAACAGTTCCTGCAGCAGCGCACCATCTTCCTGATAGCTGATCAGGTGGCTGCGCCGCACGCCGCTGCGGCAGGCCTTCACCGCGCCGCGCAGAAAGCGCACCGTACCGGAGAGGTAATCGCCGCGCTGCTCCAGCGTTTCAATACGCGCCTGCGCATCGTTCGGGAAAAGCTCGGAAATAATATTGCCTTCATCATCCGTCGCGCCCTGCTCAGAGCAGAAGCCGATCATCTTTTCCGCCTTCAGCTTAATTGCCAGCTGGGTCGCTACCTCTTCCGAGGTCAGGTTAAAGCTTTCGCCGGTCACCGAAACCGCGACCGGGCCAATCAGGACAATAGCATCGCTATCAAGCTGGCGATGAATCGCCTCTTCGTCGATACGACGAATACGTCCGCTGTGGCAATAATCGATGCCGTCATCCACGCCCAGCGGCTGCGAAATAATGAAGTTGCCGCTCACCACATTAATATGCGCGCCCTGGAGCGGCGTATTGCTCAGGCTCATTGAAAGGCGAGCGGTAATATCCAGCTGCAAACGACCGGCAGCCTGTTTGACCAGTTCAAGGGATTGCGCATCGGTCACACGGGTATGTTTGTGATAAATCGGCTCCAGCTGATGCTCCGCCAGGTTGGCATCGATCTGCGGACGAGCGCCGTACACCACCACCAGCCGAATACCTAAGCTATGCAGCAGGCCAATATCGTTAACTATGCTGGAAAAGTTGTCATGCTCGATGGCTTCGCCGCTGAGCATAATGACAAAGGTTTTACCTCGATGGGCATTGATATAGGGAACGGAATGACGAAAACCCTGAACCAGTGCGGTGCTACGTTCCTTCACGGCAAACCCTCTTTTGCATGAATATTCGGTTTTTGTGTATTTTTATTCCTTTGTTGCCCGGAGTGCAAGCAGCTTTTATAACGACGTAGCATTTTTCACAATCAGTTAATAAGCTTAACAGGCTGCATTTAATGGGTTTTTCCGAGTGACAGCATAAAAGCGATTAGGTTAAAGTTTTCGCCATATTTTTTTCTGGCTTTTTTTTTTAGACACAACACAGTTCCCGGAGCGGCATGTCCGAATCAAAACCCGTTATCAGCCGCCGTCGGCTGTTACAGGGCGCTGGAGCGATGTGGTTACTGAGCGTCAGTCGGGTTGGACTGGCGGCCAGCCATATTGTTGCAGTTCGCATCTGGCCTTCTTCCAGCTATTCCCGCCTGACCATTGAATCAAGCGTGGCCCTGAAATATAAGCAGTTCGCGCTGAGCAATCCTGAACGCGTGGTCATCGATATTGAAAATCTGCATCTGAAT
>Ga0209463_1000302_pt1 | contig 43379 bp, 37 predicted proteins | sample AgamicMgSfrz_FD_187169 | JGI IMG/M metagenome (GOLD analysis project Ga0209463, IMG submission 187169) | Agave microbial communities from Guanajuato, Mexico - Mg.Sf.rz (SPAdes) (version 2) | ecosystem: Host-associated > Plants > Phyllosphere > Phylloplane/Leaf | place: Guanajuato, Mexico...
TGTCAGGCACAGCTGCTGAGCTGCAAGAAAGTGACGACTTAAAGCAAGCCTATCTTGGCGGGCATTGATGATTTTGGTAAGCTGCCTTTAGCGAGGCGGCTTTTTTTTATGGGGAGAAGTAAAAAAATGAAACTTTTTTGTGCTCTTTTTTCACTAATAAGGGAAGGGGGAAGATGAAGATTGAAGGATAGAGATATAGTGCTTGTTAAAAAAGCAATAAAAGGAAACAGCAAGGCTTTGGAATTGCTGCTCCAAAAACATTATGAGCAATTATACAGGACTGCCTATTTATATGTACAAAATAAGGAAGACAGCTTAGATATAGTCCAAGAGACGGCATATCAAGCGTTCAGATCAATTAAATCATTAAAGAAGCCAGAGTATTTCATGACATGGCTGACAAAAATAGTGATTCATTGTGCAATGAACCATTATAGACAAAGAAAAGATGTCATTCCACTAACAGATGAAATTCTTTCAAAACAAACATCACCAAGCACAGAACCGGCATACGAGCTAATGGATGCAATTAAGGAGCTTAAAGAAAGCTTTCGGACAACCCTCATCCTTTTTTATTACCATGACTATTCAATCAAAATGATTAGTGAAGTAATGGAGCTGCCGGAAGGAACGGTCAAGACAAATTTAAGCAGAGGAAAACAGGCGTTAAGAAAATGCTTAAAGGAGGAGATGATCCATGGATAAAGAGAAGTGGATAAAAGAAGTAGACTCCATCGAGGTGCCGAAGGAGGCAGTGTTTCAGGCAATTTCCCAAGGAATTAAACAAGCTGAAAAACCACGTAGGAAAAAACGGATGATTATCGGGGCTCTTACAGCAGCAGCTGCAACACTCATTATCGGTTCAGGCTTCGTTAGCCCTACAGCCAATCAAGTGTTAGCGAAAACGCCAATATTAGGAGAGCTGTATAAAAAGTTTGACGACAAGCTTGGTATGAAGCTGGCAGAAGAGGATATGGTTACTAACCTAAATGAGACTATTACTAAAAATGGGGTGACATTAAAGGTAACGAGTGCTTATTTTGACGGCTTTCAAGTGACAATCGTAGGAGAAGTCTACAAAAAAGGCAAATGGCCGGCAAATGAACCAGATGAAATAAGCTTTGATATGAACTTTGAGAATTACAAGGGGGATGCAGATCCATGGATTAATATGAAATCAGAAAGTTTCAATCAAATTAAGGATGGGTTTGAATTTCATTGGACAATGAATTATCCATACGATGATATAAAGGAGAACATGGTGCTGCCGGTAACTATTCATTATATTAATGGGGTTAAAGGAGATTGGAAGTTTTCTGTACCTGTTGAACAAAGGGAATTTACAGAAATTGATTTTGCTCATAAGGAGGCCTTCGAGTATGGGAGTTACATAGAAACAAAGAGAATACTAGAGGGACCAGAGACTCCGATATTAATTTACAGCATAGCAAATCCAGATGAAAATAATAAGGTATATTTGTCAAAAGCGGTTGATGATAAGGGGAATGAACTGTTTACTGGTATTGATTCATTTTTAGTTGATGATTCTTCTGAAGATGCAATAGAGACTTTTACCTCCCAATTAAATAATTTAGATAAAAAGGCAAAGTCTATAACCTTCTATCCAGTGCTTGACAGATCTGAAGACACTTTATATCACGATATGAGTGAATCTGGATTTGTATTGGCAAGTAAAAGGACAGATTTAGCACTTCATGTAAATAGTGTTAAACAAGAAAAAGACAAGCTGATATTAGACTACAATGTAACAGGAACTTTAGATAAAGCATCTAGAACAGATTTAGTTAATAACTTAGGATATGACTTGACACTGGTTGATAAAAGGCATGTAAAGGATATAGATGAAGACAATCCCTTCCCGCCAGAGGGGCATTCCGTCTCAAGAAATAAACTTAAGATATTAGATAGAGAAAAACTTCATTTTCAGTCTATCTTTGATTTAAACGGGGAGGAAAAGATAGAAGATTTTAAACTGACAGAAACAGTCCTCAGTATTAATTTTTCTATGTATTTCGACTCAGTTAAGCTTGAGCCTTTTACTGTTGAATTGAGAAAATGACCTTAAAAAGAGGCTGGGATATAAGTATGTGAACCAGCGTAAAGACCGAACTACTTAATCAACTATTAATTAAGTAGTTCGGTATTTTGTTTTGTTTTTAGTTTAAATACAAAAAATTAGAAATTTTAGTGGAACGGAGCGGAGGCCACTCGACTCCTGCGGGAAATAGAGGAAAGGATGAGACCCCGCAGGCGAAGACGAGGAGGCTCCATACCTCCCCGCGGAAAGCGAGTGGGTGCAGCGCAATGAAACGAACTAACTTTCACTCAAAATTTTATTTAGACACAACCTTCATTTTTCAGATTAAGTTGTAATTTTATTATTCGTGTTTAGAAGGTTATCTTTTGATTTGACCCAGCCTCTTTATTTGTAAGTCAAATCTCAGGTTAATTGAAGATTATGTAAGAAAATTTATTCAGTAATAGTTTGATATATACCATAACGTACAATGTCCATGTATTATAAACAGTAGATATTCTGTATTCGTTTACATAAATAATTAACGGTTTCTTAGTTATCTACATGCAAAAACAACTTCTAACAGGAGATTATAACATGAATATACTCGTAACAGGCGGTGCTGGGTTCATCGGCAGCAATTTCATCCGCTATATGCTTGATGCATATTCTGATATGAATATCGTTAATCTAGACTTACTGACATATGCAGGAAATTTTAATAACTTAGCTGATTTCGAAAATAATCCTCACCATCATTTTGTCCGAGGCAGCATTACAAATTTTGAGCTTATCACTCATTTGCTGGATGTTCATAACATAGAAGCTATTATCAACTTTGCAGCAGAATCCCATGTTGACAGAAGCATTGTTAATCCAGGTGCCTTTGTGGAAACAAATGTGCAAGGAACATTGACTTTATTGGAGGCAGCAAAGGAGAAACGGGTCGGCAGGTTCATTCATATCTCGACAGATGAAGTTTATGGCAGTCTTGGCAAGGAGGGTTATTTCACAGAGCATAGCCAGCTTGCCCCGAATAGTCCTTATGCAGCAAGCAAGGCGGCAAGTGATATGCTTGTGCGTTCTTACTATAAGACATATGGTTTAGATGTGAATATAACAAGATGTTCTAATAACTATGGGCCATACCAATTTCCAGAAAAACTTATTCCGTTACTCATTACAAATGGTGTTGATGGGGAGATTCTTCCTGTTTATGGAGACGGAGAAAATATCCGTGATTGGATTCATGTTAAGGATCATTGTGCTGCTATTGACTGTGTGCTGCGAAAAGGAAAAAAGGGTGAAGTATATAATATAGGCGGAAGAACAGAGATGACCAATAATGAAATAGCCCATCTTATCATGGATAGGTTGAACCTTCCAGAAGACAGGCTAAAGTATGTGGAAGACCGTCCAGGCCATGATTACCGTTATGCTATTGATCCTATGAAGATAGAGCAGGAGCTTGGCTGGAGGCCTGCCTATACATTTGCAGCCGGTATGAAAGAGACGGTAGACTGGTATCTAACAAATGAATCATGGTGGCGTCCTTTGAAGGAAATACATGCGGGCAGCAAAAATGGTTAGAAATCAAGGTAACTATTGGTTTTTAGTAGTTGTTAATAAAAGCACACTAAAAGGAATAAAAGTGTGCTTCTCCATTATTTACCGCTGATAAATGGATAGGTCAGGATGGCTGCCCTTTGTGATTACATCACGAAGTATCTTCGCTAATGCCATACTGTAGACAAGCCCATTATCACCATAAGCCATCAAAAAATAACAGTTTGGAAACTCCTCATATTCTCCAATTAACGGCAGTCCATCATGTGTTCCTCCATAAAAGGCACCTAAATAGTATTCAGCGTGGATGTCCAATTCAGGAAATAGCTTTTTGCATTCTTTGATAAGCTTTTCTTTTCGGCTGATGATTTTTGAATCTCGCTTATCGGCATTCGCTGTATTTTCGTCAAAGCCGCCTATGATAATGCGGTTATCAAGCGTTGTTCTCATATAGATGTAAGGGCGGGCCGTTTCCCATATCAATGTCCGCTTATGCCAGCTTGAGAAATCTTCGATGGGGTTTGTAACGACAGCATAGGAGCTTGCCAGCACACTGTTTTTTTCATTTCTAAATTCAAGATTTTCATAGCCTGCAGCGAAAATCACATGCTTTGCAGTAATAGAATGGCCTTTGTCTGTGTATAAGACTGCCTGATTATTTTCTAGCTTCTTACCGTTGATCCTCGTGTTCTCATAAATAGCTACACCTTTTTTTGCTGCACCATCGATTAGAGCATGATTGAATTTAAATGGGTTAAGCTCACCATCATTATACGTATAAAGTGCCTTGTATTTCCCGAAACCGTATTTCTCTTTTATTTCCTGTTCGGAAAGCAAATCTGCCTGAAAACCATGCTTTTGAAGATAGGCATACTCTTTTTCCAGTTTTTCGATATCCTCTGGATAGCTTGCATAATAAAGGCTGTCTCTCCGTTTAAAGTCAGAGGATATATCAAGTGCATTTGCCGCACCTTCTATGTCATTGATTGCTTCTTCACATAATTTCAAATGCCTTATAGCCATATCTTCACCGAAGCTGTTCACAAGCTCAAATAGCATCTTATCGCCAAGATACTGAATAAGTGCTGTGTTTGTTGTGGTGCTGCCTTCCCCTACTCTCCGTTTGTCGACTACTGCAACCTTCAGTCCTGTATCCTTTAAGTAATGGGCACATTGGGCACCAGAGCTGCCCGCACCTATAATAAGAACATCACAGCTTATATCCTCGCCAAGACTAGGATACACAGGGGATTCAGGGAAGGTAGTTGGCCAATAGTAGTTTCCAGATTGCAATTTCATTGCATATTTCCCCTCTCATGTTTAATCTGATACTATTAAAATCAATCTAAATTAGCATGTCCTAAAATTTTCAGTTTTACTAATCGAAAAATAAGTAAAGAGGCAGAAGATATGACACCATTTACAAAAAAGGTAATAGAAATCATTCAATCGATTCCAACAGGGAAAGTAATGACATATGGACAAATTGCAAGGATAGCTGGAAGTCCGAGAGGTGCGAGGCAAGTGGTCAGAATACTGCACAGCTCCAGCCAAAAATACCAGCTTCCTTGGCATCGAGTAGTTAATGCACAAGGAGCCATAGTGATAAAAGCCGAGGAAGGAAATTCACTTCAGAAGCATCTGCTTGAGGACGAGGGCGTCATTTTTTATAGAGAAGGTGAATTGGAGCTGAATAAGTATCAGCATTTCCCTCTCGAAGAATGGGAAAGAGACTATTTTGAGGAATAAAGAAGGCGAAAAAACTCCAAAACTTAGTTGTTTTGGAGTCTCAATGGTCCATTAATGTGACCTTGTTCATTTCTCGTAAGCCCTTCTGTAAAGCCTGGCTGAATTGATCAGGTTTATCCATCATGACATTATGTCCTGCGTTTGCGATGGAAATCATGTTTTTGTATGGTGCCTTAATAAGCGGGTAGTATTGTTCAAATAAATACTTAAAATGTAAGTCATACTGCCCTACTATGTATATGACAGGTACAGAATAGCTTGAAGATTGCTCTCTAATATCATGCTTTATTGCATATTCGGATAAAGGTGCCTGAAGCTTTTCCTTCCTTAGAAAATAGCTTAAGTGTCTTAAAGAAAAATATGGAGAAACTGCCCCTGCCTTTAAAAAGGCAAAGGAATCAGACATATATGAAATATAATTTTTTGCTATTTTATACATTTTAACAACGGCTGCTTCTGTCGCCTTTAAGCTGTCATGGAGCCCTTTTTGCAGTCGCTCTAGTATTTCCGCATCCTTCTCAGATCCTTGAACGAGAGCTTTTTTTCGGATTTCCGCAGCCATAAGAGCTGCCCCATCATTTAAATGGACGATTTGAGAAATACCAACATATGCTTTAGTCAGCTCTGGATAGCGCTGCACAAATAGACTTCCAATCGTCGTTCCCCATGAGTGACCCATAATGATGATTCTGTCCTGATTAAATCGTTTTGAGAGATACAGGACAATTTCATGAATATCCTCAACAACCTGGTCTGCAGAGAGAGAAGCAATAATTGTGTCTGCCTTTTTCTTGTTAAGAAAATAAGTTCTGCCAGTATTGCGCTGATCCCAGTTAACAACTGTATAATCATGTTCCCAGCCATATTGGTATTTATGCAGCACAGGCGTCATTGGTGTACCTGGACCACCATGAAGAAAAAGAATAATAGGATTGCTGATATTTTGTCCTCTTATATAAAGATATTGTTGGATACCGCCTATCTCCATTATCACCTCTTGATCAATCCCATGTTGTGAGTGAATTCTATGCTTTCGACGTATCGAATTTGCTAGAATCCACCGGAACAGCAATAAGATAAAAAGAAGAAGGAGGAACATATCCAATATTGTTATGAAATTTATTTCCGGCAATTGGTCGTCCCTCCTTATTTAATGGTTATTAAAATGTATTCCTCCTAGACATTACCAGAATAAAATCAAACAGACAATAACTTTTCCAGCTTTTCACAAAGGTCTCAAGAGGATGGTATCTAAATAGCATGGTCATTTTTTTTGAAAACTATAACAGATAAAAGACCTCCAATGCTAAGCGCAATGGAGATCAAATCTTCTTTATCTCATTTTATATAACAGTAGACATTGTCTCTTTTAAAACTTTTACAGAATGGTCGAACTGCTTTTGTTCCTCTTGGTTTAATGGAATTTCAAGGACTTCTCTTATCCCATCTACATTAATTACGGCTGGAACTCCGATATATACATCCTTATGTCCATACTGTCCATCCAGATGAACAGATACTGGTAAGATAGAATTTTCATTTCCTAATATAGCTTTTGTGATGCGGACAAGAGACATTCCAATTCCATAGTAGGTTGCTCCTTTTCGCTCGATAATATGGTATGCTGCGTCTCGTACATTGACGAAAATATCATCTAGATCCTTTTGGCTGTATTTGCTGTTTTTTGCAATTAATGTTTCGACTTCCTCTAAGCCAACTGTAGTGCGACTCCATACAGGCAATTCTGTATCACCATGTTCGCCAATAATAGCAGCATGAACGTTTCTAGTATCTACATTAAAGTATTCGCCAAGCATGTAACGGAATCTAGCAGTATCTAGTGTTGTACCAGATCCGATTACCCTTTCTTTAGGCAATCCAGATTCTTTCCAAGTCACATATGTCAGAATGTCTACAGGGTTTGTAGCAATAAGGAAGATGCCGTTAAAACCGCTGTCCATTACATTTTTGACAATTGTTTTGAAAATAGCTGTGTTTTTTGCAACAAGATCAAGGCGAGTTTCACCTGGTTTTTGCGGCAATCCAGCAGTGATGACAACTAAATCGGCCTTTTGGCAATCAGCATATTGGCCGCTCCATACTTTCACAGGAGTTGGTGCAAAGGGAATACCATGGTTCAAGTCCATTGCTTCACCCTCAGCTCTTAATTCATTCACATCAATCAGAACTAGTTCCTCCGCAACACCTTGATTAATAAATGAATAAGCGTAGCTACATCCAACTGCTCCAGTTCCGATTAAGACAACACGATTAATATTTTGTTTTTTCATGATTAATTCTCCTCTTTAATTATTATTTTAAAATAATATCCAGCTAACTAGACCGACTAATACTAATAAACTAACACTATATTTGATGGTAACCTTGAACAAGTCGCTATCCCTTCCCGCAAGTCCAACGGCTGCGGCTGCAACAGCAATAGACTGGGGTGATATCATTTTGGCCATTGTTCCGCCAATGACATTCACTGCAACCATTGTTTCTGGTGCAATTCCAATTTGGGTAGCAGTGACAGCTTGCAGTGGTGCAAATAGAGAACCACTGTTGACAACAGATCCTGTTAGGAAAACTCCTAACCAACCTAACAAAGGTGCAAATAAAGGAAATATATCACCTGTTGATGCGAAAGCAAGACCTAATGTAGAAGACATGCCAGAATAAGTACAGATATAGGCAAATCCAAGGACACTGCAAATAGTCAGCACAGGTGTTAAAAGCTCTTTTGCTGTTTCCTTTGTCGTTTCCACAAGCAGTTTTTTGCTGCATTTAAACAATATGCTAGCAACAATAATTGTGATGACAATAGCTGTTGTTGTAGATGAAAATAAATCAAGCTTAAAAACGGCTGCATATGGTGTTGCTTCTGGAACGATAGGTGGAAGCTTTATAACATTATTATTCAAGAATGGAATTGGAAGAAGAAATACTAATTTTTCCAATGGTCCATCTGTAATAAACAAGTTTTTGAATATAGATAAGTTGAATATTGTCACAATGATTGTTAAAAAGATAAATGGAAGCCATGCATATGCAATCGCAGATAGAGAGTACTTCACCGTTGTATCTGTTTTTTCCTCTTTATTAACACGATAAATCTCTTTAGGCTGCCATTTTTGCAAGAAAAGTGCTAATGCCACGAGACTTACGATTGCAGCAAAAATATTTGCTAGTTCAGCACCAATGAAATAAAGCACTAAGGCCTGTGTTATGGCAAAGGAGATACTAGCTACAAACACTGCCGGGTATGTTTGCTTGATTCCCTTCCAGCCGTCAATGATAAAAATAAGCAGAAATGCGACGATGACAGCAAGAATGGGAATGATGATGGCTGTATATCTGCCGACTGCTAGTCCATCAAGGCCTGTTAGCAATGCTGGAACTGTTACAGGAATTCCCATTGCTCCATATGCTCCTCCAGCAATATTGGCGATTAAGCAAAGACTTGCTGCATATATTGGGCTAAAGCCTAGTCCAACTAATATTGCTGCTGTTATTGCAACAGGAGCCCCGAAACCAGCAGCACCCTCTAAAAAGGCTCCAAATGAGAATGCGACAATTAAAACCTGTAAGCGCTGATCTGATGTGATAAAAGAAATACTATTTTCGATAATGGCAAACTTTCCTGTTTTTACAGTAATCTTATAAAGGAAGATTGCTGCGAATACAATGGAGGCGACTGGCCAAATGCCGGCAAGTGCTCCGTATAGTGCTGACATGAGTGCAAAAACAAAAGGCATTTTATATATGAAAACAGCAACAATACCTGCGACGATAATACTCAATGCTCCTGCTACATATCCTTTTAATTTAAATACGGTCAACATGAGGATGAAAAATAATATTGGGATAGCTGCAATGATGGCTGAGATCCATAAATTATTCAATGGATCATAAACTTGGTTCCATGCTGTCATGCTTTCTCAGCTCCTCTGGAATAAATTATTTTGTTTACAATTTCATTATAGTGGTTACTTTGTGAAAAACATCACATAATTATGTCTGTTTTGTGAATACGATATGTAAAACGCTTTCTTAATAAAAAGTTGTTCACTAGTTTGTAACATTTCAGTTCCCTTCCTTGTTAAAATAAAACATATTTTTTATATTTTTAGCCATTTCATGCTGAATATTCTAGATAAGCATAAAAGGTACTTATGTCTGATTTTTTAGAATAATCAGTTGACAGTTAGTAGCTATTTATGTAAAGTATAGGTAAATTAATAGGAAAATCCACTAGGGGAGCCAATTGAGGCTGAGACAAGAAGTTCTTGGACCCTTCGAACCTGATCTAGTTCGTACTAGCGTAGGAAAGTGGAGTCGGTATCTATTTAGTTTAAATGCGTTTATTTGACTATTTATAGGCCACTCCATTTTTGGAGTGGCCTTTTTGCGGTTTTGAAATGTAACAAGGTCACTTTATTTTCCTATTAATAAAAAAGGAGGAGATAAGTGATGAGTTTTTCTAAACAATTACGACAAGAGGCAGATCCGATTTTTGAGGCTATTTTTGCACACCCCTTTGTAAGAGGAATCGCAAATGGAGACTTGCAGGCAGAACAGCTTATCCATTATGTGAAGCAGGATTTTGAGTACCTGAACTCCTTTATGCAAATTTATGGAACAGCTATTTCCAAGTGTGATAACAGAAAGGATATGCAAATGTTTAATGAGCAAATTTCTTTTGTCCTGCACAGTGAGATTCACCCTCATAATAATTTCTGTGAAGTAGCTGGTGTTACATATGAGCAGCTGCAAGGGTTCCCATTATCACCAAGTGCACACCATTATATCCGTCATATGCTAACAGTGGCCCAGTCAGGAGGAATACCAGATATTCTTGCCGTACTGCTTCCATGTCCATGGACATATGCAGAGATTGGCAAGAGGCTGCTTGAAGAGGTAAAGCCAGACTCAAGACATCCCTTCAATGAGTGGATTCGTTTTTATGGTGGCGGGTCGATGGGGATTACTGACACATTTTGTGAGCGTCTAGATGAATTGGCTGAGAGCTTAAGTGAGCAGCAAAAGCAAAAGCTGACAGAGTACTTTTTGATAAGCTGCCATATGGAATACAAGTTTTGGGACATGGCGTATACACTTGAGGACTGGCCTGTGAAGATAGAGGTTAAAGCATAATGGAATGGAAGATAAAAGAAGTTGTGCTGATGGTTGTTTTGTCTGTTGCTTGCGGAGTCCTCTATTTAGGCTGGTCTACATTATATTTGCCGGTTTCTGCATTAGTCGGTCCTGTTGGAGCTAACCTTATGTTTGGAATTTGGGTAATAGCAAGCCCGATTGTTGCCTATATCATTCAGAAGCCTGGCGCTGCATTTATTGCTGAAGTTGCAGCAGCAGCGGTAGAACTGCTCACTGGCAGTCACTTCGGATTGTCTGCGTTGCTGATTGGTGTCTTGCAGGGACTTGGTGCAGAATTAGCTTTTGCTGTCTTTCGCTATAAGCAATATCATGTTTCTGTTTTAATGCTGTCAGGCGCAATGGCGGCAGTAGGAAGCATGCTGTATAGCCTTATTGCCAATGGCTTCGGTTATTATACAACTGGCACATTACTGCTGACATTCATTATTCAAATTATCAGCGGCATGCTGCTTGGCGGGCTACTCGCGAAAGGCATAGTGGATGCTTTATTAGCAACAGGTGTACTCGATCATTTTGCTATAAATAAACAGGATACCCAAAAGGATGATAACGATGAGTTCATTGTTAGGATGTAAAAACCTTACTGTCCAGTTTTCTGGTCAAATGAAGCCTGTTCTTAATATTGTTTCATTAGATTTCCAGCCTGGAGAGAATGTGTTAATTCTTGGTCCGAGTGGCAGTGGCAAATCGACACTTTTGTCTGTCCTTGCCGGAATCATTCCAAACCATATTGAGGCAAAGGTTAAAGGCGAGGTAATCCGAAAGCAAAAAGTGGGTATCTTGTTTCAAGATCCTGATACGCAGTTTTGTATGCAGCATGTAGATGAGGAAATTGCCTTTAGTCTTGAGAATAGAAATGTTCCAACAGAGGAGATGGTCTTAAAGATAAAAGCACTGCTGGATATGGTCGGACTTAAGGTCGGGCTTCATGGGAAAATCGATGCATTGTCAGGAGGTATGAAGCAGCGTCTTGCGTTAGCTTGTGTGCTCGCATTAGAGCCTGACGTGCTGTTTTTAGATGAACCTACTGCACAACTTGACCCTGCTAGCAGGAAGGAGTTATTTAAGCTGTTGAAGCAGCTCGCAAGTTCGACTGGAAAAACAATGATCATGGTGGAGCATGTCCTTGATGGCTGCATGGAGTGGATGGATCGGGTCATCCTGTTAAATAAGCATGGCGAAGTAATTGGTGACGGTCACCCCCAATATATACTGGCGAAGTATAAAAGCCAAATGGAGGAAGCAGGAATATGGCGACCAGAAGTTTATCCATATGAGTGGCATGAAATTATTCGTAACAAGAATCATCCTTTAAGTAAACAATTAAACGAAAAGTATTTGCAAAGTAAGATGAAAAAAGAGGCATTACAGCATAATACTGATTCACTTATGTCTGCAGCGGCTGTAACTATTTCCTATGAAAGGAAGACCGTTCTCCGTGATGTAAACTTCCAGTTTGGAAAGGGAGAGTGGATTTCGATTATAGGTAAGAATGGAAGCGGGAAAAGCAGCTTGATAAAGGTACTGGCAAAGCTGAAAAAGATTAGCAAGGGCAGTGTTGTTTTCAAGGATATCCATTTGAAGAGGTGGAAGGAGAGCCAGTTATACGAGAAAATCGGATTTGTTTTCCAAAATCCAGAATGGCAGTTCATTACTAAAACAGTTTATGAAGAGATACTTTTCTCCGGAGAACAGCAAAATGTGAGACAGGAGTCAGCCGAAGCAAAAGCATTGGAGCTGCTGAAGGAATTTGGGCTTTTAAATTATTTAAACAGGAATCCTTTTAACCTGAGCTTTGGTCAAAAAAGAAGATTAAGTGTAGCGACAATGCTTCTTCTCAATCAGGAAGTTCTCTTGCTTGATGAACCGACCTTCGGACAGGATAAGCACTCGGCAGAGAGGCTGTTATGCTTATTGAAAAAGCGACAAGAGCTTGGGACAACAATCGTAATGGTCACACATGACATGAATATTGTTGATCGATATTCAAATAGGGTAATTTTATTTGATGAAAAAAGTCTTTGCTTTGATGGTCACCCTTTTTCCTTATTTTCAGATGATATGCTGCTGGAGAAAACAGGACTTATTCCACCATTACATTATGCTTACGAACGAGCAGTGAAGGAGGAGTATTTACTTGGAAAGCAATCAATCCTGCTTGTCCCAAATTAATCCGAGTTATAAGCTGATAGCTCATATTATTGTTATGGTTATGCTCATGTTTATAGGGAACCCAATAAAAACATTAGTATTCTGGATCGCATTCTTACTGTTAGGGTTAGCGATAGGAGGGTGGACAGTAAGGTATTTGTTAAAAGTAATGGTTCCTTACTGCTTGTTTTTTGTGCTTGTTTTCTGGATGCTTGCTGCGTTCGGGAAGGGAGATAACGAAATCTGGCAGTGGGCATGGTTTCGGATAACAGAGGAAAGTATCGGTAATGGGCTGACCATTTCCTTAAGAATGCTTGCTTTCGTTACAATCGGCCTGCTCTTTACCTCAACTACTAATCTTCACTTATTTATGATGAGTTTGATCCACCAGCTAAAGGTATCTCCGAAATGGGCATATGGTTTTATGGCAGGCTTCCGCTGTATTCCGATGTTTCAAGCAGAGCTTGTGCAGTTGAAGGATGCGCACCGTATAAGAGGCTACAAGCAAAGAAGAGGCTGGCAGTCATTCAAAAGATATGCTATCCCAATTCTTACAAATGCTATTCGAAAGTCTGAACGAATGGCAATTGCTATGGAAGCACGAGGGTTTACCGGAAGCAGGGACAGAAGCTATTACAAAACAACAGCAATTACACCAATAGACGTTCTTTATGTCAGTCTGCTTCTTCTGTTTGCTATTTCGATGGTTTTTCTTTAAGTACCAAAAAGTGAAAATCCAAGGACTAAAGAGGGTATATTACCTTAAAGTTCTTGGATTTTTTAGTAGTAAATTTTCAAAAAGAGGTTTATTACAAGGAATATTAACATAGTTTATTAACGTAAAAATGGAAATAAAATCTAATGAAAAAAGAATTGACACAACATGTATATACAACATATAATTGAAAGCGTAAACAGTTTACTTGTATATACATGTTTATGAAATCGCAATCATATTAGAATAGATAGAACAGCTTTTGTTTATGGAAAAAAAGGGAGGATGAACTATGAGCAAGTATACAGAACCAGCAAAACAGCTTCTTGAGCATGTTGGTGGAAGCGATAACATTTCTGTTGTTACTCATTGTGCAACAAGAATGAGATTCGTATTGAAAGAGCCATCAAAGGCGGATATTAAAAAGGTAGAGGAAATCGGTCTTGTTAAAGGGACATTTACACAAGCTGGTCAATTTCAGGTTATTATCGGAAATGAAGTGTCTTCCTTTTACAATGATTTTATTAGCATTGCAGGGGTAAACGATACATCCAAGGATGATGCAAAGCAAGCAGCAAAGCAAAACATGAACTTTCTGCAAAGAATGATTGCTCACTTGGCAGACATCTTTACACCATTAATTCCAGCTATCGTTGTTGGGGGTCTGATTTTAGGTTTCCGAAACATCATCGGTGAAATCAAAATGGTTGAAGACGGTACAAAAACATTAGTGGAAGTTTCCCAATTTTGGGCAGGAACAAACGATTTTCTTTGGTTAATTGGTGAAGCGATATTTCACTTCCTTCCAGTTGGTATAACCTGGGCGGTTACTCGGAAAATGGGTGCAACACAAATATTGGGAATTGTCCTAGGTATTACACTTGTTTCACCACAGTTGCTTAATGCTTATGCTGTGGCGAGCACACAAGAAATTCCATTTTGGGATTTTGGCTTTGCTCATGTTGACAAGATTGGTTATCAAGCACAAGTGCTTCCGGCAATATTTGCAGGACTGCTGTTCTCCTTCTTGGAGCTGCGTTTGCGCAAAATCATCCCTAATGCTATCAGCATGATTGTTGTGCCATTCCTAGCATTAGTACCGACAGTTCTTATCGCCCACACTGTGTTGGGTCCTATCGGCTGGCAAATCGGTTCATTCATCTCTGATGTTGTATATTCTGGTTTGACTTCTTCACTAGGTTGGCTGTTCGCAGCAGTGTTTGGCTTTGCTTATGCACCGCTTGTTATTACAGGCTTACATCATATGACAAATGCAATCGACTTGCAGCTTATGAGCGAATTTAATGGCACAAACCTGTGGCCAATGATTGCGTTATCTAATATCGCACAAGGTTCTGCTGTATTGGCAATGATCTACATTAATCGCAAGGATGAAAGAGAAAAGCAAGTTTCCATTCCAGCAACCATCTCCTGTTATTTAGGAGTTACAGAGCCGGCAATGTTCGGTATAAACTTGAAATATGGCTACCCATTCTTGGCAGCAATGATCGGTTCCATGGTTGCAGGTGTGATTTCGGTTGGTTCACATGTTATGGCAAACTCAATTGGAGTCGGAGGACTTCCGGGAATTCTATCTATCCAGCCACAGCATATGGTTACCTTTGCAATCGCAATGGTTGTCGCAATCGTTATTCCGTTTGTATTAACTATCATTTTTGCTAAAGCAAACATGGGCAAAATCTCTTTAAAAAAATCAAGAGCTTAAAAGGAAAAAGCAGCTGAGCTTTCAGCTGCTTTTTTCCTGTTTTAATTTCTTAAACCCTCGAGTACAACTTGAGCTTGATACCCATCATAAAAATCTGGTAAATCTGCATCCTTGTTTTGGAGAGCTTTTGCCAATTCATCAATTAAAGAAGAAACAGGTGTGTTTTCTTCTAGCTTTTCGAAGTCACTGCCAAGCTTTGCTCCATAAAGGTCAGACCAGTTATGAAGTGCAAGTGTCCCTTCTGTGCCGTAAGCAGTGAATGTTACTTCTTCTTTTCCTGCTATTTGGCTGATTCCGTCAATAAATAATGGTGTGCCATCCGCTAATTCTAAAACTGCTAGTATGCCATTTTCAGACAGGCTAGCATCTTCCGGGAAGCTGATATTGCGGTGGACTAATTGAACAGGACCAAATATCTTTTGAATTTGCTGAATCCAGTGCACACCCACCTCCAGCACAAATCCGCCTTGCTCTCTGCGTCCAACCCAATTGTTTTGCTGCCATGCCCGCGGCCATTGCGGAAAATGCATTTTCAGCTCCAGCCTGCGTAAGTTACCGATATAGCCATTTTTTATATACGAAGCAAAAGTAGCGTTGCCCGCACTGTAGTTAAGAGGGAAATTCATTGCATGGATGATGCCCTTTTCCTTCGCCTGCTTATAAAGGCTTTCCGCTTCCTCCAATGAATTCGCCAAAGGTTTTTCACATAAAACATGCTTTTGTTTTGCGATACAATCTGAAACTATATCAAAGTGGAACTTTGGGGGAACTGCCACATACACTAAATCTATTTCTGCTTTTGCAAGGAGCTCTTTATAATCTGCAAAGCCTTGGACGCCTCCAAGTGCCTGGACTGTATCGTTAAGCAGTTCCTCTAAAGGATCACAAACAGCTGCAATCTCCATTTCTGGATGTTCCGTAAAGTTTGTAATAAGCCGCTGACCAATTGCTCCTAATCCGATAATTGCTACTTTTAACATAAACATCTCTCCTATATGTAAACTATCAATAGTTTACCAGTTTTTAGACTATTCTGTCTTGGTTGTGAAAAATATTTCGATAGAAAAAAATGAGAGTGCTATAATAATTGGAAAAACAGGATGGAAAGGAGTAGTGGGGTGACACATCGTTATTTTTTATCACTGGCACTGCCGTTAATTTTTGCAACGATTACTGTCCCGCTGCTTGGTGCTGTTGATACAGCAGTTGTTGGTCAGCTTCCAGACCCGGCCTATATTGGCGGGGTTGCTGTTGGAACGGTCATTTTTAACAGTATTTATTGGCTGTTCGGTTTCTTGAGGGTTAGCACATCAGGGTTTGCCTCCCAAGCATTAGGAGCAGATGATGAGATGCAAAGCTCGATGGCCTTTTTGCGTCCTGTCTGTATTGGTCTTATCATCGGACTCGTAATTTTACTTTTTCAAGAGGTAATTTTTAATCTGTCCATTTCTTTTTTAGGTGTGCAGGGAAATGTGAAAGCAATTAGCTCCGTATACTTTCATATTCGGATATGGGCAGCGCCCTTTGCATTAATGAATTATGCTGTTTTAGGCTGGCTATTAGGAATGGAACAAATTAAGGCTACGGTGCTGATCCAAGTACTGATGAATATTCTTAATATTGTGCTGGCGGTTGTGCTCGTCCTTGTGTTTCATTTAGGGGTAGCAGGTGTTGCAATTGCTGTGTTATGTGCAGAGGTTTTTGCCTTTGTGTTTGGGATTATCCTGCTTGTGCGAAGCGGTAAGCTGAAAGTAAGCATGAGCACAAAGGAACTGTTCAGAAATCTATATGATAAGGATCCTTTAAAAAGGATGATGATAGTGAACAGAGATTTGTTTATCCGTACCATTTGTCTGTTGGCTGTATTCAATACCTTTACAGCAAAAGGAGCGGTATATGGGGAAGAGGTTCTGGCAGCAAATGCCATACTCATTCAAATACATTACATCATGGCATACTTTTATGATGGGCTTGCAAATGCAGCGAGTATTTTGACAGGAAAAGCAGTTGGGCAAAGGAATGGTCAGCTTTATGAAGCAACTGTTCAGAAATCATATTTTTGGTCTTTTACCTTTTCTGCTGCAATCAGTCTTGCATTTTTCCTTTGTAAGGATGCTGCGATTCCATTGTTCACGGTCGTAGAGGAGGTAGTTCTCATCACGAAGCAGTATGAAGGCTGGCTTATATTGTTTCCTCTTGCTTCAAGCATAGGGTTAGTATTTTACGGGATTTTTGCAGGTGCCGCGGAGGCAGGGCTTGTGAGGAACAGCATGCTAGTGTCTGTTGGGGTTTTCTTAGCAATCCTTTTCCCCGCAACTCACTATTGGGGCAACCATGGATTATGGCTTTCCTTCATTGTTTTCAGCCTGTTTCGCTCCATCCTGCTAGTGCGCTATATGCCGGCATTGGAGAAAAGGCTGCCATTTATGAACAAACAGACTTCAGCATAAAGAAACCACCGCATAATAGATGCGGTGGTCCTTTTTTTAAATATGACTTTTTGCTGTATTTTTAACACGTACCCGCTCCCACGGCTTTGACAGCCAGCGCTTGCAGGCGAAAATTCCTCTGAACCATTCATCAATACCTTGGGCCAGCCAAACACCAAGTAAGCCTAAGCCGAATGTTATACCAAGCGTGTAGCTAAGTGTAACGGCAATGCCCCACATGGAGATGATTCCAATGATAACTGGGAAGCGCACATCTCCTGCAGATTTTAAAGAACTCATCAAAACAATGTTCATTGCTCTTCCAGGCTCTGTAAATACAACCGCCCACAGGATTGGCACACCGACTGCAAGAATTTGGTAGTTATCTGTAAACAGCTCTAATATTGGTGAGCCAATAAGTGCCATCACGATAGCAGCCGTTAATGACGCAACCATGGCAATTCGTAATGTTTTAATGCCACGCTTAAGCGCACGGTCATACTGCTTTCCGCCGATATATCTTGCAACAAGGAGCTGTGTCCCTTCTGCAATAGCAACAGTGAATAAATAACAAATCATGGAGATATTAGAAATATATACTCTCGCTGCTAAGGAAGCATCTCCTAATGATGCAACAATTGCAGTGATGATTAATTGGGAAAATTGGTAGGAAAGATTTTCTCCTGCAGATGGTATCCCAATATATAGCATATCCCTAATATCCTGCTTGTTGATTTTAATGATGTCCTGTACTTTAAATGTCAACGCAATTCTTTTGTAAACTAAGTAAAGCAAAACAAAAACGGCAAATGCCCTTGCAATTACAATTGTCCAAGAAACCCCAATTACTCCTGTAATCGGCATACCGAATAACCCAAAAATGCTAAAAGCATAACCAATGACACTGATGATATTCATCATAATACTGACGATCATTGATTCTTTCGTAAAACCGTGGCTGCGTAAGATAGCGCTAAGTGCAAGTGAAAGAGATTCTAAGAAGAGGGAAGCACCACATATGCGGATAAATATAAGCCCGTAATTTAAAACTTCTCCTTGTATATCAAATAATCGTAACAAAGGCTCACCGAAGACTAAAACGAGGATGGCAACAATCACTCCGAACCAGACATTAAGGCCGACAGCAGATCTTGCAAATTGTCTTGCCTGGCTAAGTTCATTAGCTCCTAGTCTTTGCCCGATTAAAATCATGGCTGCAATGGAAGTGACGTTGAAAACGAGAATAAATATCCCTAGCAGCTGGTTAGCCACACCGACTCCGGATGCCGCATTATCTGAATAATGGCTAAGCATAAGTGTGGCAATAACACCCATACCCATATGCAATGCGAGTTCTATAAACAGAGGCCAAGAAATGTTAAAAAGAGTCTGTTCATGCATTTTTTTTGCTGTAACGTTCAAACTTTATATCCCCTTTACTTTTAAAGATTATTGGCAAATATAAGAACCATTTTATGCTTATTTGTAAGAAAGTAAAGAGGAAAACATCATTTTTTTTTGGAAAATTTTACTCTGTTTTGCATAGAGTAATAGGTTTGTTCTTATTGAAGAAATAGAGCGTTTTCATTTGAGTTTTAGGGTATTTTGAATAAATATTCTGATAAATAACAAAAGAAAATTACTCACTTTGTAAAAATGTAATGATTACTGTCATGACACATGTTAATATAGTAGAGTGTTATCATAAATTACTTTTAGACGGAGAAACTATAGAAAAGACTTAGGAGGCTAGTATGAAAAAAGAAGTATCAAATAAGAAGCTGCTCGGGATAGCAGGGCTAGGCTGGCTGTTTGACGCAATGGATGTCGGCATGCTTTCCTTTATTATTGCTGCACTCCAAGCAGATTGGGGCTTATCAGTGAAAGAGATGGGCTGGATTGGCAGTATAAACTCTATTGGGATGGCTGTGGGTGCATTCTTGTTTGGCATCATGGCAGACAGAGTAGGAAGAAAAAATGTTTTTATAATTACATTATTACTATTTTCTATCGGGAGTGGATTATCTGCATTCGCAACATCTCTCTGGCTATTCCTTGTCCTGCGTTTTTTAATTGGCATGGGGTTGGGAGGAGAGCTCCCAGTAGCATCAACACTTGTCTCTGAAAGTGTGCCTAACGAGAAGCGTGGTAGAGTAGTTGTTTTACTGGAAAGCTTCTGGGCATTTGGCTGGCTTCTTGCAGCAGTTATTTCTTATTTCATCATACCGAACTTTGATAATGGCTGGAGAATTGCTTTGTTAATCAGTGTCCTGCCAGCAATTTACGCCTTATATTTAAGATGGAATCTTCCAGACTCACCAAAGTACTTAGAGGTAGAGAAAAAGAAAAGACTGACAGCTTGGGAAAGCATTAAAACTGTCTGGTCAAAGGATAATGCGAAAAACACTGCAATGCTGTGGGTGCTTTGGTTTTGTGTCGTATTCTCCTATTATGGAATGTTCCTGTGGCTGCCAAGTGTGATGGTTTTGAAAGGCTTCAGCTTGATTAAGAGCTTCGAATACGTATTGATCATGACATTGGCACAGCTGCCTGGGTATGCACTAGCAGCATACTTAATTGAAAAGGCTGGCCGGAAATTTGTACTTGTTGTGTTCTTGATTGGTACAGCAATAAGTGCCTATATGTTTGGCACAGCAGAAAGCACAGCGTTGCTTATGACCTCAGGAATTTTGTTATCGTTCTTTAATTTAGGTGCTTGGGGAGCGTTGTATGCATATACACCTGAGCAGTATAAAACAAATGTCCGAGGTACAGGAGCGGGCATGGCAGCATCCTTTGGAAGAATTGGAGGGGTGCTTGGTCCATTGCTTGTCCCATATCTAGTAGCCCAGAATATATCAATTGCAGGCATATTCACTATTTTCTGTATCGCAGTTCTTATAGGAGCAGCAGCAGTTTTCTTCTTTGGAAGAGAAACAAAAAATACGGACATCGCATAATCGGAATAGGTTTTTTTTCCCTATTCTTTTTTTTATTTCTAAAAAACTGCAAATGTGAAAAAAATAACTATATATTCCTGCGTAAAGCTAAAAAATACCAGTAAAAATGAACAATATAGCAAAAAATGAGGAGAAATTCTTCCGAATTGGTTAAAAATGAGAACGCTTCACTATATTCAGAAATAAAATAATTATTTACATTTTCAGAATATTGGTGATATTATTGCTTCACAATAACTTGTTTTAGGAGGAGAATATCATGAAAGCAAAAGCAAATACAATTTTCACTTCATCACTCATTATTATTCTCATACTCAGCACGTAGGATTAAATGAACCCCCCATTACAATAATAGGGAATCGTTTAGTCCAGTTTTTGTTGTTTCAAACAACGGCGCTAAACGTGATGTACGATTGGTGCCTTTCCGAATAGCGGACAGGCTTTTTTATTGGAGATAAATAAGACAAGGGAGAAGAGAGAAATGAATAAAAAAACTTTTATGGATGGTTTATATAAAGCATCAGCAGGAATGTCGAACGCAGTATTGGTTACGTTAGGGTTAGGCTTGCTGCTAGAATCAATCGGAAAAGCGTTAGGATGGGACACTCTTACTCACATTGGATCTGTAGCGAAAGTCCTGTTGGCACCTGCTTTCGGTGCAGGGATTGCCTATCAGCTTGGTGGTAATACATTAGTAATTTTCAGTGCAATGGTTTGTAGTACAATTGGTGGAAATGCCATGCATTTAACAGAATCAGGCATGGTACTTGTTACAGGACAACCAATAAGTGCTGTACTAGCTGCTGTAATTGCAACAATCGTTGGTAAAAAGATCGTCGGCAAAACAATTCTGGATATGATTGCAATTCCGGCAGGGGCAATTCTAGTCGGCGGATTTGCAGGTGTAGGCTTGGCATATGTTACAACACCGTTATTAGAATGGATCAGCGCTGAAATTACTTCTTCTGTTCAAGGTTCACCGTTAGTAGCATCAATGGTAATTTCATTAGTTTGGAGCATTTTGTTAATGACACCTGCTTCCTCTGCAGCACTGGCAATTGCCTTGCAGATGGACCCTGTTTCAAGTGCAGCAGCATTAATTGGCTGTACAGTGCAGTTTGTTGGTTTTACAGCAATGTCACTTCGTCAAAACGACATGGGCGGCTTCTTGGCGCAATCCATCATCACGCCAAAGGTACAGTTCCCAAACCTGGTGAAAAACCCATTGTTAATCATTCCTCCATTTGTTGCAGCAGTCATTTGTGCACCAATTGCAACATTAGGATTTGGATTCACAGCAACATATGAATTAGCTGGTCTTGGATTAAACTCCTTGATTGCTCCAATCAGCATTTTGGCAACACAAGGAGCAACTGGTTTCTTAACATATATGGCATTAGGTGTAGTGCTTCCAATCGTCATCACATTGCCTTTATACTATGTCATCCTAAGAGTCGGCTGGGCAAAAACAGGAGACTTGGCAATGAAAGTTCAATAATATATAGAAGAAAAGAGCCTTCGACTTAACGAAGGCTTTTTTTCTTTCGCAAAAAAGTCTAAAAAAATAAGATGGATGAAAGCATCTAATAAGGAAAAGATAAACCTGTAAAAATATATGTGAAATAAATCACAAAAAGGCTTGCATACGAAAAAATAGTATGTATAATAAAGGTATGAACAAATTGTGAATGACATCACATAGTTTGTGATTTTTTTCACTTAATATGTGAATTAGTTCACAAAAAATACAAAAATTCTTTTACAAAGGAGCTTCTAAACCATGAAAGTAATTGTAATTGGATGTACACACGCAGGAACAGCTGCTGTTAAAACGTTAGCAAATGTAAATAATAATATAGATATTACTGTATATGAAAAAAATAATAATGTATCCTTCTTATCTTGTGGAATTGCCTTATATGTAGGTGGAGTTGCGAAGGATGCTAGTCAATTGTTCTACTCTTCACCAGAGGAGCTTAAATCATTAGGCGCAACAATGCATATGGAGCATGAAGTATTGGAAATTGATACAGAAAACAAAAAAGTGTTTGTGAAGGATTTGAACAGTGGGGAAACTCGCACTGATTTCTATGATAAGTTAGTAATGACAACTGGTTCTTGGCCAATCATTCCGCCAATTGAAGGAATAAGACTTGGAAACATTCTTTTATCTAAAAACTATAATCAAGCAAATGATATAATTGCAAAAACAAAAGACGTTAACCATGTTACTGTAATTGGTGCAGGCTATATCGGTGTTGAATTAGTAGAAGCCTTTGAGCAAAACGGAAAAAAGGTAACGCTTATTGATAGTGAAGACCGCATTCTGAACAAGTATTTAGATAAAGAATTTACAGATATTATTGAAGAAGAGCTTAAAGGAAAAGATATTGAGCTGGCATTGCAGCAAACTGTAACGAAGTTCGAGGGAAATGAAGCAGGGAATGTTACAAAGGTTATTACAACTAAAGGTGAATATGAGACAGACCTAGTTATTCTTTGTGTAGGATTCAGACCAAATACTGGCTTGCTTAAAGACAAAGTGGACCTATTGCCAAATGGGGCAATTAAAATTAATGAATATATGCAAACTAGTGATCCAGATATATATGCAGCAGGAGACAGCTGTGCAGTCAACTATAATCCAACAGGTGATAAAGTCTATATTCCACTTGCAACGAATGCAGTGCGCATGGGTACATTGGTAGGATATAATATCGCTGGTCAAAACGTGAAGTATATGGGTACACAAGGAACTTCTGGATTGCATCTATTTGGATTAAGTATGGCATCTACAGGTCTTACAGAACTGACTGCTAAAGCTAATAATATTCCTTATGAAGCAGCAACAATTATTGAAAACGACCGTCCAGAATTCATGCCGACATTTGAAGAGGTGCGCTTAAAAGTGCTTTACCATCAGGAAACGAGAGAAATTTTAGGAGCACAGATTATTTCAAAAGCAGATATGACACAAATGATGAATACATTATCTGTCTGCATTCAAACAAAAATGACAATTGACGAGCTAGCATTTGTTGACTTCTTCTTCCAACCGCATTTCAATAAACCATGGAACACATTGAACCAAGCAGGCTTGGCAGCAGTAGCAAAACAAGCTGAAAAAGTAAAAGAGCCAACAGGTGTTTAAGAATAGATAGTTTAATTAGAAGGCCGCTATAAACTACATTAGTTTGTTGGCGGTCTTTTTGTATTGTTAAAGATTTGCCCACTCACTTAGCTGACACTTAAGCATTACGGACCATTCAATAGCAGACCTGATAGTGATGTTTTACATTAACACTGTGGAAATTTTAATAGTCGTAAAACACGTAATTGATACTATTTTTAAGAAGTCTCATATGCTACCAATAGTAGATATGCAGTTAATTTTATAAGATATTTAACAATATGAGAAGCGGTCTTTTTGGACTAAAATGAACTATTTAGATTAAAAGTCCTACTGATTTTGACAATATTCGCAACATACTGTGTGGAGTATTTATATTTACTATATAAATTGTTAAGGTGGTTTTGTTAGTGGGAACAAAGGTATTTAAGAATATTTCTTCAAAGGGAGGAAAATGTTGAAACTTATTATCGAAGAGGATTTTAAAAAGTTGACATATTACCAGACGAAAGAGCAATTAAGAAAATCGGTGAGTAAATATAAAAAGTTTATTTTAACTAAATCGTTGCGGCCAGACTTGAGTTATAACCTTCTGAGAGTATTAGATTATTTATTAGATCAATCCGTTTCGCCAATAGGTGTTTATGTAAAAGGAAGAAAACAAGTGGCGGAAGATTTAAGGCTAAGCATCAGCACCGTTTATAATCATTTCAACAGGCTGTTAATGCTTGGCATAATTGAACAATATAAATTTGCAGATGTTAATAGTACGAAGAGACCAACGTTTATTTATGTTGTTATTCCAAAGGATTTAAACACTGTTTTGAAGGGGAAATGGAAAAGGCATTAGAGTTTTACCATGTATACTGTATTGCTTCTTTAATTACTAGCAAAATTTATTAAACGGCAAAACCCTTTGACTTTAGTATTTTAAATTAAAATAATTGAAAATTTTGATTTTAACAATAACGCTGCTGATATGAATGGCAGCTTTTTTTGTATAGTACTCATCCTTTTCTTTTTCTTTATAGAAAAAATATAATAAAGAAACTAAGAATGAAAAGATTGGAGATCACTATGATTGATTATGTTCATAATAAGACAGAGGTTATTGCGAAGGAGCTTTTAGGAAAATTATTAATCCATGAAACGCCTGATGGAGTTTATTCAGGCTATATTGTTGAGACAGAGGCCTATATTGGCATAGAGGATATGGCGTGCCATACATATGAGGGGAAGCGAACGCCAAAGGTTGAGTCCATGTATCAAACGGGAGGAACTATTTATATTTATACGATGCATACGCATGCAATGCTTAATATTGTGACAAAAAAGCAAAATGATCCACAAGCAGTTCTTATTCGGGCAATTGAGCCTGCCTGTGGATTAGACAGAATGGTAAGAAACAGGAGTACCACGGGAGTTGCTGTTTGCAATGGACCTGGTAAATTAACGAAGGCAATGGCAATAACAAAGGAATTGAATGGGATGAAGATAGATGCCTCTGCACTTACGATTGATGGGACGCTCGGCAAGATACCTGCTAGCATTGTGGCTTCTGCCAGAGTCGGCATCCCCAATAAAGGAGACTGGACGTTAAAACCATTGCGATTCTTTGTAGAAGGAAATCCCTATGTTTCTGGAATGAGAAAAAGAGATTATAAAGCACTAGCGGATTGCTGGTCTTAATGAAAGTACACATTTTCTAAAAAAGAAAAAATGAAACAGTTGTCCAGATAGCGCTTTCACTAGTCTTCTTCTTCAGCTATGATGTTAATAGGAAAATACTAATTGAACATATAGCTTATAGAAAAAGAAGATGTAGTTGATGAAAGGGTGTAATCGGAATGCTTTCATTACGTCAACAAAAACTGCTGCATTTATTGATGCAGGAGGAAGAAGCACTGACAGGAGCAGATTTGGCGTCTGTTTTGCAGGTCACATCAAGGACAATAAGAAGTGATGTGAAAATGCTCGCAGATAAACTTCAAGAAAATGGCGCTAACATTGTTTTAAAAAGAGGGCAAGGCTATGAGTTGATAATTGAAGATTATAAATATTTCCGTCCTTTTTTACAGGATGCAATAGTCAGAAACGAGGATTACGCAGTTCCGGCAGATCCAGCGGAAAGAATGGATTATATGCTGAGGCGTTTGCTCTTGTCAGATGAGTATATCAAGGTAGAGCAGCTAGTGAAGGAGCTGTATATAAGCGAAACATCAGTTAAAAATGGACTGAGGGAAGTAAAGAAAGTCTTGAGGCGCTTCAGCTTGGATTTGGATAAGCGGCCAAATTATGGACTGAAAATAACTGGTCCTGAAGCAAAAATGCGCATTTGTATGGCTGAATTTGTTTTCCATTCTGAACGCCAGTCTTATCAGGCATTACCTTCACAAGAATTAGAGATAATAGGCGATATTTTAACGGAAAGAACAAAAGAGGCAGCAATTTTGCTCTCCGATATAGGCAAATCTAATTTAATCACACACATTGCCATAGCGTGTAAACGTATTTTTCACGATAATTATGTTTCAATGCCTAAAAAAGAGCTCGAAGCAATAATGGCAGAAAAGGAATATAAAGTTGCTAAGGCAATTGTAATTGATTTGCAGAAAGCGTTAGGGACAGTATTTCCTGAGGAAGAGATTGCTTATATAGCGATTCATTTGCTAGGCTCGAAAATCATCTCCTACCAGCCGACTGCTGAGATTAATATCCTTGATATGATTGAAAGAGAAATTCTCGAACTTTCCAAAAAACTATTAAATGAAACAGAAAATATTATGCAGCTTGGCATTTCGGATGATGAGGAACTTATTTATGGTTTGTGCCTGCATTTAAAGCCGGCCATTAACCGGTATAAATATGGCTTGAGTATTCGTAATCCACTATTAAAGGAAATTATGAAAAACTATCCTGTAGCATTTGACGCGGCAATTTTAATGGGAAAAACGCTGAAGCTGGAAACAGGAATGGCTATAAACCAAGAAGAGATTGGTTATATGGCATTACATGTAGGTGCGGCAATGGAACGGAAAAAGTCAAAGGGAAGGGCGAAGCGCTGTCTGATTGTCTGCGCTACAGGAGTTGCAAGCGCACAATTGCTGTACCATAGACTTCACGCTACATTTGGGAGCCGGCTGCAAATAGTAGGTACTGCTAATGTGTTTGATTTACATAAATATGATTTAGGGTCACTCGATTTTATTATTACCACGATCCCGATAAAGAGAAAATTAACTGTACCAATCATCGATGTGAACACGATTTTAAGAGATGAGGATATTGAGAAGCTAGAAAACCTCGTGATTGAAAATATTGGAAGTGTCATCAAGTATATTAGACAAGATCTTACCTTTTTCCAACAGGATTTAAAGTCAAAGGAGGAGGTGCTCCATTTTCTTTGCAGTAACCTGGAAAGGCTGGAGGATATTCCGGCTGATTTCCAAGAGCTTGTGGAGGAAAGGGAAAGGATTGCGCCGACAAGCTATGGAACAATGGTAGCTATACCACATCCAATAAGGCCTGTAACGAAAAATACATTATGGGCTGTTTGCACATTAAAAAAGCCAATTCAATGGGGAGACAGCCGCGTACAGTTTATTTGCCTTTTAAGTGTGCAAAAGGAATATAAAAAGGATCTGCAAAAGATGTATCAGCTTTTAGTGAAAATCTCAGGGAATGCGGCTCTTGTCGAAAGGCTCGTAAAAGTTAATTCTTACGAAGAATTTGTTAGTATTTTGCTTCCTTTAGAGGAGTAGCACGGACGGCGCATGCTGTCCTATTTTTTTTATCTCGAGACACTTATTTCCACGTAAAGTTGGAAAAAGTGTGTATGTAAATGAAAGCGCTTTTTAGATAAACTGATAACCAAGAGCAATCGTAATCATATTTTCTAGCTACAAGGATGTTACCAAAAAATTTCTTCTTAAATGAAATGGAGGTTTTATGATGAGCTTTAAAGAAAATGCAGCAGATGTTTTAGGCAATGTCGCCTATAAGATTACCAATCAGAAATATATCATGGCAATCAAGAAAGCATTTGTTACCTTAATGCCTGTCATTATTACAGGAGCCTTTGCTGTACTTGTGGCAAATATGATTTTAGGTACAGAAAGTGGCTTAGCGCATTTTGAAATGTTTGCCTTCCTGGCTGAATACAAGCCAATTATGACGGCCATTCAATATGCTACATTGAATTTCCTGACAATCGGGGCTGTTTTTTTAATAGGGATCGAGCTTGGCCGCATAAATGGTCACAAATCTCTCTTTCCAGGGATACTCGCTATCATGTCGTATATCTCTGTTGTGCCGACAACGATAGAACTGCTTGTTAACGAAGAAAATCAGCTTGTGACAGATGTTTTGGCAAGACAATTCTCTGATCCAAAAAGTTTATTTCTCGGGATGATCATTGCCATTGTTTCCGTGGAAATATACAGCAAGCTGGCGAATGTAGAGAAATTAAAGATTAAGATGCCTGACAGTGTTCCTTATAATGTAGCTACCTCCTTTTCAGCATTAATTCCATCTATCTTGACGGTAACGATTGTCGCAACATTTGGCTTCATATTCTATAAAGTTACTGGCATATATCTTTATGAAGCAATCTACAATGTTGTACAGAAGCCGCTTGAAAGTGTTATGCAAGGACTTCCAGGTATATTGATTCTTATGTTTGTTGCTCAATTCTTCTGGGTGATAGGAATACATGGAAACCAAATGATTAAACCAATCAGAGAACCGCTTTTGCTAGCTTCCATAACAGTCAATATGACAGCCTTCCAAGAAGGAAAAGAAATTCCGAACATCATTACAATGCCGTTTTGGGATGTATATATGAGCATTGGTGGATCTGGAGTGACGATTGGTTTGCTGATTGCGATCTTTATTGTTTCGAAACGAGAGGAAATGAGAAGTATTGCTAAGTTATCTTTTGGTCCAGGGATTTTCAATATCAATGAACCCGTTATTTTTGGACTTCCAGTCATGCTTAATCCAATTATGGCAATACCGTTTGTTATCACACCGCTAGTAACTGGGACTATTGGATATATTGCCACCGCAACTGGCTTCGCTGGTAAGGCAGTCGTGATGGTTCCATGGACGACACCACCAATTATCAATGCTTGGCTGTCAACGGCTGGCAGCATGGGAGCAGTCGTTACACAGTTGATTTGTATTGCTGCATCTGTGTTCATCTATTTGCCGTTTGTTTTAATGGCTAATAAAGTGACACAGCAAACAGGAGAAGAAGGTGAAAATACAAGGAAGGTGATATAAGCATGAAGATGTCTTTTAGATGGTATGGGAAGCAAGACAGCATCTCTCTTGAGCATATTCGGCAAATTCCTAATATGAAAAACATTGTCAGTGCCGTTTATGATGTTCCGCCAGGAGAAGCATGGCCTGAGGAAAGCATTCAAGAGCTGTACCGAGATATAACAGCAGCAGGATTGGAGTTTAAGGTAGTGGAAAGCGTGCCTGTTCATGAAGATATTAAATTAGGTCTTCAAAATAGAGATACGTATATTGATAACTATATAGATACTATTGCAAGACTTTCAAAAATCGGCATTGAAGTTATTTGCTATAACTTCATGCCTGTATTCGACTGGACGAGAACACAGCTTGATAAGCAGCTGGAGGATGGTTCTACAGCATTAGTTTATTACAAGGAACAGCTAAAAAAGATGGATCCAGTTTACAGCGACTTGTCACTGCCAGGCTGGGATACGTCCTACACAAGAGAAGAGCTTCAAGCATTAATCAGCAAATATACGGAGCTGGGAGAAGCTGGTCTTTGGAGTAATCTAGAATATTTCTTAAATAGAGTTATCCCAGCGGCAGAGGAGCATGGCATAAAGATGGCCATTCATCCAGATGATCCGCCTTGGAGTATCTTTGGTCTCCCTCGCATTATTACAAACGAGGCAAATCTTGATCGGTTTTTAAATTTATATGACAGTGAGGCAAACGGAATCACCTTATGCTCAGGCTCGTTAGGCTGTACTAGTGATAACGATATGGTGAAGCTTGCAGCAAAATATACCAGCCTTAATCGAGTGCCTTTTGCTCATTTGCGCAACATAAAAATCCACGAAAACGGTGATTTTGAAGAGTCAGCACATATTTCGAGCTATGGAAGTCTTGATATGGCTGCTATCTTACAAGCACTCTATAAAAACGGCTTTACAGGTTATATAAGACCAGATCACGGCAGAATGATCTGGGGGGAAACTGGAAAACCAGGATATGGGCTATATGACAGGGCAATAGGGAGCACGTATCTTTCAGGTATATGGGAAATGCTTGAAAAATCAGGAGGTAAGTAATGTCGAACAAGTTAAAAGTGAACATACCAGATGATTTCATAATTGGTGCAGCTGCCTCTGCCTGGCAAACAGAGGGCTGGTCTGGAAAAAAGGAATCACAGGATTCCTATCTGGATTTATGGTACAAAAATAACAAGAATGTCTGGCATAACGGGTATGGGCCAGGAGTAGCTACTAACTTTTATAATAGATATAAAGAAGATATCGGAATAATGGCAGATATTGGGCTTACGCATTATCGGACATCAATTAATTGGTCCCGCTTTTTGAGTGATTATGAAGAAGCGGAAGTTGATGAGGAATATGCGGCATATATCGATAAGGTAATTGATGAGCTCTTGGAAAAAGGTGTGGAACCGATGATTTGCTTGGAGCATTATGAAGTGCCAGCATACTTGTTTGAGAAATATGGAGGCTGGAATTCTACGCATGTGGTTGACCTTTTCGTCAAATATGCTGATAAAGTGCTTGATCGCTTTGGGCATAAGGTTAAGCATTGGTTTACCTTCAATGAACCGATTGTGGTGCAAACAAGGGTGTACTTGGATGCTATTCGCTATCCCTTTGAACAAAACACAAAGAAATGGATGCAGTGGAACTTTCATAAAGCATTAGCAACAGCTAAAGTAGTGGAGCTTTTTAAGCAGAAGGGTCTCAAAGAGAAGACTGGGGCAAAGATTGGCGTTATTTTAAATCCGGAAGTGACATATGCGCGCTCCTCTGCTCCACATGATCAGCAGGCCGCACAAGTATATGATTTATTTTTTAACCGGATATTCATGGACCCTTCCATTAAGGGTGAATACCCACAGCAGCTTTTTGACTTGATGGTGGAGCATGATATTGCCTTTGATTATACACAAGAGGACTTAGAAGTAATCAAGGAGAATACGGTTGATTATGTGGGGATTAACCTTTATTACCCGCATCGTGTGAAAGCAAGGACGAACGCATGGAATGAAGGAGCCCCATTCCATCCTTCCTTTTATTACGAAATGTTTGATATGCCCGGCAAGAAAATGAATCCTTTTCGTGGCTGGGAAATATATCCGCAAATAATGTACGATATGGCAATTAGGATGAAAGAGGAATATGGCAATATAGAATGGTTTATCGCAGAAAATGGCATGGGTGTCGAAAATGAGGCACGCTATAAGGATGACGAAGGTCGCATTCAGGATGATTATAGAATCGAATTTATAAGTGAGCATATGAAGTGGCTTTTGAAGGCAGTGGAGGAAGGTTCTAATTGTAAGGGCTATATGCTGTGGGCATTTACAGATAATGTTTCCCCTATGAATGCATTTAAAAACCGTTACGGACTTGTAGAAATTAACCTAGAGGACAACAGAAACAGGAAGAAAAAAAAGTCAGCCTTATGGTATAAATCCATCATTGCTAATCGAGCATTAGAGGTTGAAGATGACGATATCGTTAAATAAAGAAGGGCAGGGATTAACATGAGAAAAATTATATTGGCATGTGCAGCGGGCATGTCCACCTCCATTGTCGTTTCCAAAATGAAGGCAGCCATTAAAGCACGAGGAGAAGAAATAGAAGTTTATGCCATTCCAGAGGGTGCAATAGAGGATGAGCTTGCAACCTCAAGTAAAGGGATTATTGCCATTCTTCTTGGACCACAGGTGCGGTTCATGAAACAGGCGGCGGTAAATACAGCAAAGCCGTATGGCATTCCAGTTGATGTTATTGATGTGAGACTGTATGGAACAGCAGATGGAGAAAAAATTCTCGACCATGCATTAAAATTGAATCAAAAATAAGCTGTCGGAGGGACAAAATGGAATTGTTAGAGGAAATGCAGGCGGCAGCTTTTCAAATCATAACATATTCAGGGGAAGCAAGAAGCAGCTATGTTGAGGCAATTCGTACGGCAAGGGCAGGGGAAATAGATGAAGCGAGGGAGATAATTAAGACTGGTGAACGGTCCTATAATAAGATACATAAAGTTCACGCATCCTTCGTCCAAAGGGAGGCAAGTGGTGAGTCTCTGCCATTTTCCTTAATCCTCATGCATGCAGAGGACCAAATGCTGACAACAGAAACATTGAAAATTATGGCAAGTGAAATGGTGGAAATGTGTGCCGTCTTTTTAACAAATGGGAAAAAGGCCGAATAGATCGGCCCCATATAATATTAGCTTTGTCTATGAACACGAGATATTAATTATCTCGTGTTTTTTTAAGAGATTTTTTTGACCTCCATAAGTGCTGGTTTTTGGTAAATCAAGCGAATCGCTTGGCCATACAGTGCCGCGAGGATTTGCTGGAAAAGCATGCCGATAACTACAGGAACAGCAACCTGGGGCGGGAAGAAGCTGACTGCCATAACCGCACCAGCACTGATGTTTCTCATGCCGCCTGTATAGATCATTGCAATCGTCTCATCCTTTTGCCGTTTTGTTAGAACACCGAGTAACCATGAGAAAAAGTATCCTGACAATGCTACGAAAAACATAGTCAAGCCCACATATATGAATTTCAAATCGATTTGCCGCAAATAAGGAGCGACAACAGAGCTATTGATTGCCACAACAGCTGCTAATCCCAGCTTTGAAAAAGGTGCAAGTGTTTTGTTCCAATGCAAGGCCTTTTCCTTAGAATAAAACTGGTTGATCGCCATACCCGCAATGGAAGGAATAACAATCATGACAAGCAGCCCCCTCATCATACCCCAAACGTCTAACTGAACAGCTTCTCCTACAAAAATACTCATGCTTAATGGAACTAAAAAAGGGGAAAGAAGCGTGTCCGCCAGAATGATGGCTAAGGTAAGGGGGACATTTCCTTTATACATGGATACCCAAATAACGCTTGTAATTCCCGTTGGAATAACAGTGGCAAGTGTTAACCCAGTAATAGTATAAGGATCATTACCAAAGAATAAATGACCAATTACAAATGCCCAAATTGGGGTGATAACATGAAGTACTGCCAGTGTCAGTAATAAAGATAATGGATGAAATATAGTGTGCTTCATTGATTTAAAGTTTGAGTTAAGGCTGCCTGTGAATGTCATGGCCGCAAAAACCCACGGAACAAGAAAGGAAAAGTTATTTAAAAAGGAGGATAGCAGCACACCCACTACTACACTAACTGGAGTAAGCAATGGCATCCATTTTCCAAGAAAAGCATTCATACTTTGAAGCATGTAACAGGACTCCTATCAAAGTTATTTAGTGAATTAAAACGAGCTTCTTTTCATGCGGGCATGTCTTTCGATCTCATCTGATTCAAGTATATGTACGCCAAGGTTGTTTATTTCGGCAATCTTGCTCATCGAAGCTGCGACAGCTTTAGCTGAAATGCCCCGATACTTCCGCAATGGACCGATAAGGAGAAAGCTTAGAGGTGGCAGAAGATAGGCGCTTAATTTCTCGCCAAATCTGAACTCCTCTCTTTTGCCAAGAAGCAGGGAAGGACGAAATATTGCTAAGGATGGATAGCCAATTGTCTTGAGGCTTTCCTCAAGCCTTCCTTTTAGACTGCTGTAAAATATTTTCGAGTTTCGGTTAGCTCCAATCGAACTGATGACAAGCATTTGCCTCGCTCCCATCTCAAATGCCAAGCGTGCGATTTCTACAGGATAATGCAAATCGATCTTTTCCATATCTGCTTGGCTTCCAGCTTTTTTTATGGTTGTTCCGATACAGCAAAAAACATCATCAGCTTCAAGGCTTTCTTTGTATGCTGCGAGATTGTTAAAATCGGCAACTACTTCCGTGATGGCAGGATGCTCAAAGCTTTTCCTTCTTGTGAGGACGGTTATCTGCTTATATGTGTTTTCTTCTACAAGTAATTGCACAAGCTCCCTGCCGACAAGCCCTGTAGCTCCAATTATTAAAGCGTTTTTTTCCATTTAGATGTTCCTCTCTAATTAATTCTTACATATAGTATAGCAAATTATTACAATCAGCTTTTGTCAGTCTTGCGAATGTTAAGCAAATGCCTATTGATATCTCGCACATAATGGTCATACCTAGAATAATTATACATTAAGGTAACGGAATGGATAAAAGGAGGGTTGGAAATGCATAAATTAGAAATCAAAAACAGCAGCAAAATATTCAGGAAAAACAATAAGGATTTCTATGCATTAAAGGATACAAGTCTGCAAATAAAGGAAGGAAGCTTTGTCAGCATTATCGGTCCGAGTGGTTGCGGCAAATCAACATTGTTCAATATTATTGCTGGCTTAATCAAGCCTTCTACTGGGGAGGTTCTCCTTGATGGCAAGGATATTGTCGGAAGGAATGGTTATGTTGGTTATATGCTGCAAAAGGATCTACTCCTTCCTTGGAGGACTATAATGCATAATGTCATTTTAGGTCTGGAAATAAAGGGGATTTCTAAAAAGGAAGCGATAAGTCAAGCAGCACCTCTTCTGGAAAGATACGGATTGGGCGGTTTCGAAAATCATTATCCTGATGAATTATCTGGCGGAATGAGGCAAAGGGCCGCGTTGCTCAGAACATTGCTGTATGACCAAGACATTATCCTGCTCGATGAACCATTTGGAGCACTTGACGCGCAAACAAGATTATTGATGCAAGAATGGCTTCTGCAAATATGGGTGGATTTCAAGAAAACCATCCTATTTATTACACATGACATAGATGAAGCAATTTTCCTATCTGATGATATATATATTTTAACTCAGAGACCTGGAACTATTAAGGAGAAGGTTACTGTTCCCCTAGCAAGGCCAAGAAATGAGCAAACATTATTAAGTACTGAATTTATTGAATTAAAAGAGCATGTTTTAAAACAACTGAAAACAGAGGAGTAAAGGGAAAGGTGGAATCGACGTTGGCACAGCTCAATCAAAATCCCTTTCCGTATATTGAAGATGAGGAAGCAGCAGCAAAAAGGAGATCGCGCATCACACTATACGGGCAGTGGACACTTGGAATACTGTTAATACTGCTGTGGGAACTATTCGCAAGATGGAAAATAATTGACTCCTATTATTGGAGCAGTCCTTCAACTATTTGGAAAACTGCCTATACAGCATTCACAGAAGGAACTTTGCTGGAGGATCTTCTTTATACGAGCGGATCAACAGTACTTGGCTTTATACTTGGGACCTTTATTGGAGCATTGCTTGGTTTGTCCTTTTGGTGGTCTTATTATTACTCAAGAATTTCCGAGCCTTATTTAATTGCTTTTAATGCCATTCCAAAGCTGGCACTGGCACCAGTTCTCGTTATTCTGTTTGGAATAGGCTTCAGTTCAAAGGTTGTGCTTGCCTTTATGATGACAGTCATTGTCACCGCTTTGGCAGCGTACAGCGGCGTAAAGGCTGTTGATAAGGATTTAGAAAAGCTTATGTATTCACTTGGTGCAAAGCGCTGGCATGTATTTACAAAGGTTGTCATTCCGACAAGCATGCCGTGGATTGTGAGTTCATTGAAAATAAATATCGCACTTGCCCTTGCAGGCACAATTGTCGGCGAATTTATCAGCTCTAGGCAAGGGATAGGAAGAATGATTCTTTACGCCGGTCAAATCATGAATATTAATCTTGTCTGGGTAGGAGTTGTTGTATTGTCCTTGCTGTCGATTCTTATGTACTTTGCAACAGTTTGGATTGAGAAGCTGCTGTTAAAGGGAAGAAGCGCTCCATAATGGTTAAAACAGAACAGAAATTTAGAATATAGACAATGCTGGTTTCCATATATTTTAGCGATGACCATACGTTGATAGAACAATTATTTTGCTAACTTTTTTAGGATATGTATTCTTCTGGCGATACGGTATGGCTAATCGCAACTTAGAAGTACAAAGGGGGATTTAAGGTGCGGAAAGGCAAACTATTGCTTATTGCGATGTTAGGCATAATGCTGCTGTTGGCAGGCTGTGCTTCAAAGGATTCAAATGGGGGAACAAAGGATGGTTTAAAGAAAATTGTCATAGCTGAGCCTGTCCATTTGATTGGGTATTTGCCTCTTTATTTAGCCATACAGGAGGGGTATTTTGAGGAAGAGGGACTTGAAGTAGAAGTCATCACAGCTACAGGCGGAGCTCACGTTACATCTTTAGTAAGCGGTGATGCGTGGGGGAATATCGCTGGGCCGGATTCTAACCAGATGGCAAATCCGGGAAGCTCTGATCCAATTCAAGGGGTTGTGAATGTCGTTAACAGAGCAAATGTATATTTGATGGGCAGTTCCGATGAAAAGGTAGACAGTACAAATGAAGCAGAGCTGGCAGCATATTTGGAGGGAAAAACAATTGCAGCAGGCCGTTATGGTGGAAGCCCAAATCTTTTGACAAGATGGCTGCTTCTTGAGCTCGGTTTGGATCCGGATAAGGACGTGAAGCTGGAGGAGCCAGCTGATGCAAGCGCAGTTGTTTCACTTGTTGAATCAGGCCAGGCCGATATTGCAAATGGTGGCGAACCGCAAATAACAGAAGGAATTAATAAAGGAGTTTGGAACGAACCCTTCTATAGCTTCCCGAGTTTAGGGGACTATCCTTATTCTGTTATAAGTGTCAAAAAATCCACAATAGAAAATGAACCAGAAGTGGTCGAGAGCTTTGTAAAGGCAATGCTTAAAGGACTGAAGGCAGTCGATGAAAACCCTGATCTGGCAATGGAAGCATTGAAAAAAGAGTTTCCAACTACATCAGACGATAGCTTGAAGGCCTCTCTTGACCGTGCTTATGCAGATCAGCTATGGAGCAAGGATGGCTTCATCTCTGAGGAAGCATTGGCAAAGCCTATGGATGTTGTTGAGAAAACAGGTGTATATAAAGAAGGCTATAAATACGAAGAGCTTATTGATATGCAATTTGTGGAGAAATTATCTGAGTAGCCATTTATACGACAGAGCTTAAGCCAGGTCTTTTCATAGACCAGGCTTTTTTGTTTGAAATTCTAAATTAAAAGCGCTTTCATTATTGCTGTTTTTATGCAAAAATAGATAACGAAAGTGTGCAAAATAATATATCGGGCAAAGGAGAACTAGAATGATAAAATTACTTGTTAATGCGGATGATTTTGGCTTTTCCAGAGGAGTTAATTACGGGGTTCTCGATACTCACTTAAACGGTATTGTTAATTCTGCAACAATGATGATGAATGCAGAAGGAACAGAGCATGCACTTGAGATTGCTAAGTCGACGCCTACTTTAAAGGTAGGGGTTCATCTTGTTCTCACATTTGGTAAGCCACTAACGAGTGCACCAAGTCTCATAGGTGAAGAAGGCTTTTTCAAAAAACAAAAAGATGTATATGGACATCCTGAAGAAATTTCTCTTGAGGATTTAGAGCAGGAATGGACTGCTCAAATAGAAAAATTTTTGGCTTCGGGACTGAAACCGGCCCATTTGGACAGCCATCACCATGTTCATGGAATTAAAGAGTTCTATCCTGTCATCAAAAGGCTGTCAGAAAAATATAATCTTCCCGTCCGCATTGCTGGTCCCCATTTTACAGATGTAAAAACAGTTACCGATATCTTAATGGTTGACTTTTTTGGTGAGGGAGTGACAGAAGACTATTTTGATAAGCTGCAAGAAAGCGTGGAGGACGGCAAGACGGTGGAAGTAATGACACATCCTGCCTATTTGGATGCAAGACTAAAGGATGGCACCTCATATTATCAAGAAAGATTGGAAGAGACAAGAATTTTGTCAGAAATAACATTGCCGGAAAACGTTAAGCTGCTTTGAAATGAAAGACAGAAATGGGCCTTGTCTTTAGCCCATTTTTTTTCATGGTTTCATTTGGTCAATTATCTTTTGAATATTTCTGAAATTATTGTGTTGTTGTACATAACCTAATTTATATAGAATAGTAGAAAAGCTACAAAAAAACATTCCAACGGAAGAAGGGAGCAGGTCCATGCCTAATCAGCCATCGAATCCTTTCCGGCGGGAGATGTACGATTCTCTTGAAAGTTTTGTAGACCATGTCAGTGAATTGCTCGGATGCCCGATTACACTTGAGGATACACATCATCGTGTTCTAGTTTACAGCAGCCATAATGAGGAGACAGATCCTGTCAGAATTTCTACGATTATAAGCAGAAGAGTCCCGGAAAAGGTAATAAACCGCTTGTGGAAGGATGGAGTTATCCCAAGTCTTCTTCAAAGTAAAAAGCCAATCAGAATTGAGGGGAAGCAAGAGATAGGTCTTGGAAGCAGAGTGGCAGTTTCCATTTGGAGAGCAGATGAAGTAATTGGCTATATTTGGGCAATTGAACTGCATCAAGCGCTGACAGCTAGCCAAATGGATATATTAGAGAATGCAGCAGCAGTAGGAAAACATCTTTTATCCCGTTTTGCAAAGGCGAAGCGACCATCAACAAGTGTCGATCAAGAATTTTTTTGGAAGCTTCTTACAGGTCATGTGAATAAGCAAGAGGCAGAAGAAAAGCTGATGGAAATAAATCAAACTGCCCTCAATAACTATACAATTATGGTTTTTACCTTTAAGGAAATTATCACGAAGGAAATGGAAAAACAAATTATTTATTTGCTGAAAGTAATGGATAATGTCAAAATCTCACTTTATACGATGGATGACCATGAATTAATATTGCTGGCAAGTGCAATAAACAAACAAGACAGCCCTGCTGCTGTTTTTAAGCAATTCATTCGGAATTTTCCAAGCAGCTTAGCGGAAAAGTTTCAAATAACAGATGTTTATGGAGGATATGGCAGCATCTATACTGATTTAAGGGATGTAGAAAAGTGCTTAAAGGAAGCAAAGAAGGTAATAGAGGTTAAAGCGAAATTTCCAGGTGAGGCACAAGCTTTTTCTGCGTATCAAGATTTAGGAATCTATCAGTTCATGGATGTGTTATTAGAAAAACGAATACAGGATGGCTTTGAAAATATTGCTATTCAGAAATTAAGGAAATATGATAACAGTCATAATACAGAGCTGCTATTAACGTTGGAGGCCTTTTTGGATGAGAGTGAAAGCATGCAAAAAACGGCTTTAAAGCTTCATATACATACGAATACATTAACATATCGACTAAAGCGAATTACAGAGATTATGGAGGTTGACCTTTCTGTTCCCTCCCAGAAATTCATGCTTTATCTCGACTTGAAATTACTGCGCTGGCATCAGAAATAAGCTGCTGAAGTAAGTTTTGTGAATTTTCACAAAGGCGCTGATTTACTTTTATCTTTTTTACCAAAGAATAATTTCGCAATTCGTCCTATTATAATTATAAGATATCTAACAATTTAAGTAAGGAATTCTAACAAGGGGTGGATTGTATTGATTATTGGTATTCCGAAAGAGATAAAAAACAATGAAAATAGAGTTGCGATTACACCTTCTGGCGTCGCTTACTTGCAAAATGGCGGGCATGAAGTTCTAGTTGAAACAAATGCTGGTTCAGGCAGTGGTTTTACAGATAGTGAATATGCTGCTTCTGGAGCGAAAATAATGGATACTGCAGCAGAGGTCTGGAATTCTGCAGACATGATTATGAAGGTAAAGGAACCACTTCAATCAGAATACGGCTACTTCCGCAAAGGCTTAATCTTGTTTACTTATCTTCACTTAGCAGCTGAAAAGGAATTGGCAGCAGCCTTAACGGAAAAGGGTGTTACTGGCATTGCTTATGAGACAATTGAAGTGAATGGAAAACTGCCGCTGTTAACTCCAATGAGTGAAGTTGCAGGCAGAATGGCAGTTCAGATTGGTGCACAATTTCTTGAACAGCCTCATGGAGGAAAAGGGATTTTGCTGGCAGGAGTTCCTGGAGTAAAGCGTGGCAATGTGACAATCATTGGCGGTGGTATTGTTGGCGCAAATGCTGCTAAACTTGCAGTTGGTCTTGGTGCAAATGTAACATTACTAGATTTAAATCCAGAAAGATTAAGAGAGCTTGATAATCAATTCGGGTCAAGCCTAAATACAGTTATTTCAAATCCTGCTAATATTGAAGCGGCAGTAGCGGAGTCAGATTTAGTAATTGGTGCTGTCCTTATTCCTGGTGCTAAAGCACCGAAGCTTGTGACAGAGGAAATGGTTAAAAAGATGGCTCCAGGTTCTGTGATTGTTGATGTGGCAATCGACCAAGGCGGTATCTTTGAGACAGTTGATCATATTACTACACATGATAATCCGACATATGTGAAGCATGGGGTAGTTCACTATGCTGTTGCAAATATGCCTGGGGCGGTGCCGAGAACTTCTACGATTGCCCTGACAAATGTAACCGTGCCATATGCATTGCAGATTGCCAACAAAGGTGCAGTCGAGGCCATCCAAAACAACTATGCGATAAAGCAAGGTGTAAATACCTTTAATGGACATATAACATACGCTCCTGTAGCTAAGGATCTAGGGCTTGAATATGTCCCGGTTCAAGAAGTAATTAATTCGATTCCTACTACTGCAGTTTAACGATATTAAAAGCCGTACTTCCTAGAAGAGGAGGTACGGCTTTTTGTGGATTCTGCTAACAAGATTATAAATTTTTTCCAGAAAAATGAAACTTCTATTAGGCGAGTTTCGTATAACAATATGGATAGATATGCTGAGGGTATAAAGATAAAGAGATAACAAGAGCGAAGATTTAAAAGATAAAAAAGAGAGGAGTATAACATGTCACAGTATGCATTAGAAGTGAGAAATTTCACAAAGAAAATTAAAAGCAAAACAATCGTGGACAAGGTAAGTTTTGCGGTGGAAAAAGGGGAAATTTTTGGACTGCTTGGCCCTAACGGTGCTGGGAAAACAACGATTATAAGAATGATAGTCAGCTTGATTAACAGAACAGAAGGAGAGGTTGTCATAAATGGGCATAACCTCGATACTTCTTTTGCAGATGCGATGAGCAGCCTCGGGGCTATTGTGGAAAACCCAGAATTCTATAAATACATGAGTGGTTACAAGAATTTGCGCCATTATGCAAGAATGGCAAAAAATGAGATTTCGGAGGAGAGAATCGCAGAAGTAGTTAAGCTTGTAAAGCTAGAAAATGCTATTCATCAAAAGGTAAGGACATATTCACTTGGGATGAGGCAGAGGCTAGGTGTTGCGCAAGCACTTCTGCATAATCCTGCTATCTTAATCCTTGATGAGCCGACAAACGGACTAGATCCACAAGGGATACGAGAATTCCGTGATTATCTTCACGAGCTGGCAGCAACGGGAATATCTGTGCTTGTTTCATCTCATTTGCTTTCAGAAATGCAGCTTATGTGCCATCGCTTTGCGATCATTGAAAAGGGTAAGCTTATTCACATCTCTTCCATGGATGAGACAGTTGCAGAGGGAGTAGATGAGCAAAGAGAGGTAGCCTTTGAGATGGATGATGCTTCTAGTGCGCTAGAAACACTGAAAAGTAGCGCAGTGGCTTTTGAGGAGGTTTCGCTAAAAGAGGATATGCTTACAGTAAAACTGTCGAAGTCTTCCATTCCAGCTGTGAACAAACTATTTGTGGAAAAAGGATTATCTGTGTACGGAATTAGTGCAGCGAAAGCGACATTAGAGGACAGATTCCTTGAACTCACGAATAAAAAAGGAGAGGAAGCAAAACGATGATCGGGTTAATTCAGAATGAACTGATAAAAATATTTGAAAAGAAGATGAGCTGGATTTTTGCTATTATTCTTATACTTGGTCTTATAGGAAGTGCTGTGCTTGAGATGAAAATCAGCGATCAGCAAAAGGAAGATGATTGGAAGGTACAGGTTCAATCAGAAATTGACAAGCTGGAGAAGAAGATGGAAAAAGCTCCGAGCTATAATGATTTCAAAGAGGATGAATATCCGTCAGAGGAGACGAAGGAGGATATTCAATCTCAAATTGATGGTTTTAATGGAAATCTAAAGGATAATGTGAATCCATATACGACAAGTTGGTCTTATTTAGGTGATTTTGGAATTGCGATGAAGTCTCTTATCACATTGTTTGTAGTAATTGTTTGTGCGGGAAATATCTCGTCTGAGTTTTCCGATGGGACAATTAAACAGCTGTTAATTCGCCCACATAGAAGATGGGCAATCTTGCTTTCAAAATACGTTGCAATAGTCATTTATTCAGTGTTTCTACTTGCTGTGCTCGCTTTAGCTGGGTACTTAGTGGGTATTGCCTTCTTCGGTACAGCAGGGTTTAATGATAACATTTATGCCTATAATTCTGCTTTTAATCCAGAGGTTGTTAGCGGTGGTGTTTACTTTTTACAGAACCTGGCTTACTATTTACCTGGTTTAATTCTTATCCTGACATTGGCGTTTATGCTGTCTACTCTCTTTAAGAATCAAGCAATTGCAGTTGGAATTGGTATTTTTGTACTGTTCTTTTCTTCAACGGTTGGCTCTATAATTGTAGGGCTTTCGGAAAAATATGCGTGGACAAAGGCGTTAATTTTCCCGCACTTGGATCAGACTGTTTTTATAATGGATGATAAAATATTAACTAATATTACAATGCCGATATCATTGGGTATTCTTGGAGTCTATTATATTATCTTTATGTTCATCACATTTTTCTTTTTCCAAAAAAGAGATATCAGCATTTGATTTTATGGAAAACCGGAGAGGGTTGCTCTCCGGTTTTAGTTTGCAGTTAAACACTTATCACTAATAGCAAGGGGGATATTAATTTCCGCTGCAGGGGTTCGCTTTCCACGGGGCGAGCGGTGAGCCGCATCGGCGCTAAAGCGCCTGCTGGGTCTCACCTGTCTCGCAAATTCCGTAGGAGACTCGCCCCTTCCGCTCCAATCCATATCCGTTTTTAATGTTGAAAGAATTATTAAGATATTCTTGTTTTACAAGCCGATACTGGAGAGGGTTGCTCTCCGGTTTTAGTTTGCAGTTAAACACTTATCACTAATAGCAAGGGGGATATTAATTTCCGCTGCAGGGGTTCGCTTTCCACGGGGCGAGCGGTGAGCCGCATCGGCGCTAAAGCGCCTGCTGGGTCTCACCTGTCTCGCAAATCCCGTAGGAGACTCGCTCCTTCGCTCCAATCCATATCCGTTTTTAATGTTGATAGAATTATTAAGATATTCTTGTTTTACAAGCTGAAACCGGAGAGGGTTGCTCTCCGGTTTTAGTTTGCAGTTAAACACTTATCACTAATAGCAAGTGGGTATATTAATTTCCGCTGCAGGGGTTCGCTTTCCACGGGGCGAGCGGTGAGCCGCATCGGCGCTAAAGCGCCTGCTGGGTCTCACCTGTCTCGCAAATCCCGTAGGAGACTCGCTCCTTCGCTCCAATCCATATCCGTTTTTAATGTTGATAGAATTAATAAGATATTCTTGTTTTACAAGCCGATACTGGAGAGGGTTGCTCTCCGGTTTTTTAACTGTTGTTATTTAGATAATGGATGGCTTGTTTAATTCGGGTTAAGCCATCTGTGAGCTTTGGCCGTGGGCAGCCTAAATTCATCCTTAAATAGCCTCTGC
>Ga0209463_1000303_pt1 | contig 43378 bp, 47 predicted proteins | sample AgamicMgSfrz_FD_187169 | JGI IMG/M metagenome (GOLD analysis project Ga0209463, IMG submission 187169) | Agave microbial communities from Guanajuato, Mexico - Mg.Sf.rz (SPAdes) (version 2) | ecosystem: Host-associated > Plants > Phyllosphere > Phylloplane/Leaf | place: Guanajuato, Mexico...
TAAATGCAGAATCATCTACAATAAGCACCTTTATTTCATTCACTCTAATTTCCTACCTTTCAAGAAAAAATCGTTTGAGGCGCCGAATAAACATTCCCTCGTTTTTAGCCGTTATCCTATTGTCTTGAGGAATAAGAATACTCACCATTTCTATTAGTGATATACTCGCTTTAGATGCTGGATTTTGAAGCAAAAAAGGCATTTGGCTATTGACCGCTTTCTGGACAGCTTGATCGTTTGGTACAATACCTAATAGAGAAATAGATATGTTCAAAAACTGCTGAACAGCTCGGCTAAATCGTTCATACGTCTCATTTCCTTCTTTGTCAGAAAGCGTTTTGTTAATAATAAGACGAACCGGTGCTGATACAGAATAGGAAGCTGCTAGCTTAATAGCAGCGTAGGCATCTGTTATAGATGTAGGTTCTGGTGTTGTAACCACGATCATTTCATCTACAGCTTTTAAAAACTTAAGTACACTCTCTGACATGCCCGCTCCCATATCAAAAATCATATAATCATATTGATTTGTTAACGAATTCAATTCTTGTATTAAATGAGCAAGATCTGATGGAGACCATTCAAATACAGAGGAAATTCCTGTTCCACCAGCCGCATAAGCTAAATTTTGAGGACCTTTTTTAATAATTTGCTGGATGGAAAGCTTTTTTTCTAGCAAATCGACCATCGTATATGAAGCAGTTTGCCCAATCAAAATATCAATATTTCCCATCCCTATATCCATATCAAAAAGAAGAACTCTTTGCTTTTGCTTCGTTAGCGCAAGAGATAAGTTTAATGATAGATTCGACTTTCCAACTCCTCCTTTTCCGCTTAACACGGCTAGTGTTTTACAATTCCTTAAAGAGTTTTGATGCTTCTTTAACACTTTTTCTCTTAAAACTGCTGCTTGATCATTCATCTTTCCAATCTCCAAATACATCGTCAATAAACTCTTTTATTTTAAATGCCGAAACATCTTCTGGTACATCCTGCCCGTTTGTTGTAAAAGCAGCTCGCTGGCCGTAATGATATAACATATTTAAAAGCGAGCCTTTACGGGTGGTTTCATCTTGCTTCGTAAAAATCAAGTGATCAACAGGCAGACTAGCAAAACGTTCATATACAGCTTTCATATCTGATACTTTTGACGTTAGGGCTAAAACAAGAAACGTTTGCAAATCTTCTTGAAACGTAATAATTTTCTTTAAATCATTTACATATTGCTGTTCTAAAAAGTTACGGCCTGCTGTGTCAATAAAAATCACATCGTATGCTTCCGTTTCTAGCAAAGCTTTTTTAAAATCTGCTCCGTTATAACAAATCGTTAAAGGCGCATTCAAGATCGAAGCGTACGTCTTGAGCTGCTCAATCGCTGAAATTCTATAAGTGTCAGTTGTAATAAATGCTATTTTTTGATTGTGTTCCAGGACACATTTTGCGGCCAATTTAGCAAGAGTTGTTGTTTTACCGACACCTGTTGGTCCTACTACACTTACATATTTTTTGAAAGGACCGCTCCATTCACTTGCTTTAAACTGATTGCCAAACCAGCTCTTCGTCCACTCCATAAGTTGATTTGAGTTAGGGCGATGTAAGTAGTAGTACTCTAGCATAGGAGCCTCTATGCTTTTTAAAATAGCTTCGTCTATTTCTTGCAAACGCAAATAGGCAAACACATCCTCCACTGCTTTTGGATATGAACCTGAAGAAACCTTTGGCATTTGATTCATTTGTGAGACAAGAGTATTTAACTCACTGAGCTGCTGCTTCATAAAAGATTGATTATCTTCCATACTGGGTTCTGGCGACGATGAATTCTTCTTTACGCTCAGCTTTTCTACGGAATCGACAGCTGCCAATACTTCTATTTTTGCCTTAGTAAATAAGCCAAGAAACCCTCCTGTTCGAATTTGTTTTGAATGTAAAATAACCGCTTCCTCACCTAAATCTGAACGAATGGCTTTCATAGCTTGCGGCATGGATGCTACTACGTATTTTTTTACTTTCATCAGATATCCACCACTCCAACACTTTGAACTTCAACATTTGCTTCTAGCTCGTTATATGATAAAACCGCCATATGGGGAAAATACCGCTCAGTGATTTGACGCACGTACATCCTCACCGCAGGAGAACATAACACAATTGGAGACTGTTCTTGAAAAGAAAGTGTTTCTGTTTGCTTGGCTATACTTTCCACGATAGCTTGTGCAACGTTAGGGTCTAGTGACAAATAATTCCCATGCTCCGTTTGTTGAACAGCTTCCGCCATCATTTTTTCAACTTTTCCTGAAAGGGTAAGAACTCGAAGCAGACCTTCTTGGACCGTATATTGACTGGTAATTTGTCTTGCGAGTCCTTGCCGGACATATTCAGTTAACAAATCGGTGTCTGACGTCATTTTGCCGTAGTCGGCCAGCACCTCAAAAATAATGGGTAAATTTCGAATTGAGACGCTTTCTTTTAAAAGCTTTGCCAGTACCCTTTGAATGTCTCCAACAGAAAGCGGATTAGGCGTTACTTCCTCAATTAAAATAGGATACGTTTCTTTTGTGTGATCGATTAGTTGCTTTGTCTCCTGCCTTCCAATCAGCTCATGCGCATACGATTTTATAACTTCTGTTATGTGCGTAGACACAACCGACGGCGGGTCAACAACGGTATACCCGAACATCTCAGCCTGCTCCTTCGCCGACTCACTAATCCATTTTGCAGGCATTTTAAAAGCTGGCTCTAACGTATCAATTCCTTCAATCAAATCATCATCCATTCCCGGACTGATTGCTAAATAGTGATCGAGCAGCAGCTCCCCTTTTGCCACTTCATTGCCCTTTATTTTAAGACAGTATTCGTTGGGCTGAAGCTGAATGTTGTCTCTGATGCGAACAACCGGAATGACCAATCCTAGCTCAAGTGCCAGCTGTCGCCTAATCATCACAATTCGATCAAGCAGATCGCCTCCTTGATTCGTATCAGCAAGCGGAATTAATGCATACCCAAATTCAAATTCAATTGGATCAACGCTTAATAGATTGACAACACTCTCCGGACTTTTCATTTCATTGTCTTCAAGCTCTTCTTCAGTAGGCGCCATTTCTTCACGAACCGCCTGATGCTTAGCCCGAGACAAATAATAGCCTCCCACTCCTAACAAAATAGCAATAGGCATTGTAATAACATCATTAATTGGCGTAATTAAACCAAGAGCCGCAATCGTTCCTCCAGTGACATAAAGCATAACGGGAAAAGCAAACAGCTGCTGTGTAATATCTTCGCTCAAATTACCTGTTGAAGCAGCTCTAGTGACGATAATACCTGTCGCTGTTGAAATCATAAGGGCTGGAATTTGACTCACTAACCCATCGCCTACTGTTAACAAAGTAAAGGTTTGGGATGCTTCAGTGATGGACATTCCCATTTGCAGCATGCCGATAATAATCCCAAATAAGATATTAATCAGGGTGATGACAATCCCTGCAATGGCGTCACCTTTGACGAATTTACTGGCTCCATCCATTGCTCCATAAAAATCTGCTTCGCGCTGAATTTTTTCACGGCGGTCAATTGCTTGCTTTTCTGAAATCATACCTGCATTTAAATCTGCATCAATACTCATTTGTTTACCCGGCATCGCATCTAAGGTAAAGCGGGCGGCTACTTCAGAAACACGCTCCGCTCCTTTTGTAATAACGAGAAACTGAATGATAATTAAAATAATGAAGACAACAAAGCCCACTAAAGGATTGCCTCCAATAACGAAGTGGCCAAATGTTTCCACCACTCCGCCTGCTTCTCCTGTTCCTAAGATTGAACGTGTTGTCGATACATTCAAACCTAATCGAAACAGCGTAAGAACCAGCAGCAAAGACGGAAATACCGATAGCTCTAAAGGTTCTTTCATATTCATGGAAACGAGCAGTACAAGCAGTGCAAGAGAAATGTTAATCATGATTAAAATACTTAATAACCATGAAGGCAACGGAATAACAAGCATAACGATAATAAGTACAACACCTATAACAACTGGCAGTTCTCTTGCAGACATTAATTTTTCTCTCCTTACAATAGCGTAACGTTACATTTTATTTTGAATGCGGTATACGTAAGCTAATATTTCAGCCACCGCTTTAAAAAATTCTTCGGGTACTGCATCTCCTACTTTAGTTTGGTCAAAAAGTGCTCTTGCCAGCGGGCGGTTCTCTACCATGATGATTTCATGGCTTTTGGCGATTCCTTTAATCTTTTGAGCAATAAAATCTACGCCGCTGGCTACAACATAGGGAGCATCCATTTTTTCTTCATCATATTTTAAAGCAATGGCATAATGAGTGGGGTTTGTAATGATGACATCTGCTTTTGGAACTTCTTGCATCATGCGAGACATTGCCATTTCCCGCTGCTTTTGCTTTATTTTTGATTTGATTAGAGGATCCCCTTCAATGTTTTTATGCTCATCTTTGATATCTTGCTTTGACATTCGAATATTTTTCTCGAAATCAAACTTTTGGTACAAATAATCAAGCAGCGATAAAAATAAAAGCATAAGCGAGGCTGCAAGTCCCATTTGAAAAACAAGCTTAGACAGAACAACCAGCGAGTCCCCTATACTTTTTTGAGATAAATTTAATACATCTTCTATGTGAATCCATAAGATAAAAAACGTGACGGCTCCGATACACATAATTTTCAGCGTTGACTTGATTAGTTCTACCAGCGCTCTCATGGCAAAAATCCGTTTGGCTCCGCTAATAGGGTTAATCTTTTCTAACTTAGGCTGAAGAGCCTCCGTGGAAAAAAGAATACCAACCTGCATATAATTCGCTCCGAGCGCAGCAATAAAAGCTGCGAGCATAACAGGACCTGCTGCAAGGGCTATTGAAGGAAGAAGGTGCTTAAACATCGCAAATACGCGCTCTGCCGTCACTTCCTCAAGCATATACGTTTGAAAAGCTTCTCTTAACAACTTCATCATTTGCTGTAAAAACTGTTTGGCTCCAAACAAAAAATAAAGAAAAACCATTAAAAGGATGAGCGCAGTTGTAACGTCTTGACTTTTAGCTACCTGTCCTTTTTTTCTAGAGTCTTGCTTTTTTTTAGGTGTAGCTTTTTCCGTTTTTTCTCCCGCGAAAAATTGCAAATCAACTTTTACTAAAAACAAAGCTACACCCCTCCTAATATGCGAATCATCGCGCGCATCGCTTCTATCATTTGTTCAAATATGATTTGCATCATATAAAACATGCTCCCCATCACGACAATCAGCAAAATAAAGGCAACAATAATTTTTACCGGAAACCCCACTACGAAAATATTTAACTGCGGGACGGTTCTTGCGACAATTCCAAGCGCGATATCGACTAAAAATAATGAACCTACCAAAGGCAAAGACATTTGAACAGCTACTAAAAACATCGATGAAAAAACAGTTATGATGTGTGTAGCAAATGCTTGGCTTCCCACAGGGAAAGCTACTTTGTCTAACGGAATAATTAAATAACTATTATAGATGCCGTCTATTAATAAATGATGTCCATTGGTCGATAATAAAAATAGGAGAGCAAATACATATAAATATTGACCTAGTATCGGACTTTGCGCCCCTGTCTGCGGATCTATTACGTTGGCAATCGCAAACCCAACTTGAAAATCGATGAGACCTCCGGCAATTTGAATAGCCATAATAAATACATACGCAGTCAAACCAATAAACAACCCAACAGCACATTCTTTTACTACTAAAAGTACAAACTGTGCATCTAACGAAACGACGGGTAAATCAATCGTTGTCGCAATAATGACGGATAGCGAGGCAGACAAACCTACCTTATGAACTGCGGGAATTGTTTTGTATGAAAATAGCGGAACCGTGATAAAAAAAGACGTTACCCGCACTAGCACTAGTAAAAACGCGGGATAGGATAAGATCAACTGACTCATAGCTATCCTACGTACCGATACAGATTTGAAAAAATTTCATATGTAAATGAAATCATTTTTGATAACATCCACGGACCAAAAAATACAATCCCTACTAAGACCGCTACAATCTTAGGAACAAAAGCAAGTGTTTGCTCTTGAATTTGGGTAGTTGCTTGAAAAATACTAATAATGAGCCCAACTACAAGGGCCAGCAGCAATAAAGGGCCAGATACAATTAAGATCGTATATACGCCTTTTTCTGCTAACGAAATGACAAATTCTCCATTCATTGTCTATCACCTATTGAAAACTTATTAATAATGATTTAACAACTAAATTCCAGCCGTCAACCAGTACAAATAGTAAAATTTTAAACGGGAGCGAAATCATAACGGGAGGAAGCATCATCATTCCCATAGACATCAGCACGCTTGCTATAATCATATCGATAATGAGAAAAGGAATAAAAATCATAAATCCAATTTGAAATGCTGTCTTTAGCTCACTGATTGCATAAGCCGGAACGAGCGCAGTTAAGGGAATATCTTGAACAGAGGATGGTTTATCTATATCCGCATATTCTAAAAAAAGAGCTAAATCTTTTTGTCTTGTATGGGCACTCATAAATTCTTTCATCGGTTCAGCTGCTTTTTCATAGGCTTGATTCAGCGTGATTTTTTCTTTTAAAAGCGGCTGAAGCGCCTGTTCATTTACCTGAGAAAAAGTTGGCGCCATAATAAAAAACGTTAAAAACAGCGATAAACCAACTAATATTTGATTAGGAGGCATTTGCTGTGTCCCGAGCGATGTACGTACAAATGACAGCACAATGACAATTCGTGTAAAGCAGGTCATCATAATTAAAATTCCAGGAGCTACCGAAAACACCGTCAGCAGCAACAAAAGCTGGACAGACGTTGAAATATTTGTAGGACTGCTCGAGTTAAAGAGATTCATCACTTCATTCATCGTTCTTTTTGTTCCTTTCTAACTCTTTCAGTACGTTTTGCCTTTTTATTTTCATTTCATTCATTTCTCGCTGAAAAAGCTGCTGAAAAGAATGACTAGATTTCTCTTCTTTTTTAGAAGTCAATTTTTCTAAAAAAGACGGTAGTACGACTTTATATTCGCTCTCGTTTTTCTGTTGTTCCTCATACTGCGTGAGCAGCTGCTGTTTCTCTTGCCCTGTAATTTCTGAAAGAAGCTGCACATTTTCACCGACTCCGATGATAAAAAGCTGATTTCCAACTTTAACTACTTGTACAGATTTGCTGCTTCCAACATTTGTACCACCCAAGTTTTGTACTACTTTATTTTTTTGCAGCAGCCTTCCTTTTTTATTTACAAATTTTAAGAGCGCAAAAAGCAGCCCAATTACAAGTAAAAACGCGAATATCATCTTCACGATATCTCCAGCTGAAAGCGTAGGCGTCCCCTGGAGTTCAGTTTTTTCTTTTGAATCAGTACTCTCACTCTCTGAACACTTCTCCGTTTTTTCCAAACATTCTTTTACGGATGCAGATCCACTTTCTGCATAGACGATTTGATTTGATCCTGCTAATACGCTTATTAACAGCGCAGCAATTACGAACTTTCGCAGCAATGTCTGCCACCTCTTACTTCAACATAGTGTAAGATTAGCGGGAAAGCCCCGCCAATCTGTTGTTTATCCAATTGCTTTTGAAATTGCCTCTAATACACGATCTGCTTGAAAAGGCTTAACGATAAAATCTTTTGCCCCTGCTTGAATGGCATCAATCACCATTGCCTGCTGGCCCATGGCTGAACACATAATCACCTTAGCATCACCTTTTATGGTTTTAATTTCTTTTAAGGCCGTAATTCCATCCATTTCAGGCATTGTAATATCCATTGTGACAAGATCTGGTGCATGCTCTTTAAATAACTCCACAGCCTGCTGGCCATCTGCCGCTTCCGCTACTACTTCATATCCATTTTTCGTTAAAATATCTTTGATCATCATGCGCATGAATGCAGCATCATCTACAATTAAAATTCGGTTTCCCATCTCTACTCCTCCTAAAAATCATTACTTTAGTTTGTTAATACGGTCTTTTTGACTAATAATATCGGTTACGCGAACGCCAAAATTCTCGTCAATGACGACCACTTCACCTTTTGCTATTAATTTGCTATTAATCAAGATATCTACTGGTTCGCCTGCTAGTTTATCAAGTTCAATGATTGCACCAGAAGATAATGCTAAAATCTCTTGAACCGTTCGCTTAGTCCTTCCAAGCTCCACGGTAACTTGAAGCGGGATATCCAGCAGCATGTCTAAATTTCGTGAATTCTCTTGAGGGGAAGACACGTACTCCAACTCTGAAAACGATGCGGGCTGAACATCAACTGGTACATGAACAGGTTCTGCCTGCTGTGTTTCTTCATGCTGTATGTATTCAGCTGCCGGCGGTTCTGTTTGCTTTTCGTTAAGATCTGATTCTTTTTCAATAGAAGCTGCCGTATCTTCTGCGCTTGGAACTAAGAGCTCTTCCACCAAGCTTTTGGCAAAAGATATCGATAAAAGCTGCATAATATTCGAATCGATTAATGTGCCTACCTTCAAATTAAAAGAGACCTTTACAAAGACGTCATCTTGGGGAATCAGCTCTGTGCCTTCCCCTTTTTGAATATTTAAAATATCTAAGCTCGGCGGAGAGATATCAATTTTCTTTTGAAATACCGTAGACATAGACGTCGCTGCAGAACCCATCATTTGATTCATCGCTTCCTGCACTGCACTCAGCTTAATTTCATCCATGATTTCCGTCGGATTCTCTCCCGTTCCACCAAGCATCAAATCTGAAATAACAGCTGCATCTTCATGTTTAATAACTAACAAATTCGTACCAGAAAAGCCTTCTGTATACTGAACTTGCACAGCGACATGAGGATTTGGAAATTCATTCGTCAGCTCTTCTTTATATACGAGCGATACAAACGGTGTGGTAATATCGACTTTTTGATTCAATAAAGCCGATAGCGCTGTTGCTGAACTGCCAAACGAAATATTTCCAATTTCGCCAAGCGCATCTTTTTCCATTTCCGTAAAGTAATCGTCTACTTGACTTGACTTATTCGGCTCTGAAAACTCGTCAAGTGAAGAAGTTCCTTTTAACAACGCATCAATTTCATCTTGCGAAAGCATGTCATCGTTCATTCTTTTCGTTCCTCCTCTTAACATCATCTAGAATTTGCACAGCAACTTTCCGACTGACTTTTCCAGGCTGTGCAATAAATTTAGGTTGTTCTCCGACGTAAATAGTTAACGGATTATGAACGCTTGTTTGCAGTCGAATAACATCTCCTGCATCTAATGCTAGGAAATCTTCAATTGAAATATCCGCTTTTCCTAGCTCGGCTACAACCTGCAATTCCGCATCATTGATTTGTTCCTTTAGCTGCTCAACCTCTTGTACATTAGGTTCTTTTTTCGAAGATTGCATCCAGTAATGAACGGACAGTTTGGACACGATCGGCTCAAGCGTCACGTGCGGAATACATAGATTGATCATGCCCGTTTCATCTCCAATTTGTACGTTTAATGAAATGACGATGACAATTTCATTTGGTGAAATTACCTGCAAAAACTGAGGGTTCACTTCAAACTCTGATGTTTCAGGTTCAATTTCCGCAATAGAACTCCAAGCTTCTCTCATACTATCTAACGTTTTCTCTAACAAGTTTCGAACCAAGCTCGTTTCAATTTCCGTTAAGTTACTAATTTTCCCACCGCTCTCGCCTTGTCCCCCGAGTAAGCGGTCAAGCATCGCATAGGCAATGTTCGGATTGACTTCCATAATGATATGCCCTTCTAAAGGAGGGACGGCTATCACATTTAAGATGGTTACTTTCGGAACAGAGCGAATGAACTCCTCATACGGAATTTGATCTACTGATACAACGGACACTTGTACAACGTTACGAAGCTGCGCCGAAAAGACATTGATGAGCATGCGCGCATAATTTTCATGAATTCGCGTCAAACTGCGAATCTGATCTTTTGAAAAACGCAGGGCGCGTTTAAAATCATATGTACGAATACGCTGTTTTTTATTTTCCTTTTTTAGCTCATCCGCATCCATCTCTCCGGTTGATAACGCGGATAATAGGGCATCAATTTCATTTTGTGATAATACATCCCCAGCCACTAGCTTCCCTCCCTTTTTCTTTACTGCAACACTTTAGACGTTGTATAAATTTTAACAACATGTCCGTTTTCCATTAATTGATCAATTTGCTTTGCAATATCTGTTTCTAACGTGCTGAGTCCTTGCGTTCCTTCAAAATCTTGAGCACTCATATCTGAGAGCCTTTTGATAATAATGTCTCTTACTTGAAAATCTCTTTTTTGAAGCTCTGCCGCTGCTTTTTTACTATCCATTTGAATTTTAAAAGAAATGCTGATGTAGTTATTGCTTTTTAAATTTGTTTTAATATCCGTTACATCTACAGAAGCTTTAATCACATCGTCGATAGATGGACCTTTTTCAGTACTTGCCTGCTCTGTATACTTTAGCGTCACGATAACAGCAATGCTTCCTATTAAAGTAAGAGAAAGCATGATAATAATCATCTTACTAATTAGCTTATTTTTAAACACACTTTATTCCTCCGTCGTTTGCTGCAGCCCTAATACGTTAATTCGCTGATAATAGCCCGTCACTTTCTCATTCACTTCTTCAACTGAATCCTTTACCACTAGCTTTTTGTTATTCGTTAGCGTAATGGTCGTATCAGGAAATGCTTCAACCTGCTCGATGTAGAGTGCGTTTAACGTAAATGTTTTGCCGTTTAGCCTTGTTAAAGTGATCATAATTAACCGGAGTAATACCTACTCCTTCCTCCCGCCTATCGTTTTAGATTCACTAGCTCTTGCAGTATTTCATCGGATGTTGTAATAATTCTTGTGTTCGCTTGAAATCCGCGCTGTGCAACAATCATATCCGTGAATTCTTCCGATAAATCAACGTTGGACATTTCAAGGGCGCTTGAGACGAAGCTTCCTGTGCCGTTGGCTCCTGGAGCTCCTACTAAAGGACCTCCTGAGTTTACGCTTTGAGCAAATAAATTCCCCCCTGCTTTTTGCAGTCCTTCATTATTTGCAAATTTAGCAAGTTCGACAGTTTGATTACTGGAGATGTTCCCGTTAGCATCTATGATGTTAACCTTTCCATCTGCTCCTATACTGTAGCTCTTACTTGTTGAAGGAATATTTATATTCCCTCCTCCAGTTTTTTGCACGTACAGTCCATCACCCGTTACCAAATTACCGCTGCTATCTAAATAAAAATTCCCCGCTCTTGTATAATAATTTGTGACTCCATCTCTTACTACAAAATAGCCGTCTCCAGAAATAGCTAAATCAAGCGGACGCCCCGTTGACTGAATGCTTCCTGCCGTTTGAACTGTATCAATTGTGCCAATTTGCGAACCTAATCCGACTTGTTTAGCATTAACACCTCCACGGTTAGCTCCCGGTGCTGTTGCTCCTGCTACCTGCTGACTTACTAAATCTTGAAACGTTGTACGTCCTTTTTTATAGCCGTATGTATTAACGTTGGCAATGTTATTTCCTAGGACATCTAATTTAGTTTGAAAATTTTTCATGCCGCTGATTCCTGAATACATCGAACGTAACATAAAATCACTCCTTAAATTTGGTTGGTTAACTGCTTACTTCTAAGATATCGTTTAGCGAAAGTACCGTATGATTTTCATCATTGATCCCAAACGATACCTCATTGTTTTTGACGGATGCTGTTAAAATAACTCCTTGCTTTTTATTTCCTTCTTCATCTAACCATGCAGCGGTTTTACCAATTAATTCGCTTCCTTTTAAAATAGGAGAAGCCTGAGACTGCGTTAAAAACGTATTGAGCGATGTGCTCATATTTGTCATTTGTTCAAGAGATGAAAACTGAGCCATTTGAGCAATAAAGTCTTTGTCTTGCATTGGATTCATTGGATCTTGATTTTGAAGCTGAGCAATCAAAAGCTTCAAAAAGTCATCTTTGCCAAGCGAGCTGTTTCCCGTTTGCTTCACTTGTATGTCCCTATTGCTTAAATACAAGTCAGACGTAATTTCATTTGTCATTGTTATCACCTATACGTTGTAGTTAATAAGCGCTGCTTCAAAAGAAGATAGAAAGGAAGCCGATTCTTCCAATTGTTGTGGACCTTGATCTTCCTCTTCTTTTTTAAACGCTTCTTTTTCCTGTCTTTCTTTTTGCTGGTCGTTTTCATTGTTATACGACATCGCTTGTTCTGACAGTAGCACATCGATTTTATCAATTGATACATGCTGAGACGCGAGACCGTGCCGCAAAGTTGAAAGGTTGGCGTCCAATAACTCTTTTGTTTTTGCTGACGATACGACAATTCGCGCAACCGTTTCACTGTCTTTCTGAAGCATTTCAATTGAAATCGCACCTAGCTGTTTTGGAAATAACTTAATGAAAAGCTTGGATGTTCCCTCTTCAGTACTGATCGAAGCTTTACTCCATATTTTTTCAAGCTCGTTTACCAAATTGCTAGACTGTTGATAGTCAGATTTTGCTTGCCCTAGATAAATAGAGAACTGCTGAAGCTTAGGCATTTCTCCACTTCCAAAGGATGATGGCTGATTCTCTACTGTCGCTCCGGTTGTGTTTGTACCTGCAGAACTTTCGCTATTTTTTAAAGAGCTATTTGTATCTATACTTTCGCTGTGTAATACCACATCTTTTTTCCATGGAAGCTGATTGAAAAACGGTATTTTTTCTTCTTTACGAAAAGCGTTCATATTTCTCACAGAACTTTCTGAAGCTGTATGAACAGCGTCCACACCAACTTGATCAACGGATACATGCTGAGACGTGAGAGCTTGTCGTAATCTAAAAAGGTTAGCATCTAACAGCTCTTTTGTTTTCGCTGACGATACAACTACTTGCGCAGTCGTTTCATTTTTTTGCTGAAGCACTTCAATTGAAATCGTACCTAGCTGCTTTGGCAATAACGTAACGAAAAGCTTGGATCTTCTCTCTTCAGCACTGAGCGAAGCTTTACTCCATATTTTTTGCAGCTCGTTTACTAGATCACTAGACTGTTGATGGTCTAATTTCACTTTCCCTAAATCAATAGAAAACTGCGGCACTTTTTCTTCTTTAGCAAAAGCGTTCATATCTTTTATAGAACTTTCTGGAGCTGCTTGAACAGCAACCACATCGACTTGATCAACCGATACATGCTGAGACGTGAGAGCTTGTCGTAATCTGAAAAGGCTGGCGTCTAACAGCTCTTTTGTTTTCGCTGAGGATACAACCACTTGCGCAGTCGTTTTATGATCTTGTTGACGCACTTCAATTGAAATCGTACCTAGCTGCTTTGGCAATAACTTAATAGAAAGCTTAGATGCTCTCTCTTCAATACTGATCGATGCTTTACTCCATATTTTTTGCAGCTCGTTTACCAAATCGCTAGACTGTTGATGGTCTGATTTTTCTTTCCCTAAATCAATAGAAAACTGCGGCACTTTTTCTTCTTTACCAAGAGTGTTCATATCTTTCACAGAACTTTCTGGAGCTGCTTGAACAGCCGCCACATCGACTTGATCAACCGATACATGCTGAGAAGTCAGACCTTTCCGTAAAGTCAAAAGATTGGCGTCTAACAGCTCTTTTGTTTTCGTTGAGGATACAACCACTTGCGCAACCGTTTCATTTTCTTGCTGAAGCAATTCAATTGAAATCGTACCTAGCTGCTTTGGCAATAACTTAATAGAAAGCTTAGATGTTCTCTCTTCAATACTGAGCGAAGCTTTACTCCATATTTTTTGCAGCTCATTTAACAGGTTGTCAGACTGTTGATGATCAGATTTTACTTGCCTTAGATCAATAGAAAATTCTTGGACCTTAGGTACTTCATTAGATTTAAAAGATGATGGATTATTTTCTAAGGTCGCCTCGGCCGTGTTAGCAGTGAAAGAAATTTCACTATCCTTTTTTGAACTATCCCTATCCATACTTTCGTTACGTAAAATCACATCTTTTTTCCATGGAAGCTGATTCAAAAGCAGCACTTTTTCCTCTTTATGAAAAGCGGTCATATCTCTTACAGAACTTTTTGGGGCTGCTTGAACAACGGCGAAGAAATCAGCTGAGCGCTTTTCATGTAAGGTATCGGTTAATACACGTGGTTGTTTATGAATTTTCTCTATTTTTTCAGCAGCATCTTTCTGCAAGCCTTGAAGCTGCGCATCCGAAAGCTTCACTGACTGCAGCTGCGGTTTTTGTAGTTCTTCCATCAGCTGAGCAAACTCTGTTTGAAAAACAGCTGACGTATTTTTACATAGTTCCAGCAAGGTAGAAATAGAAGTTAAATACTGTTCTTGACTGTCTATTTCAGGTGAAACAGGTGCCCGCTGCATGTCTGTTAATACGTGCTGCAGCTTTAGAAGCGGCTGTTCCAAATCTAGACTACTTGGAATACTACTGATCATCTCGGCTAGATGTTCATACAAAACAGACGATTCATCTTCTTCATCTTCTGCTTCGCTTAACTGAATCGCAATTAACCCCACCGCCTTGAAGACGTCTTGATCTACCGCTGGTTCATCGGATGATTTCTCTCCGCGCGTTAAAGACTGCGCATCTAGCTGCTTAAGCTGCTCAACAATTTCTTCAAAAAAACCCTGAGTCTGAATAACAGCTGCTTTTTCATCGCAGTTTACCTTTGATGCAGCTGCTGGACGTAGTGAAATTTCCACTGTTTTCACCTCTGCTTTTATTCCTCAATCTGATCTGTTAACAATGTCGTATAGCGTGCAGCTACTTTAGGATCCATTTTTTCTAAGATTGCCGTTCTTGTACTCGCTTTGAACTGCTTAAGCATCGCGACCGCTTTGTCTTCTTTTAATTCGGCAAAGATAAGTGCTGCATTTTTAGGAGACATGTTTTCATAGGTAGCAATGACATCTTTTTTTGCCAGCTGATTGTTCTTTTGTTTTTTCGCTTCATCATCGGCTTTTTCTTCCATATCGCGCATTTCAATTTTTAGTTCATCCATTTGGCGATCCTTTGTAGTGATCGTTTTCTCATAAGCTGCGATTTGCTTTTCTTTTGTGCTCAGCTTCTTTTGAAGGCTCTCAACCTGCTTTTGTATTTCTTCATTGCTTTCTTGAATATTTTCATTTTTTTGCGACTGTTCACTTGATACAAACGGAATGGCGTGTGTAATACCTGAAACTTTATCATTTACATTAACGCCTAAAAGCGTCAGAACAATATAAGCCGCCAAGATGAGGAACACTGCTGGAATAAAGATTAAAAATAAAAACACTTGGCTTTTACTGTAAGACTTTTCTTCTTCGTACTCTTCTCTTAACTCTTTTTGATTAGCCATGTTTTCCACCTAATTCCTATGCAGCATATACTGCTGTAGCGACAGCTCATCCATTTGCTTCGCTTCTAACTGTTTTTCCGCGGTTATATAAGAATCGTAGTCTCTCTTTTTTAACTTTTCATACTTCTTTACTTCTATGTTCTTTTCTTCTAGCTTCAGTTTCTTTAAGTTCATTTGCTGTCTTGCAAACATGACCTCTTGTTGCAGCCTCTCAATCACTCGTTCGGCACTTGTTAAAAACTGCTGAAATGACGTAATTTCTAAAATAGAAAGCCCTTGCTTCATTTTGCCCGTATGCTGTTCAATTAGCGTTTCTTTTTCTTTCAACTTTTTATAAAGTTTTTCACCCGCTGTTTCAAACTGCTGCAAGGATTGATTATATTGAGATAGCAGTTCATCTTTTTCATTTGACTTGATTGCCATTATTTTAGATAACCTAAATTCATATGCCATATTTACTCACCTTTCACAAACAGTTCACAGAGCTTTGTTACACTTGTTTCAAATGATGGATGTTCGTTCGTTTTTTGCTTTAAAAATGCATCAATGACAGGATGATAGTGGATTGCCTCATCAATGTAAGCAGAAGATCCTCTTTTGTAGGCACCTATGTTAATTAAGTCTTCAGAATTAGCATAGGTAGCCATTAATGAACGCAGTTTTTCAGCTGCTTCTTTATGCCGTTCACTTACGATATGGTTCATCACGCGACTAACGCTTTTTAAGACATTGATGGCCGGATATTGACCTTTATTGGCCAGCTCCCGGTCTAGTACAATATGTCCGTCTATAATGCCTCGCACCGTATCCGAAATAGGTTCGTTCATATCATCACCGTCTACTAATACAGTGTAAAAAGCAGTAATAGATCCATGTTGATTAGTTCCTGTACGTTCAAGCAGCCTTGGCAAGCTAGCAAAAACAGATGGTGTATAACCTTTGGTAGTTGGAGGTTCACCTACGGCTAATCCAATTTCTCTCTGAGCCATTGCTACACGAGTAACAGAATCCATCATCATCATGACGCTCAGCCCCTCATCTCGAAAGTATTCAGCAATAGAAGTAGCTGTATATGCTGCTTTCATTCGAAGGAGAGCAGGCTGATCCGAGGTAGCAACTACTACAACGGAGCGCTTTAACCCTTCCTCTCCAAGATCTCGCTCAATAAACTCTCTAACTTCTCTTCCTCGCTCGCCTACAAGGGCAATGACATTGATATCTGCTTTTGTATTGCGTGCAATCATCCCGAGCAGCGTACTTTTCCCAACACCGCTTCCCGCAAAAATACCTATGCGCTGCCCTTGACCTACTGTTAGCAAACTATCAATCGTTCGTACCCCTACTTCAATCGGCTGTTCAATAGGCGGGCGCTCTAAGGGATTAGGGGGGTCTTGATCGGTTAAAACAAAAGGCAAATAATGAGAAAGTTCAGACCCGTCTAAAGGGTTCCCTAATGAATCAAGCACTTGACCTATTAACTCTTTTCCCACGCTTACCTGCAGAGGTTTTTCTGTCGTTTCCACTAGGCAGCCAGGTCCGATATATCGAACAGACGTATAAGGCATTAAAACGACGTGCTCGCCGTTAAAACCAACAACTTCTGCACGAATTTTATCTCCTCGTTCACTAAGATGAATAAAGCAAACATCTCCTATTGACGTTCTAGGTCCTTTAGATTCAATCATCATTCCTACTACTCGGCTGACTTTCCCGTACCGTTTAAAAGAAGATGTGCGCGGGATTTCATGAATGAGTTGTGCGACTTTCATGTTTACTCTCCTCTAACAAACGTTCTTTTAATTTTTTCTTCATTTCCGTTAACTGACTATCAAAAGACGCAACAAGACGCCCATAAGAGGAATCGATGACACAATCCATTTCCTGAAGATTTTCATCTGCATAAATAAATAGCCCCGTTTCTCCGTTTAATAAATCGAACAGTTCTCGTTTATGTTCACATACATATGCATATTTTTTCGGAGAAACAAAAAGCTGGATTTCTTTATGTTCTCTAACTTCTTTTAAAGACCTTTCAACAAGTGATAAAAATGATTCATCTCTTTGAAGCCGCTCATTTAAAATCGCTTCAGCTAGAGTGAAACCTAATTCAAAGATGACTTCTTCAGATTGATTTATATATTCGTAGTACTGATTCTTTGTTTCGTCAACAATGTTTCGCGACATGGCTAATACATGCTCATACTCTTGTTTTCCTTGAAGCAGCCCTTCTTCGTATCCTTCTTCATAGCCTCGCTGTTGTTCTTGTTGAAACAGCAGCACCTTCTCTTCTTCCCACTGCTTTTTCAAGCGTTCAACTTCGTTTTGAGCTTGTTTGCGGTAAGCATCTGCCTCGGCCTTTATTATTTCAGCTTCACTGTGCGCTTGTTCAATAACGTGCTTTGCATTTTCTTGCTGAAGATGTTCTTCTGGGGGCTCATCTTGTACCGGAAAACCAAATGGAATGACTTGAATGTGCTTTGCATTTTCGTCTGAAAGTTTGTTCGTATAAGTTGATTTAATGATATTAGACAATAATATCGTCTCCTCCACCTCGAGCTAGTACAATTTCACCAGCATCTTCTAAACGTCTAATTGCAGCAACGATACGTGACTGAGCTTCCTCTACATCTTTCAAACGCACAGGACCCATAAATTCCATTTCTTCTTTAAACGTTTCCACCATACGGCTAGACATATTTTTAAAAATAATAGATTTCACTTCTTCACTTGCTACTTTTAAGCTCAACAATAAATCATCATTTTCTACATCTCGTATCACACGCTGAATAGAACGGTTATCGAGCGTTACGATATCCTCAAATACAAACATTCGCTGTTTGATTTCTTCTGCTAATGCCGGATCTTGAATTTCAAGCGTATCAATAATAATTTTTTCGGTAGCTCGGTCTACTCCATTTAATACTTCAACTACTGCTTCTAAACCACCTGTTTGGGTATAGTCTTGGGTAACAGTAGCAGAAAGCTTTCTCTCTAAAATTTGCTCCACTTCATTAATGACTTCCGGAGACGTACTTCCCATCGTTGCAATCCGTCTTGCAATATCCGCTTGCCTTTCCTGAGGCAGTGATGATAAGATTTGTCCTGCCTGCGGCGGCTCTAAGTAAGATAAAATAAGGGCAATCGTCTGAGGATGCTCATGCTGAATAAAATTTAACAGCTGCATAGGATCAGCTTTTCTGGCAAAGTCAAACGGACGAACTTGCAAAGAAGAAGTTAATCGATTGATAATCATCATAGCCTGCTCTGGTCCAAGTGCTTTTTCTAACACCTGTTTCGCATAGCTTACTCCTCCTTTTTCAAGGTAGTTTTGAGCAAGCGTTATTTGTTCAAACTCATGAAGCACAGCTTCTTTTAGAGACGGCTCTACTTTTCTCACTGAAGAAATTTCAAGCGTTAGTTGCTCAATTTCATCTTCACTGAGATGTTTATAGATAGAAGCTGATACATCCGGACCGAGAGAAATCAACAAAATTGCTGCTTTTTGCTTTCCAGTTAACTCATTTTTTTGCATAGCCTTTACCATTAGCTTTCCTCCTAATCCTCACTAATCCATGTTCGCAGCAGTTTTGCAAACTCTTCCGGGTCTTGCTTCGCTAACGTTTCAAGATTGCTTTTTGTTTGCTGTTCAGCACTTAAAACAGGGGCTTTTTGTGCCGCTTCATATGCTTCAAAAGTTTCATCATACTCTTCATCATATTCCTCTTCATCTAAGTCTTGACGCCTTTTCCTAATCAACAGCACAATAAGAACAACAATAATAAGCAGCAGTGCTCCTCCGATTATATACATCCACAATGGAATCGAACTTGCTGTGTTGTCAGCTGTTTCTTGTCCATTAAACGGCTGAACGGAAACGGTAATCTTATCGCTGACCGCGTTATCCGAGAGAGCTTTCGTATTTGCATCTTTTGAAATAGAAGTACGGACAATTGTACCTAACATTTTTTGAACGTCTGACTCAAGCGTATCGGAAACTTGTGATTTCCCTTTTGCATTGGACGGATCTATCATTACTTGAATGCCAAGGTCTTGAATTTTGTATGGACTTTCGACGATTTCTTTATGAATTCGATTCACTTCATAATTAATTCGTTCTTCATTTTTTTCGTAGTCTCCGTCTCCACTTGTTGTACTGGATGAGTAATTTGTTGTATCTTCTTCTCCTGCTCCAGCAACGCCTCCATCTTGAGCATTTTTACCAGAAAATGTTTCATTAATTTTTTCAGCGCTAACGGCAATTCCTTGCATATTATCTTTATCAACAGGCTCTACTAGCTTTTCTTCGCGATTTTCCTGTGTAAAATCAAGATCTGCTGTAACAGAGACCATTACTTTGTCTTGACCGACCAGTCTTCCTAGCATTTGCTGTACTTGACGCTGAATATCTCGCTCAACTTCTTTTTTCGCTTCGTTCTGCGAAGCAAATGAGCTAGAAGCTGAATTCGTTTCGTTACCTTTTAAATCAAAGTACTCAAAATATTGGTTCATGATGACGATATTATCTGTAGGAAGGTTTGGCACACTTTTGGATACTAAATGATAAAGAGATTTAATTTGCTGATCATCAAATTTATAACCAGCCTTTGTATTAAGCACAATCGATGCAGATGCTTCTCCCTGCTTTTCATTCGCCCAGACGCTTTCATTGGGAAGGGTAATCATCACTTTTGCATCGTTGACTCCTTGAATGTTTTTCATTAAGTTAGCCAATTCAGTTTGCATCGCATCGAGTTTTAACACATCAAATTCATTATCTGTCATACCAAAGCTCGCATTTTTCCCAAAAAACGAATAGTCGATACTTCCGCTATCAGGAATTCCTTGTGCAGCTAAATCAACTTTTAGCGAGTCAACGCTTTGTTCAGGCACCGAAATGGTTGTTCCGTTATCAGAGATTTCTGAAGGAACGCTTCTAGCATCAAGCTCCGCTTTGATTTGTCCTGTTTCTTGAGCCGATAGATTGCTATAAAGAGGGACAAATTTATCCTGGTTTAAAAAAACAGATGCTAAACTAATGACTAGAATAGCCGCAAGAGGAGCAGCGATAAGGGCTATTTTCTGTCCTTTTTTGCGGTTATTCCAAAAGACTTTCATCTTATCTCGATAAAGAGCTATTCTTTCATTCATGGTATTCCTCCGGTTATTACTATTTTCATTTTCTTTAATAACCGCTCAATTACATTTGCATTCTCATCATTTCCTGATAGGCTTCAACAGCTTTATTGCGTATTTCAAGAGCCGTTTGCATCGTAATACTTGCTTTTTGAGCAGTAATCATTACATCTTGGAGTTCGACGTTTTCTCCTTTAGCAAGCTTTTCAGTCGCTATATCCGAAGCGCGTTGAGTATTGTTTAACTCATTGATTGAGTCTTTTAAAAACGTTGAAAACTGTTGAGTTGTTTGTCCAGTGCTAGTAGAAGCTGCTGTTTTTGCTATTGCTATTTGATTGCTGATACCATTAATCATTTTATCGCTCCTTTATTTCCCAATTTCTAACGCCTTTGTTAATATACTTTTGTTTGTATTAAAGACCGTCACGTTTGCTTCATAAGATCGAGTAGCACTAATTAAATCCGTCATTTCCTTTAAAGGGTCTACGTTCGGCATCTGCACGTACCCTTGGTCATTCGCATCTGGATGCGTCGGGTTATATACTAAATTAAAAGGAGTATTGTCTTCTGCGATATCTGTGACTTTTACACCATTGTTTTGATTTTTATTAATTTCGGAGTGTAAGACGGACGAAAAAGAAGGCGAACGATCAGACTGCATGACAACCATTTTTCTTTTGTAAGGCTGCCACTCACCATTAACGTACGTCCCTCTTGTCGTTTCAGCATTCGCCATATTAGATGAAACAACGTCCATCCTTAAACGATTGGCAGTTAAAGCTGAAGATGTAATATTCATATTTTGAAAAATAGTCAAACTTATTTACCTCCTCTAATGACTGTTTGAAGAGAATTAAATTTTCCATTTAAACGATCTACTAGCGCCTCATAGTAAATTTGATTTTCAGCCATATCCGCCATCTCTTTATCCATATCCACATTGTTTCCATTTGCTTGATAGGAAGTGTTTCCTTGCTGGGTAATTACTCGCTGAGATGAACCGGAAAATGGGATATGTTTTGAATCAGTCTGATATGCTTCTAACTCGTTATGTAATAAATCTCGAAATTCACTCGTACGCGATACTGTTTTCGATTTATAATTTGGAGTATCAACGTTTGCGATATTTTGTGCAATCGTCTGCTGCTTTTGTGACGCGTAGCTAATTCCATTTTCAATTGTTTGAAAAGTAGTTGAAAACAAACTCAATTCTTACACCTGCTTATCTATTCTATTTTCCTCAAAAATGAGACAAATTTCGACTTTAGTACCATAGAACTTATTGTAAGAAAAACTTCATGCAATGTCTATCCTTTTTTAAGAACTTTTGGACTATAAACCAAAATTTTCATTCGTTTTCCAAGCATATTTTAACATCAATGCTATACTTTAGCTCTATTTTTTAAATTTAAAATCAAAATATATACCATAAGTCCTGAACAATATGTAATAAAAGTAACGATTTGTAATCAACTAGTATCTTTTTACTATTTAAAGATTCTATAATATAATTTTTAGGTTTTTATATGAAGTTTGTTAAAGATTTATAAAAATAGTGAACGAATCGTCTTAACTCACAGCGAATCTTTTCTTATTGAGAACATACAAAAAAAGCACACGGGCTTTGCCCATGTGCTTTTTGGTTCATAAACTTAGTTAGATTTTAATTTTTCAAGCTCTACTAAGAATTTGTTGTTAAGAACTTTAATGTAAGTTCCTTTCATTCCTAAAGAACGTGATTCGATAACGCCAGCACTTTCTAATTTACGTAGCGCATTTACGATTACTGAACGTGTAATTCCAACGCGGTCAGCAATTTTACTTGCTACTAATAGTCCTTCATTTCCATTTAACTCTTCAAAGATGTGCTCAATAGCTTCTAACTCACTGTATGATAATGAGCTAATTGCCATTTGTACAACAGCTTTGCTACGCGCTTCTTCTTCAATCTCTTCTGCTTTTTCACGAAGAATTTCCATACCTACTACCGTTGCACCGTATTCAGCAAGGATTAAATCATCGTCTTCGAACTGACGGTCTAAACGAGATAGTACAAGCGTACCTAGACGCTCTCCGCCTCCGATAATTGGAACGATTGTTGTTAGTCCTGCATCAAATAAGTCTTTATTTTCAACTGGGAAAGCTGTATATTGACTTTCAATGTTTAAGTTAGAAGATGTTTCTTGAATGTTAAATAAGCTTTGAGTATATTCTTCTGGGAACTGGCGTGCTTCTAACATATCTTTCATACGCGCATTCTCAATTTGCTGTTTAACAGCGATTCCTAATAATTTACCGCGACGGCTTACTACGAATACGTTTGATTCGATCACTTCGCAAAGTGTTTCAGCCATTTCTTTAAAGTTTACTGGTTTACCAGCTGCTTTTTGTAGCATTGCATTAATCTTTCTAGTTTTCCCTAATAAATCCATTAGTACTCTTCCTCCTGCGATTTCAGTTCTATAAAATAAATTGACTCAAATCTTTGTTTTTAGCGATTTTTTCTAATTTTTCTTCCACGTACTGCGGAGTAATCACAATTTTCTCTAATGTTACTTCTGGTGCTTCAAACGATAAATCCTCTAGCAAACGTTCTAAAATCGTATGAAGCCTTCTTGCACCAATATTGTCTGTATCTTGATTTACCTGATATGCAATTTCTGCAATCTTACGTATAGCATCGTCAGAAAATTCAATTTGTATACCTTCAGTTTCCAATAATGCCGCATATTGCTTTAATAACGCATTATCTGGCTCTACTAAAATGTTTATAAAATCTTCAACGGTTAGCTTCGTTAATTCAACGCGAATTGGGAATCGACCTTGCAATTCTGGAATTAAATCTGACGGTTTTGATACATGGAAAGCACCGGCTGCTACAAATAAAACATGATCAGTTTTGACTGCGCCATATTTTGTAACAATCGTTGACCCTTCTACAATTGGTAAAATATCTCGCTGTACGCCTTCACGTGAAACATCAGCGGAAGATGAATTACCACTTTTCTGAGCAATTTTATCAATTTCGTCAATGAAAATAATTCCGTATTGTTCTGCACGATTCACAGCTTCTTGCGTCACTTCATCCATATCAATCAATTTTTGCGCTTCTTCATTTGTTAATACTTTTCGTGCATCTTTAACAGTAAGCTTGCGCTTTTTTTGTTTTTTAGGCATAAAATTACTTAAGGCATCCTGCATGTTCATGCCCATTTGTTCCATACCCGAACCTTGTAACATATCAAACATAGAAGGCTGTTGCTCTTCTACTTCAATTGTGACATAATGATTTTCAAGCTCTCCTAAAGCAAGCTGATGAGCAATCTGCTTGCGCTTCGTTGCAATATTCGTTTCCTCATCTTGATCAGGATCCGCATCGCTTGACTGTGTACCGTTTGAAAAAATCATTTCAAACGGATTTTTAAACGATTGCTGCTTCTTTTTGCTTGGAACAAGAAGCTCTACTATCCGCTTGTTTGCATTTTCTTCTGCGCGATCACGCACGCCGTTCATTTTTTCTTCTTTCACAAGTCGAACTGACGTTTCCACTAAATCACGAACCATTGATTCTACATCGCGTCCTACATATCCAACTTCCGTAAATTTTGTTGCCTCAACCTTAATAAAAGGTGCACCGACAAGCTTAGCTAAGCGGCGTGCAATCTCGGTTTTACCCACACCTGTAGGACCAATCATTAAAATGTTTTTCGGCACAACTTCATCACGTAAAGATTCGTCTAGCAGACCGCGTCGATAGCGATTTCGCAGCGCAACAGCGACCGCTTTCTTTGCCTTCGTTTGACCAATAATATACTGATCGAGCTTTTCTACAATTTGTCGAGGTGTTAAATGAGAATTCATAAAAAAATCCCCTTTCCTACAGTTCTTCTACAATAATATGATCATTTGTATAAACACATATCTCACTTGCTACATCTAAAGCTGCTTTTGCAATTTCTTTAGCTGTTAAATGTTCGCCTGCATGTTGTTTTAATGCACGTCCCGCTGATAAAGCATAATTTCCGCCTGATCCAATTGCTAAAATGCCGTCGTCCGGTTCAATAACTTCACCCGTTCCTGATACTAACAGTAAGTTATCTTTGTTCATAACAATAAGCATTGCTTCTAACTTTCGCAATACTTTGTCACTTCTCCATTGTTTAGCAAGCTCAACGGCTGCACGCTGAAGATTTCCGTTATACTCTTCAAGCTTCGTTTCAAATAATTCAAAAAGAGTGAATGCATCAGCTACTGAACCTGCAAAGCCGGCAAGAACTTGCCCTTGAAATAGACGTCTTACTTTTCGAGCAGTATGTTTCATAACAACAGCATTTCCGAACGTTACTTGTCCGTCCCCAGACATGGCACATTGACCGTTATGCTGAACCGCAAAAATCGTAGTAGCATGGAAAGTAGACAAATTAACTCCTCCTTTTATGCGCGAGGATGGTGATTCATATAAACTGCCTTTAAACGATCCTTCGTCACATGTGTGTATATTTGAGTGGTTGATAAATGTTCATGACCTAGCATTTCTTGAACTGTACGTAAATCTGCCCCTTCATTTAACATATGAGTCGCAAAAGTATGCCGCAAAACGTGTGGACTAATATGTATATTCTCAGCGGTCTTCTTTACTAACTGATCAATGACTAAGCGTATGCCTCGGTCTGTCAACGGTGTCCCCTTATAATTTAAAAAGAGCGAATGAGTATCAGAAGGAGCCTTTTTTAAAAGAAGCTTTCTTCCATTATCTATATATACTCTAAGAGCGCCCTTGGCATAACAGCCAAATGGCACGTACCGTTGTTTTTTCCCTTTGCCATATACGAGCAAAGTTTGAAGTGAAAAATCTATATCGCTAAGCTTAATAGATGCACATTCACTCACTCGTATTCCGGTGGCATACAGCAATTCTAATAGAGACTGATTACGCTGCCCTAACGAAGTTGTTAAGTCATTCATTTGAAATAATTTCACAATCTCCTCTTCATACAGGAAGCGAGGATTTCGCTCTTCCTTTTTAGGAAGGGTAACGAGCGCAAATGGATTATCTTCTACTAATTCTTCTCTATTTAAGTAACGATAAAACGTTCTCAAACAAGAAATTTTGCGTGACATCGATCTTTTTGAATACTGCTTTTCATATAGGCGTGTTAAAAACAGCCTTGCATCAGCATATGTAACACTTTGTAGGTTTTGTATTTGCTCTTCCTGCATAAAAGACATGAAGATACCTATGTCTTTTTCATAGCAGTCAACTGTATATTTTGAATAATTTTTCTCAATTTGTAAATATTCTAGAAAGGAATTTAATACATCTTTAACAAATTCCAATGTTATCACCTCACAAGGGCTACTAAATATTATCACAATTAAGTAGCCCTTGCAAACAATTTTGATTATTTTGTTGTAAAATTCTGAATAGTTTCCAATGCTCGTTTAGCAAGCGTTTCATTTCGTTCTTGTTTGTTTTTGATTCGCACTTCCAATTCTTTGAATAAGCCAAAGTTGGCATTCATCGGCTGGAAGTTTTTAGCGTTTGTATGTGTGATATAGTGAGCCATACTCCCAATCGCTGTTTCCTGCGGCAATACAACCAATTCTTCACCAAGTACAAGTCGAGCCGCGTTCATTCCTGCCATTAGTCCGCTCGCCGCTGATTCCACATATCCTTCTACTCCCGTCATTTGTCCAGCAAAGAATAAGTCATCACGCTCACGATATTGGTACGTAGGCTTTAACAATTTAGGAGAATTAATAAACGTATTTCTATGCATAACTCCGTAGCGTACTACTTCTGCATTTTCTAAACCTGGAATTAAGCTTAATACTTCTTTTTGTGCTCCCCATTTTAAATGTGTTTGAAAACCTACGATATTATATAGTGTACCTGCTGCATCATCTTGACGAAGCTGAACAACTGCATAAGGTCGCTTTCCTGTTTTCGGATCTTCTAACCCAACTGGTTTCATTGGTCCAAAGAGCATTGTTTTTTCTCCGCGTGAAGCCATTACTTCAATTGGCATACATCCCTCAAAATAAATTTCTTTCTCAAATTCTTTTAAAGGAACCGTCTCTGCATTGATTAATGCTTCATGAAAACGCTGGAATTCTTCTTTTGTCATTGGACAGTTTAAATAGGCAGCTTCCCCTTTGTCATAGCGAGATTTAAGATATACTTTATCCATATCAATGCTGTCTTTTTCAATAATAGGTGCAGCCGCATCGTAAAAATATAAATAATCTTCACTTGTTAACGCGCGCAGCTGTTCTGATAAATCTTTTGACGTTAACGGACCTGTTGCAATAACAGTTGGCCCTTGTGGAATTTCTGTAATCTCTTCATTAACAACCGTTACGTTCGGATGGTTTTTAACACTTTCCGTCACACGAGCGGCAAATTCGTGACGATCAACAGCCAGTGCTCCACCTGCTGGAACCGCACACTCGTCTGCTGAACGAATAATTACAGAGTCTAATAATCGCATTTCTTCTTTTAAAACACCCACTGCATTTGTTAATGTATTCGCACGCAGTGAATTACTACATACTAATTCAGCAAATTTGTCCGTATGATGAGCAGGTGTTTGCTTCACTGGTCTCATCTCATAAAGACGGACTTTCAAACCGCGCTTTGCGATCTGCCAAGCTGCTTCACTTCCAGCAAGACCTGCTCCGATAACATTAATTACTTGTTCATTCATTGTAAATCCTCCAACTTCATTTCTATCTTTTCTATCATTTTCCTTATTCATTCACTTGTCTTTTCCTTTTTTAACGGGACAAAGAAAATGCGACATTACTCAATGTCGCTAATAACGTTTCCATTTTAGCACATGAAGCAATGTCGCCGCATCTTATATAACTGCTATTTTTAAATTTAAAGTGTGGGAATTCATCCCATTCTCTTTTACTGCTGAGCTTCCTCTTTATAATCACAACTTGTACAGACGACTTGAGTTCCTTTTTTCTGTTTCTTCTCCACAAGCAGATTTTCACATTTCGGACATTTTCTTGCAATCGGCTTATCCCAAGATACGAAATCACAGCCCGGGAATCGATCACAGCCATAAAATGTACGCTTTTTCTTCGATTTTCGCTCAACGATATTTCCTTCTTCACATTTCGGACACTTTACACCAATCTCTTTTACAATTGGCTTTGTGTTGCGGCAGTCAGGGAAATTAGAGCATGCCATAAATTTTCCGTAGCGTCCCATTTTGTATACCATAGGTGAACCGCATTCTTCACAATCTTCTCCGGCAGGTTCATCTTTAATCTCCACTTCGCGCATTTCTTTTTCAGCATGTTCTAAGCGTTTTTCAAAATCACTGTAAAATTCGTCAATAACACGCACCCATTGAACATTACCATCTTCCACTTCATCCAAATCGTTTTCCATTTTAGCTGTAAACTCTACATCTAAAATTTCCGGGAAAAACTCCAATACAAGCTCCAGTACAATTTCTCCAAGTTCTGTTGGAACAAAACGCTTGTTATCGAGCGCTACGTACCCGCGCTTTTGAATCGTGTCAAGTGTTGGAGCATATGTAGACGGTCGTCCAATGCCTAGCTCTTCTAATGTCTTGACTAAACGAGCTTCAGTATATCTTGGCGGCGGCTGTGTGAAGTGCTGCTTTTCATCGATGTCCTTAGAATAAGCTACTTCTCCTTCTTCTAAATCTGGAAGAAGATTTTCTTTTTCCTCCACTTGATCATCATTGCCTTCAACATACACTTTCATAAAGCCTGGAAATTTAACTTTCGAGCCGTTTGCTCTAAATGTTACGTCTCCATTTTTCAAATCTACAGCCATTGTATCCATAATTGCAGGTGCCATTTGACTAGCAACGAAGCGCTCCCATACTAGCTTATACAGTCGATACTGATCACGCGATAAGAACTCTTTTACCTCTCCTGGTTTACGAAGAGCTGAAGTTGGACGAATCGCTTCGTGGGCATCTTGCGCGTTCGAATTTTTCTTTTCTTTACGCTTTTCCGTTGCCACAAACTGATTTCCGTATGCGTTCGTAATGTAATCTCTAGCTTCTGTTTGAGCTGTTTCTGAAATACGAGTAGAATCGGTACGCATATACGTGATAAGACCTACTGTACCTTCTTTTCCTAAATCAATTCCTTCATATAATTGCTGCGCAATCATCATTGTTTTTTTCGCTCGGAAGTTCAGTTTCCGCGCTGCCTCTTGCTGTAATGAAGACGTGGTAAAAGAAGGAGCCGCATTACGCTTTCGCTCACGTTTTGTTACTTTAGAAATTGAAAATTCATTTCCATCTAATTGTTTAACAATGTTGGTTACATCATTTTCATTCGATAGCTCTACTTTTTTCCCTTGATATTCGATCAACTGGCCTTCAAATTGGTCGTTTCCTTTTTGAAAAGTTGCTTTTACCGTCCAGTATTCTTCTGGGATAAACTTTGCAATTTCTTTTTCACGATCAATAATTAACCGCACTGCAATTGATTGAACCCTTCCGGCACTTAATCCTTTTTTCACTTTTTTCCACAGCAATGGACTGATGTTGTAGCCAACCAGCCTGTCAAGAATACGGCGTGCTTGTTGAGCATCTACTAAATCCATATTAATTGCTCGTGGATGTTTAAAAGATTCTTTAATCGCTTCTTTTGTAATCTCGTTAAATACTACGCGGCAGTCCGATGCAATGTCTACATCCAAACTGTGCGCCAAGTGCCATGCAATCGCTTCTCCTTCACGGTCTGGATCGGCTGCTAGGTAAATCTTTTTTGCTTTTTTAGCCGCTGTTTTTAGTTCTTTTAAAACCGGGCCTTTCCCGCGAATTGTAATATATTTCGGATTGTAATCCTGTTCAATATCAATTCCCATTTGACTTTTAGGTAAATCGCGAACATGTCCCATCGATGCTTTTACTTTATATTTCTTTCCTAAATAACGTTCAATTGTTTTAGCCTTTGCAGGCGATTCTACAATTACTAGGTAGTCAGACATCTATTTGTTCCTCCTCAAGAGGTAGAATAAAATCTTCATTATTATTAAATATTTGGTTCTTGTTTGTCAAATGTCCAAAAGATAAGTCATACGATTTTACTACGTATCTCACTAGTATTTCATACCATGCAAGAATATGACTACTTTGAAACATTCATCTTATATACATCATTTCATCTGTAATATCAGCAGCGCTTTGCACAAGTTTTGCCCCTAATTGGATTAACTTATTCGTTCCACATGATGTTTCTTCAAAAATAGAACCCGGTATGGCAAATACTTCTCTTCCTTGCTGAAGCGCTTGGTCGGCGGTAATAAAAGATCCACTTCTTTCTTTTGCTTGCACCACCAACGTGCCTCCTGTTAATCCGCTAATGATTCTGTTTCTGCGAGGGAAAAACCATTTCGTCGGCTTCATAAACGGGGCATATTCAGAAAGCAGCAAATGATGCTGCGCAATTTCTCTTGCTAAATTTTGGTTTCCTCTTGGGTAAATATTATAAAACCCTCCGCCTAAAACTGCAATCGTTTTAGCTTTTTCAGCGATAGCCAGTTCATGAGCAGCCTGGTCAATCCCTAAAGCTAGTCCACTTACAACGACAAATTCTTCATGCAGCATCGGCTTAACAATATGAGTCAGAGCTGCAGTTCCATATGAAGTGGGATTCCTTGTTCCTACAATGCTTAAGCTTTCTGGAGCGTGTAGAAGAGAAACCTTTCCTTTTGCAAATAATACCCAAGGCGGATCATAAATATGGCGCAAAAGTTCAGGATATTCATCATCTAGGATGGTGACACATTGAATATTCTCAGCGTCATATTTATCTAGAATATCTCGTATTGGAATAGTTTGCAAATCTTTTTTTATTTGATTAGCACGTTCAATCGAGAGAGTCAATAGTTTTTGAAGCTGTGATGGAGAGTACTCGTAGAGATTTTGTAATGAAGAATTCTGTTGAAGTAGCGTAAAAATTTGTTTCCAATTAACAGATGGACAATGTGCTAAATGAATTAATTTTTCCCGTAAATCAGACATTCTACAATCTCCTTTTTAAATGGACAAAATAGCCCCCGGTCAAAGGAGGCTATATGTCTTCTATTAATGAGTCTTACACTGCTCGTAAATGCCTTGTTCTTTTAACACTTTAATAAGTGTTTCTCCCATAACAGATGGTGTTTCAGCTACTTGGATACCGCACTCATTCATTGTTTTAATTTTTTCAGACGCTGTCCCTTTACCACCTGAAATAATAGCACCAGCATGGCCCATACGTTTTCCTGGAGGTGCTGTTTGACCGCCAATGAAGCCGACCACAGGTTTTGTCATATTTGCTTTTACCCATTCTGCCGCTTCTTCTTCTGCCGTACCGCCGATTTCACCAATCATAATTACTGCATACGTATCTTCATCTTCATTAAACGCTTTTAATACATCGATAAAGTTCGTGCCGTTCACTGGGTCACCACCGATACCAACAGCTGTTGATTGGCCAATGCCAGCTTCAGAAAGTTGATGAACAGCTTCATATGTTAATGTACCAGAACGTGAAACTACACCTACATGACCTTTTTTGTGAATGTACCCTGGCATAATTCCAATTTTACATTCTTCCGGTGTAATAACACCTGGGCAGTTAGGTCCCACAAGGCGCGTACGTTTTCCTTCCATATAACGCTTTACTTTTACCATATCTAATACTGGAATACCTTCCGTAATACAAATAACTAAATCTAAATCTGCGTCAACTGCTTCAATAATGGAGTCAGCTGCGAATGCTGGCGGAACATATACAACAGAAGCCGTTGCGCCTGTTTTTTCTTTTGCCTCGGCAACCGTATTAAATACCGGAACACCTTCTACTTCTAAGCCGCCTTTACCTGGCGTTACGCCACCAACAATTTTTGTTCCATATTCTAACATTTGCTGTGTATGAAAAAGGCCAACTCCGCCTGTAATTCCTTGTACAATTACTTTTGTATCTTGATTAATAAATACGCTCATTCCTATCCCCCAGCCTTTCTATTTCACTAGTGAAACGATTTTTTGTGCGCCGTCTGCCATAGATTCAGCAGCTGTGATATTTAAGCCTGATTTTTGTAAAATTTCTTTTCCAAGTTCAACGTTTGTTCCTTCTAAGCGAACAACTAATGGAAGGCTTAATCCAACTTGTTTCGTTGCTTCAACAACACCTGTTGCAATAACATCACATTTCATAATCCCGCCGAAAATATTAACAAAAATACCTTTTACATTTTGGTCAGATAAAATAATTTTGAATGCTTCTGTTACTTTTTCAGCAGTTGCGCCGCCCCCAACATCCAGGAAGTTAGCAGGGTCGCCTCCGTAATGTTTAATAATATCCATCGTTGCCATTGCTAAACCTGCACCGTTTACCATACAACCGATATTACCGTCTAGTGAAATGTAGCTTAAGTCGTATTTAGATGCTTCAATTTCTTTAGCATCTTCCTCTTCAAGGTCACGATATTCAAGAATATCTTTTTGACGATACAGCGCATTTGAATCAAAGTTTAACTTTGCATCCAATGCCATAACGTCTCCGTCACCTGTTACAACTAGAGGATTAATCTCTGCGATTGAGCAGTCTTTTTCAACAAATACTGTATATAAACCTGTCATGAACTTAACTGCTTTTCCAACTAATTCTTTTGGAATATTAATATTAAATGCAAGTCTGCGAGCTTGGAATGCTTGTAAACCAATCGCAGGATCTACATATTCTTTAAAGATTTTTTCAGGCGTTTTTTCCGCCACTTCTTCAATTTCAGTTCCACCTTCTTCAGAACCCATCAATACAACTTGAGACGTTGCACGATCAAGAACTAAACCGATGTAGTATTCTTTCTTAATATCGCATCCCTCTTCAACTAACAAGCGCTTAACTTCTTTTCCTTCAGGGCCTGTTTGGTGTGTTACGAGGGTCTTTCCTAAAATATCTTGTGCATATGTACGAACTTCATCTAAGTTTTTTGCTACTTTGACACCGCCCGCTTTACCGCGTCCACCAGCATGGATTTGTGCTTTCACCACTGATACTTGTGAACCTAATTCCTTTGCTGCTTCAACTGCTTCTTCAACAGTAAAAGCTACTCGACCGTTTGGTACTGCAACCCCATATTTTCTGAGTAGTTCTTTTCCTTGATACTCATGGATATTCATTTCCCATCCTCCTAACATAATCAACCACAAAACTATACTGCACAAAATAGACTGCGCTTTCATTGTATAAAAATAATTGTCTAATTGTCTACTATTCTAGTGAAAAATATTGAAATAATAAGAAAATTGATATTTTTATGGAGATAGTACTTAACTATACCTTATGAAGTCGATGAGGCTCTGCGGACGTTAAACGTGTGGTTGATCATGTAAATCAACCTTCACAACTAAAGCAAACTGAGAGGAAAATAATTTACGAACTCCACCCTCTGCAATATCTCCACTTAAATAGGCTATATTCTTTTTGAACCTAAAATACCGCATGTGAAACATGCGCTAAAAAGCAGAGATATGCTCGGGTATCATGTTCTAGTTTACTTGGTTTTTTATCGGTGCAAAAGATCGGCGATGTTCTGGCAAAATTCCATATTGTTCGATTGCTTCTAAATGTTGTTTTGTTCCATATCCCATATGTTTTTCGAATCCGTATGCAGGATAGCGTTCACCAAGTTCTTTCATCATTCGATCTCGCGTCACTTTTGCAATAACGGAACTTGCAGCAATCGAAATGCTTGTAGCATCGCCTTTGATGATTGACTGCTGCGAAATAGGCACCGGCAGCTTCATCGCATCAATAAGCAGTTCATCAGGCTGAACAGCTAGAAGTTCAATTGCTTCAGTCATTGCCTTTTTTGTTGCTTCATAAATATTAATAGAATCAATGACCTCTGCGTCTATAATACCTATACCTATAGCGACAGCGCTTTTACAAATTTCTTCATAAAATTCTTCTCGCTTTGCCTCTGATAACTTCTTTGAATCCGTCAAACCAGGGAGAAAAAAATCCGGCGGCAAAATAACAGCAGCAGCTACTACCGGTCCTGCTAATGGTCCTCTTCCTACTTCGTCTACTCCGGCAATATAGGTTGCTCCTTGATTGTATAATTCGTTTTCATATGCCATCATTTCATCAAACTGTTTCTTCAAGCGCTCAGCGGCTTCAAATTGCCTTTGTTTTTGAATAATAACCTGCTGCACACCTTTACGCTCATCTTGCGCATATGCCTTAAATAAAGCATCTTCCGGGCTTCTCACTTGCTTTAGTTCTTCTTTTATTTCCTTAATACTCTTTTTCATTAGCTCCACCTTCTTTATATCAACATTTTCACGCGCACTTTTACATAAAAAACGCCTCATGCTAAAAAGGCAGAGGCGTTTTTTGTTTCAGTTCGCAATGTATTGCTTACAGCGGCTGTTCAGCTTCACTTGGATCATCAAATGTAAAGGTGCCAATTTTATCCGTTCGAATTTCTCGAAGAACAAGCTCAGCCGTTTTATCGTAATCCACCATGCCGCCACCCATTAAACAGCCGCGGCGCGACCCAATTGCATCAAAAAGCTCTACAATGTCTTCAGGGATTTCATTTAAATCATAACGCTGCTTTAATTGTTCTGGGTAATGGCTAGTTAAGAAGCGCAGCGCATAAACAGCGACATCTTGCATATTTAAAATGGTATCTTTGATAGCACCCGTTGTCGCAAGCTTATATCCAACTGTTTCATCTTCAAACTTAGGCCACAAAATACCTGGCGTATCAAGTAGCTCCAGCTCATTTCCTACCTTAATCCACTGCTGTGCTTGCGTCACACCTGGACGATCTCCGGTCTTGGCGATTTTTTTGCTGGCAAGGCGATTAATCAGCGTTGATTTACCGACGTTAGGAATCCCTACAATCATCGCACGGATAGCTCGGGGTTTTTTAACTCCTTTTGCGCGCATGCGGTCAAACTTCTCTTGAAGAAGTTCTTTGGAAGACGAAACAATTTGTTTCATTCCTTTACCTGCTTGTGCGTCAATAGCTAAGGCATAAATACCTTGTTCTTTGTAATAATCTAGCCACTGCTGAGTAACGCGCGGATCAGCTTTGTCCACTTTATTCAGCAATACGATTCTCGGCTTGTTCACGATAATCTCATCAATCATTGGATTTCGCGATGATTGCGGAATGCGTGCATCAACCAGTTCGTATACAATATCAATCAATTTTAGCTTTTCAGTTACTTGTCTTCTGGCCTTGGCCATATGACCAGGAAACCATTGAATTGTCATATTTTACTCACCTTTTATATTTTACTTTGCAAAACGCGCTTCTTTAATCGGCCAGTATACGGCACTCGTTTTACCAAGCACCTTGTCCATGCTCACAAAGCCAATCTGACGGCTGTCTTTACTGTAGCGTCGATTGTCTCCCATCACGAACAAATATCCTTCTGGCACGGTCTTTTTACCCGTTACGTCTTCTAGCTTAAAGTCTTCGGTTAAATTACCGTCAATCACTTCTTTTTTATACTGATCTAAATAGGGCTCTTTATAAGCTTTTCCATTTACATATAGCGTATCATTTCGATACTCAATATGATCACCCGGCAGTCCAATAATACGTTTTATGTAATCTTTTTCCGCTGTAGCATGAAAAACAATAATATCAAAGCGATCAGGATCACCAATCTTATAGGAGAACTTATTTACAATCATTCGATTTTGGTCATGCAGCGTAGGCATCATAGAAAGTCCATCTACTACAATCGGTGCAAACAAGAAATAGCGAATTACAACAGCTAACAGTACGGCAATGGCGATTGCTTTTATCCATTCCCACAGTTCATTTTTCTTTCGAGCCATCTTCAGTCCTCCAACTCTTATGTCATACCTTTATTTTAAACGATAATGTTTGAAACGCCTAATAAATAAATAGAATAAAAAAATGATGACTTGTACGTCTATTTTTTACTGTCAGAGAACGAATCGTTCTAAAAAAACATTTGAAAAAAGGAGCTTGTATAAACAAGCTCCCCTTTACTATTATCGAATTTCTTTAATACGCGCAGCTTTACCACGTAATTCACGTAGGTAATAAAGTTTCGCACGGCGTACTTTACCGCGGCGCATTACTTCGATTTTTGCAATTTTTGGCGTATGAAGTGGGAATGTACGCTCTACACCTACACCGTAAGAAATCTTACGTACTGTAAATGTTTCGCTGATACCACCGCCACGACGCTTAATAACAACACCTTCAAATACCTGAACACGTTCACGAGTACCCTCAACGATATTTACGTGTACACGTACAGTATCACCAGGACGGAACGTAGGAAGATCTGTTTTTAATTGTTCTTTTGTAATCTCTTCGATTAATTTTTGCATCGCGTGTTTCAACTCCTTCCAACAGACGCTCATACCAATGCTTTTCAATCATTGCAGCGGAACATCGTTATAGGTGACCAGACATCTGCCCAAGCCACAAAATCTATCTTAGCACACTCTTATACCGTATGCAACAGAGTTTATGCATAAATTTTATGGATTTATGAAAGCTGATTTTCTTCTTTTAATTGAGCTACTAGTTTCTTTTGCTCTTCTGTTAGCTCCATCTTTTCAAGCATATCCGGTCTTCGAAGCAGCGTGCGCTTTAAAGACTCTTTTTGGCGCCACTGTTCAATTTTTTTATGATTTCCTGACATAAGTACTTCAGGAACCGTTAAGCCTCTAAAATCAGCAGGACGCGTATAGTGGGGGTGCTCTAGTAAACCTGTACTGTGTGAGTCCTGTACAGCTGAATGATTATTGCCAAGCACATCGGGAAGCAGGCGAACAACGCTATCGATCACAACCATTGCACCAAGCTCTCCTCCAGTTAATACATAGTCACCAATTGAAATTTCATCAGTTACCAGCTGCTCACGAATTCGTTCATCATATCCTTCGTAATGACCGCAAATGAAAATTAAATGCTCTTCTGCTGCTAGCTCTTCTGCTTTTGCCTGCGTATAACGTTCGCCCTGCGGACAAAGTAAAACTACCCGGGGCTTCTTAGCTGTTTCAGTCAGCTTTTCTACAGCGTCAAAAATAGGCTGCGGCGTCAATACCATTCCAGCACCTCCGCCGTAAGGATAATCGTCCACATTTTGATGTTTGTTCGTAGAATATTCTCGGAAATTAACCACATTCAGTTCAACCGCATTTTTTTCCTGTGCTTTTTTCAAAATTGATTCACCAAAAACACCGTCAAACATAGAAGGAAATAGCGACAGTACATCAATTTTCATTAGTCCAATAACCCTTCCATTACTGTAATAACAATCTCTTTTTCATCTATATCAATAGATTGTACAACGTCGTCGATGTAAGGAATAAGAACTTCTTTTCCGCCTTTTTTAACAACCCACACATCATTAGCTCCCGGCGTTAAAATTTCTTTGACCGTTCCTACCTCTACTCCGTCTTCTGTTTTTACTGTACAGCCAATAATTTCATGGAAATAGAACTCACCGTCTTCTAAATCCGTTAGCTGCTCCTCAGGGATTTTCACTTCGCAGTTTTTGTAATGCTCGACATCATTTACGTTGTGATAGCCTTCGAATGTAAGCAGATCAAAATTTTTATGCCTGCGGTGGCTTGCTACCGTTACTTCTACCGGCTCGCTTTGCTTTTCTTTGAAGATATAAAGTTTATTTCCTTTTTCATAGCGCTCATCAGCAAAATCCGTAGTTGATACAATACGAACTTCTCCTTTTACACCATGGGTATTCACAATTTTCCCAACCTTAAACCATTTCATACTTCTTCACCTCTATCTAATCTCAACAACTTTGCTATCTTTTATAATAATTGTTTTACTTTCTTTTATCTTTTCCCAATCATCGCCGATTTTTACCTCTACTAAGGCATCCAGTTCCGTTTCAACGAGTTCGCTCCCTAAAGGAAGCTTTTCTAATTGCGTCAGCTGAAAGTTCAACACTTCAATTTTTTCAAGGCGAGCGGATTTTTCTTTTTCAAACTGACTATGTAATAAAGAAGAACCTTTATTGGCTTTTTCCATGTGCTTTAACTGAAATTTCAGCTGTTCCATTTCTTTTTCAAGCGCCTGCTTGCGGTTTATAAAACGATTTTCAAGATCTTGTTTGCTTGCTTCAGTTAACACTTGTTTCACAACCACTTTTTGAATAATGTTCAAAACGTTCCCTCCGCTCTCAAGATAGTGACCTTGTGCTTTTTACATGCATATTGAAATAGCTGCTTCTTGCTCGCAAAAGACTTACTGTGATCAAAACGTTCATCTTATCATAACATAAAAAAAGGGCGAGGTTATCCCTCTCCCTTTTTGATTACTCTTGAATTTTCACATACACTTTTTTACCTTGCTGTGATGCTGCTGCATTCACAACAGTTCGAATCGCTTTTGCAACGCGGCCTTGTTTGCCGATTACTTTGCCGACATCTTCTTGGTGAACAGTAAGGATGTACGTCACTTGACGTTCATCTTCTTGTTCCTCCACTTTAACATCAGCTGGGTAATCAACAAGCGGCTTTACAATTGTTTCGATTAGTGATGTCATCTCGAGTGAAATTATTTTCCTAATTTAGCATTATGGAATTTTTCCATGATGCCTTCGTTAGAGAAAAGGTTACGAACTGTATCAGATGGTTTAGCACCATTTTGTAACCATTTAAGAGCTAGCTCTTCATCGATTTTAACTTCAGCTGGTTGAACTACAGGATTGTAAGTTCCAACTACTTCGATGTAACGTCCATCACGTGGTGAACGAGAGTCTGCTGCTACGATACGATAGAAAGGAGATTTTTTAGCTCCCATACGTTTTAAACGAATTTTTACTGCCATTTTATAAAGCACCTCCGAATATGTTTCAACAAGATAATATAATATCAAATAGGTAAAATGTTTGTAAAGGTTTTTTTCTTAACACTAGAAAAATATTTTATTTTCTTTGGTTTTTCAGTCCAAATCAAGCGTTTTATCATGAAAAGAATGGAAGTTTCATACCCTTTTTCTTGCCTTTTGACATATTTGTCATTTGTTTCATCATTTTTTTCATGTCTTCAAATTGTTTAAGCAAACGGTTGACTTCTTGTACAGAACGTCCGCTTCCTTTTGCAATACGCTTTCTTCGACTTGCATTAATGATTTCAGGGTTTGTTTTTTCCGCTTTCGTCATAGAACGAATGATTGCTTCTACATGATTAATTTGCTTTTCATCCACCTGCAGGTTTTTGAGCCCCTTTACTTTATTGGCGCCCGGAAGCATACCAATTAGCTCATCAAGCGGTCCCATTTGACGCACCTGAGCAAGTTGATCTAAAAAGTCATCAAATGTAAATGACTGCGTGCGCAGCTTAGCTTCAAGCTCTTTTGCTTTTTCAGCATCTACATTTGCCTGAGCCTTTTCGATAAGCGTCAGCACATCACCCATACCTAAGATACGGGAAGCCATACGCTCTGGATGGAATGCTTCAATAGCATCCATTTTTTCTCCAAGACCGACAAACTTAATTGGTGTATCGGTTACTGCACGAATAGAAAGCGCTGCACCACCGCGCGTATCGCCGTCTAGTTTCGTTAATACAACTCCAGTTAATCCTAATTGCTTATTAAAGCTATCCGCAACGTTTACTGCATCTTGACCTGTCATCGCATCGACAACAAGGAAAATTTCGTCTGGGTTAGAAAGCTCTTTGATCTGTTCTAACTCCTCCATTAGATTTTCATCAACATGCAAACGTCCCGCTGTATCAATTAATACATAATCGTGATGCTCTTCTTTCGCATGAGCAATAGCTTGTTTCGCAATCTCCACAGGACTTACTTGATCACCTAATGAAAAAACAGACATGCTAAGCTGTTTCCCTAGTGTTTCAAGCTGTTTAATAGCTGCCGGACGATAAATATCTGCTGCTACAAGCAATGGATTACGGTTATATTTTTTACGTAATAAATTGGCAAGTTTACCGGTTGTTGTTGTTTTACCTGCACCTTGAAGTCCAACCATCATAATTACAGTTGGAGCTTTTGGAGCTACTGCAATCTTGCTTTGCTCTCCGCCCATAAGTGCAGTTAATTCTTCTTGTACAACCTTAATAACTTGTTGTCCAGGCGTTAAGCTCTTAAGAACGTCTTGACCTACAGCACGTTCGCTTACGCGCTTAACAAAGTCTTTTACTACTTTAAAGTTTACATCGGCTTCTAAAAGGGCAAGTCTAACTTCACGCATCATTTCTTTAACATCAGCTTCGTTAACTTTTCCTTTTCCTTTTAACTTTTGCAGTGTGCTTTGCAAACGGTCGGCTAATCCTTCAAATGCCATATACGCCGCCCCCTAATCTAATTTCTCGAGCGAATCAAGAAGAGAAGAAAGCTTACTATTCTTGTGTAAGTCGGCTGCAAGTTCGTCTTTCAGTTGTTGAACAATTGATTGACGCTCTTGAAACCGTTGAAATAACAATAGCTTTTCCTCATATTGTTCAAGCATTTGCTCTGTACGTTTTATATTATCATAAACTGCTTGACGACTCACATCAAATTCTTCCGCTATTTCACCGAGGGAATAATCATCCAAGTAATAAAGTGACATATAACTTCTTTGTTTGGGCGTCAACAGCGCCTGATAGAAGTCAAATAAGTAATTCATTCTTGTTGTTTTTTCGAGCATATGCACGCTCTTTTCAACCATCTGACCGCCCCCTTGTTAAGTGAAAAGCCTTTACATGTTATTAGTTTAACTAGGCTAGGTTTGAATGTCAAGTTTTTTCCTTAACACCTCACATTTTCCCACTTGAAAGAGATGGAGATATGATTAAATTACTTCGATTTAAAGACGAACAAACGGGTTAAGGGAGCTCGTATGAAACCTGCGTCCACCCTACTAATAAAAAAATCCGAACGATTAATCGTTCGGATCTTTCTTCAACTAAGATACTTATATCCCAGCCTCTTTTTAGATTACGCCTCTTTTTCTGTTTCTTCTTCTACAGCATTGGCAAATAACCCATAGATATATTGCTCCGTGTCAAACGGCTGAAGGTCGTCTACTTTTTCTCCAAGTCCAACGAATTTAACAGGAAGCTTCAGTTCGTTTCGAATGGCAAGAACAATTCCGCCTTTAGCCGTACCATCTAGTTTTGTTAACACAATTCCCGTCACGTTCGTTGCTTCTGAGAATGTTTTAGCCTGACTTAAAGCATTTTGACCCGTCGTCGCATCAAGTACAAGCAGTACCTCATGAGGAGCACCAGGAATTTCTCGCTCAATAACACGCTTTACTTTCTCTAATTCTTTCATTAAATTTACTTTATTTTGAAGGCGCCCCGCTGTATCACATAATAAAACATCTGCTTTTCGAGCCTTAGCTGACTGAACAGCGTCATACATAACAGCGGCAGGGTCAGAGCCTGCAGATTGCTTAATAACATCAACCCCAACGCGTTCTCCCCATACTTCTAACTGCTCAATCGCACCGGCACGGAACGTATCTCCTGCTGCCATTACGACTTTTTTGCCTTCTTGTTTGAATTTATGCGCAATTTTCCCAATGGTTGTTGTTTTCCCAACGCCGTTTACCCCTACAAACAAAATCACCGTTAAATCATTTTGCTGCATATTCAGTTCACCAATCTGCTCTTCACCAGATTCATAAATATCAATTAATTTCTCAGAGATGACAGCCTGTACATCTTGAGGATCCTTAATATTACGGCGTTTCACTTCCGATTTTAAGTCATCAATTAAATCCAACACGGTAGCCACACCGACATCAGCACTAATTAAAATTTCTTCTAATTCCTCAAAAAACTCTTCGTCTACTTGACGATAGCGAGACACTAGATCATTCACGCGTTCTGAAAAAGAATTGCGAGTTTTTGATAGTCCATCTTTAAATTTTTGTGTAACAGAATCGGTTTGCATTGTAATTTTTTCTTTTAGTTTCTTAAAAAAGCTCATTCGTACCACCCTTTCATTCTATGAGTTAAACATATTGCTTTGATTCTTCTAAACGAACAGAGACTAATTTCGATACGCCAGATTCTTGCATCGTCACACCGTACAGTACATCAGCTTCTTCCATTGTACCTTTTCGGTGAGTAATAACAATGAACTGTGTTTGAGTACTAAATTTGCGTAAATACGTAGCAAAGCGATGAACGTTTGCTTCATCAAGCGCCGCTTCCACTTCATCTAGCACACAAAACGGCACCGGACGTACTTTCAAAATAGAAAACAGGAGGGCAATGGCTGTTAACGAACGCTCGCCGCCTGACAGCAACCCTAGATTCTGCAGTTTTTTCCCAGGAGGCTGGGCAACAATTTCCACACCTGTATTTAATAAATCTTTCGGATCTGTTAATTTTAAATCCGCTTTTCCTCCTCCGAATAGTGCAGAGAACACTGTACCAAATTCATTGCGGATACGAGAGAACGTATCAGAAAAACGTTTCTTCATTTCCTCGTCCATTTCTTCAATCACTTGATACAGCGTATTTTTCGCTTCGTCAAGGTCCGCTCGCTGCGTATTTAAAAATTCATAGCGCTCTGAAACACGTTCGTATTGTTCAATAGAACCTAAGTTTACGGTTCCTAATTCATCAATTGCCAGCTTAATGAGCTTGATTTTTTTCCTCGCTTCTTGAATATCTAATGTTAAAGGATACTTTTCTTTTGCTGCTTCAAAGCTAATTTCGTACTCTTCTGTCAGCTGCTGCAGACGGCTGTCTAGCTCTACGTCAATTCGATTGATTTTGACTTCTTCATCTTTTAAAGCATCCGCAATTTGTTTGTACTGACGCTGCAGCTCTTTTACAATCCTCTCTTCGTCTTCAAGTTTATTCTGGGCTTTCAACCGCTCTGATCTGGAGTCATCCATTAATTTTAACGTTTCTGTCTTTTCTTTTATTCGCTCATGCGCTGCTTCTTCGAGCTGAAGTTCACCCGAGTCGTTGCTCGTGATTTCACTCGTTAAAAGAGAAAGATCATCTGTAGTTTCAGATAAACGCTGAATGGTTTGATCAAGCTCAAAACACACTCTTTCATATTTTTCTTGCTGATTTGCGAGGAACTGTTCTTTTTTCGCAAGAAGGACTTTTACTTCTGTAAGCTCATGTTGAACCGTTTCTTTAGACGTTTGCTGTGTATGCTTGCGTGCAGCTAACTCTTCAATGTTTTTCTCTAATACATTTGCCTGCTGCTGATTTCCTTGCAAACTTGTATGCAGCTCATCAATTCGAGCGGACAAGCTCGTTTGATCTTGTCTAAAGCTAGCAATATCATGATCGTACATGGTTAAGCGGTCATTCACTGCTTTCTCTTCGATGTCAATTTGCTTTACTTCTCGGTCAGATTCCTGCTCTTTGTCTTTCAAGCGTTCCACAAATGCCTGCTGTTTATTAATTTCCTGCTGAAGCTCCTCAATCTGTGACTTTTTATCTTTCACATCTTGCTCGAGCACAAGCGTCTTTTGTTCCATCTCTTCTATTTTTGCCGTAATGGCTTCCACTTCACGCTGACGGCCTAACAAAGAGTTAGACTTTTGCTTCATTGAACCGCCTGTCATCGAACCACCGGGGTTGACGACATCTCCTTTAACGGTCACAAAACGATAGCGGTGCTGCACAAGACGGGCAAGTTCATTTGCACCTTTTAAATCATTGACTACAATAACGGTTCCAAGCAAATTTTTAATAACTCGGTCGTAGGTAGCTTCGTACTTAACAAGAGATGAAGCGATTCCTACATACGCTTCATGGCTCTCTAGCATAGAAATAGTTTGAGCGGGAACATAACGGTCTTTTACAGACGTCAGTGGTAAAAATGTAGCTCTCCCGTAACCATTTTGTTTCAAAAAGCCAATTGCCTGACGTGCACTTTGTTCGTCTTGAACGACAATATGCTGAGCTGCTC
>Ga0209463_1000305_pt1 | contig 42991 bp, 36 predicted proteins | sample AgamicMgSfrz_FD_187169 | JGI IMG/M metagenome (GOLD analysis project Ga0209463, IMG submission 187169) | Agave microbial communities from Guanajuato, Mexico - Mg.Sf.rz (SPAdes) (version 2) | ecosystem: Host-associated > Plants > Phyllosphere > Phylloplane/Leaf | place: Guanajuato, Mexico...
CCTGGCGCTATCGCGGTTTATCGCCCCCCTGCCGTTTCAGAGTTCTCCTCTGGTTAATGCGATGGAATATGGTGCATTATTAGGCGGTAAACGGCTGCGTCCGTTTTTGGTCTACGTGGTTGGCAATATGCTGCGCGTCGATACCAACAGTCTGGACGCGCCTGCCGCTGCCGTTGAATGTATTCACGCCTACTCGCTAATTCATGACGATCTTCCTGCTATGGATGATGATAGCCTGCGTCGCGGCCAGCCGACCTGCCATATAAAATTTGGCGAAGACACCGCCATTCTGGCAGGCGATGCGCTGCAAACGCTGGCCTTTTCCATTCTCGCCGACGCGCCGATGCGCGAGGTTGAACCGCAGCATCGCATCGCCATGATCTCCGAACTGGCGCAGGCCAGCGGCGTGGCGGGCATGTGCGGCGGCCAGGCGCTGGATCTGGCGGCGGAAGGCCGGCAGGTCGATCTCGCGGCGCTGGAAACCATTCATCGCCATAAAACCGGTGCGCTAATCCGCTCCGCCGTGCGTCTCGGCGCGTTGTCGGCGGGCCAACGCGGGCGTGAAATCTTGCCGCTTCTTGATCGTTACGCCGATGCTATCGGTCTTGCCTTTCAGGTGCAGGATGACATCCTCGATGTCATCGGCGATACCGCGATAACGGGCAAACAACAGGGCGCCGATCAGCACCTCGGAAAAAGCACCTACCCTGCTCTGATGGGGCTGGATAATGCGCGCCAGAAAGCGCATGACCTGTACCAGGAGGCGCTGGACGCGCTGGATCAGCTGGCCGCGCTTTCTCTGGATACTGCCGCGCTGCGCGCGCTGGCAAGCTTCATTATTGAACGCGATAAATAACTTCCACGATGAGTCTCTGATGAGTTTTGATACTGCAAAATACCCGACGCTGGCTCTGGCGGGCTCGGTACAAGAATTACGTTTATTGCCAAAAGAGAAGCTGCCTGCGCTCTGTGATGAACTGCGTCAGTACCTTCTGGACAGCGTCAGTCGCTCCAGCGGCCATTTTGCTTCCGGCCTTGGCGTGGTCGAGCTGACCGTCGCGCTTCATTACGTCTATAACACGCCGTTCGACCATCTGGTCTGGGACGTCGGTCATCAGGCCTACCCGCATAAAATCCTGACCGGACGCCGCGATCGCATCGGCACCATTCGTCAGAAAAATGGCCTGCACCCTTTTCCGTGGCGGGCAGAGAGCGAATATGACGTGCTGAGCGTCGGCCACTCCTCAACGTCGATTAGCGCCGGGCTTGGCATGGCGGTCGCCGCCGGCAAAGAGGGTAAGGGTCGCCGCACCGCCTGTATTATTGGCGACGGCGCGATTACCGCCGGTATGGCTTTCGAAGCGATGAACCACGCCGGCGATATTAAAGCCGATGTGCTGGTGATCCTGAATGATAACGAGATGTCGATTTCGGAAAACGTCGGCGCGCTGAATAACCGCCTGGCGCAGATTCTTTCCGGTAAAACCTATGCGCGCCTGCGCGAAGGCGGCAAAAAAGTGCTGACCGGCCTGCCGCCGATTAAAGAGCTGGTGAAGCGTACCGAAGAACATCTGAAAGGCATGGTGGTGCCTGGCACGCTGTTCGAAGAGCTGGGCTTTAACTATATCGGCCCGGTGGATGGCCACGACGTGCTGATGCTGGTGCATACGCTCAGCAACATGCGCGATCTGAAAGGCCCGCAGTTCCTGCATATCATGACCAAAAAGGGCAAGGGCTACGCGCCAGCGGAAAACGATCCTATCGCCTGGCATGCGGTGCCGAAATTCGATCCGGCCAGCGGCGCACTGCCGAAAAGCGCGGGCGGACTTCCCAGCTACTCCACCATTTTCGGCGAGTGGCTGTGCGAAACGGCAGCTCAGGACGACAAATTAATGGCGATCACGCCGGCGATGCGTGAAGGCTCCGGTATGGTCGGCTTTTCACGCCAGTATCCGAAACAATATTTCGATGTGGCGATTGCTGAACAGCACGCGGTAACTTTCGCGGCGGGGTTGGCGATTGGCGGCTATAAGCCGGTAGTGGCGATTTACTCTACCTTCCTGCAGCGCGCTTACGATCAGCTGATTCATGACGTAGCGATTCAGCAGCTGCCGGTACTCTTTGCTATCGATCGCGGCGGTATTGTCGGTGCGGATGGCCAAACACATCAGGGCGCCTTCGATCTGGCGTTCCTGCGTACCATTCCGGGCATGGTTATTATGACGCCGAGCGATGAAAATGAATGTCGTCAGATGCTTTATACCGGCTACCACTATCAGGACGGCCCCAGCGCGGTACGTTATCCGCGCGGCACTGGCACCGGCGCGACGCTAACGCCGCTGGTGTCGCTACCGTTAGGAAAAGGCGTGGTTAAACGTCGCGGCGAAAAGCTGGCTATCCTTAACTTCGGCACCCTGCTGCCGGAGGCGCAGGCGGCAGCCGACGCGTTAAACGCTACGCTGGTGGACATGCGTTTCGTTAAGCCGCTGGATGAGGCGTTAATTCTGGAACTGGCGGCCAGCCATGAATCACTGGTAACGCTGGAAGAAGGCGCCATTAAAGGCGGCGCGGGCAGCGGCGTTAACGAACTGCTGATGGCGAAGCGGGTAATGGTTCCGGTACTCAATATCGGCCTGCCGGATGAGTTTATCCCGCAGGGCACTCAGGAAGAGATCCGTCACGACTATCAACTGGATGCGGAAGGTATTCAGCAACAGATTGAATGCTGGCTGGCACAGTAAGCCTCTTGTCACTCTCGTTGACGGGGAGTGACAAATTTCATTCATATAATATATAACTCCTTAATTAAAATTGAGTTTTTCAGGGTACGCTAAGAGTTCATTTCTCACCGAACTGAGCGTACAGGAGAATATTATTTATAGTATCCTCTCACGATTATTTCCCTCTCTAAAAAATAAAATATATTTGCTAAAGATTAAAAATTACCTCTGGGTTTCTTATTTAGTTTTTTGCATGCTTTTATTTTCACACCTATAATTCACAGAATTATTAAAACAATACCCCCACTTTATCTAAAATTGAGCGAATTAATTTTTAAGGCTTAAACGATCAACCGAAAACGCTTATTTTTATAGCAACAGACGGCGACAAGAAATAAAAACAAGTCACCCAGCACGATTAATTGAAATATATGCACTATTTATAAAGATAGTGCATATATTTCAGATCGTTACGTGGAAGTAACTACACATAATAAAATAATCGACGATAAATAAAAGGGGCTGCTTCCTGGAAAGAGTAAAAAGCGATTTCAAATACTAAAAGCGTAACCATATCAAAGGAAAATATATGCCAAACACCCTACATCAACCCGAAGAGCAGAAAGATAATGAAGAATATTTTAGCGCTGATGAAATGGACGACAGCGCACTCTTTTACGACGTAAGGCATGATGAACCCCCGGCTACGAACAGCTCATTTTCAGGTCTTGTAAGCGAAACCAGCCGCATCGCCACGGGTGTCGCCTCGCAGCTTGCCCGGTTAAAGGGATTATCAATGCTCGGCAATGTTTTTCCCTATACCCGAAACTTGTTGCTGGCTGCAAGCTGGGCGGAGCCAGCATGGGCCTTCTTTAACGCGGTGAAAAACCAGCTTTCTGCGGACGGTACTCAACGCGGAGAGGGAAAACTTGCTGCCTTTGTCAGCGCCGTCTGGGATAATTTCCCTGTTAATGCGATCGCCACAACCGGTATATCGCTAACGCCTTATCTGTTAAGCCATGAGTTTTCAGCCAACGTTAAGCAGGCGTTACTGGAGTATGGCGGTGATTCAGCCAGGCTATTATTTGATTTCGACGCTGGCCAGCAGGATCGGCCACAAAATGATACAAATGCTTTACTCTGCTCCACCGTTGCCATCGCATCACTGCTCTATTTTCATTTTCGTACTTCCCGCATTGCCCCCCGAACGAACAAAGGAAAAAAATACGCTTCGTTAATTAATAGCCTGATGAATATTTTATCGCTTGGCCGTGGCGTTATGCAAACTGTAATAGACAGGGCCGGCAGCGCTCAACCACCCGCAGCAACGCAAACAACAGGCCCCACGCGGCAAGATGGGTATGTCTGGTTAGCCTTCACGCGCTCCGCCACGCCAGACGAATTAAGCGAGCTGCGACGTATTAAAAACCAGGTGGGAGGGATAGATATTCTCCCCGCTTCAATGCTGCTGAAACTTTACAGCGGTGAAAGCGTGCAGGGTCAGCGGCTGAATAAAAATTTGCCCCATCCCTGGGGCGACCTTGCTGACACGCCAGATTACATAACGCAGCGAAAAAATATCCTGCAGCAATTGATGACCAGGCATAATCAAATTGAAGGCAGCGCGTGGCTGCCGGGCGTCGGTGCGACGGTAACAACCGATTTGGCTGAAGAACCAGAACAGTCAGGGCATAGCTGGTGGAAGTATCTGGCTGGCGCCACTTTTGTTTCCCTGTGTACCTTTATTACCACGACATTGTTACTGTATCGCGGCGGCTCAGCCAGCCAACAGCGCGAAACGGAGCGAGATGAAGAGTATGAGCTGACTACGATCTCACCACAGGAATCAGATCGGGAGCCAGCCTCCTCGGACGCGCTGACAGATACCTCCGCTCCGCCTGAAAGCACAGCGTCGAAAAACCACTCCTTGCTGCGTGCGGCACAGATTGCCAGTGGTGTGGTTACAGCAGGATTGGGCGTGGGTACTGCGGCTGCCGCGGCTTATCGCCCCCCACTGCAACAGACGGCTCCAGCGACTTCGCTCTCTCTTTTTTCTCCAGAACCCATTTCCACCCCGCAGCAGCTCACCACACCCGTTGCGCTGAACGATAGTATAGCGGCTGACAGCATCTACCTTACCGATGAGCTACTTGATGAAATTATTTCTTTTGTTGATGCCGAATATCAAACTGCCACACCAGAAACACATTATCGAAACCGGAGAGAAGCCGCTGTCTCAAAGCAAACCATAAGCCGAAGAACCGCTTTCTATATTAATAAAATAATGATTAATATAAGAAGAGTCGGTAGTTTTAATAATGATGAATTAACGCTTATCACCAATATCGTTAAAAAAATCATTCCTCACTATAAAGGAAAAAAATTAGCCCTGGATAAGCTTATAGTTTTGTGTATAGATGCAGTAAACGCACTGATAGCAGCTTCTCCAGATCATTTAGTTGTAGACAAGCTCAGATTAATAAACAAACTATATTATGTTTACCTGCAGAAAAAGTTACCGGTAGAGTCTGAAGAAGATGCCACCATAAAATTAAATAAGGCGCTGAAGACAAAATGGTCAAAAACCCCTCAAAACTTAACGTCTCCTTTTACCTGGCAACTATTCACCGCAGAAAAAGATGACGATATAAATATGGACCGAATTATCGAAACTCGCACCGGCACAGGGGATTACTATAAAACCCATCAGGAGTTTAAATCGTTAAACGAAAGTAAAAATAATTTAAATCAATCTATTGAAAATTTGAATAAAACCCTGTCCAGGTTGCAGAGAACTCTCCGCAGTGATAAAGCCTTGCTGTCGTCCCGTGTAGAGGGAATTAGAGGTTTTTTCCTCCGGGCATCGCTGGCATCGGAAAGTGAAAATCAACGTCTACAGGATAAGATAAAAAAACTGGAGAATGAAATTCAGAAATTAACACAACAAAAAGAAGAAAAAACAAGAAAATCTGTCGAACTGGAGGGGCAGATACAAAACTACCAAAAGATAAGTATATCATTAATTAACAGCGTTTATGAAAATTACATTCTGGCAAAAGAAACAGCCAGTGCATACAATCTGGCATCATACAGAAAGGATCACCTCTATTTTTCAGAAACTTATAATGCTGAACAAATTAAAAACGATCTTACTTACCGGGCAGGTGAGTTTATTAACAATTTAGTTTATCAGCAATATAAAATCGCAGAGAATGCAAAAAGCGGCTATTCCAGAGAAGAAGTAAAACAATTAAAAACGCTGGACATTGTAAAAAAACATATCGAACTGGATTTGCAACAGGAAGTGCTTTTTGCCAGACTGGCACCTTTTATAATCAAATACGTTAACATCAAGGGTAAACCAGAATTCCATGCGGATGGCACATACAGTGACATTATTCATACGCAAAACATTGCTCAGGGCATAATTCTGGGAGAAAATTATAGCGATAACAAACGTGATAACATAGAAAATTACCACTCAGAAATGCTGAAAATATTTGGTAATTATCATTATGTGATGGCTGAAGAGCTGCTCGAAAGCTTCGTTTACGCTTTCAGTAATCAACAGAGTAGCCTACAAGACTTTATCATAAAATTTGATATTGACAGACAAATAGCAGAATATGAAAAAGCCTCTACTGATATTTATCATAAATTTATTTATCCTGATGCGCCTCCAGGTTTTTATTCTTTTGATAAAATGTATGACAGATTACAGTTCCACTCACAAAGCGAATTTATCGCGCAATTTAATACCTACATTGATAAATATGCTGAATTTGACGCTCAGCGTTCTGTCCCCTTAGCTATGCTGCTTTCACAGATAAGCTTAGAAGATCTGTTCGATCCCAATTATGAAAAACTCGACAATTCACAGCGAGAATATTATCACTTTACATATGAAAATATCCCTGGCTCACTTAATTTAATAAAATTATATAACGATAAAAAAGAATTTACCGGAGTGATGGTCGTTTCGGTTATTGGCACACAAATTTTTGCAAAAACACATAACAAACAAGAAATTTCAACGTTACCTTTTATACAAGATCTTATGAATGCAGAGGAGGAATTTTATTACAAAAAAGACTCTATAGTTGAAGTTCCAGATGAGAGGGTTTACCCTACCGGCTATACTTTATTAAATTTACTGCAACATAATTTCATTGAAGAAAATGACAAAAAAAATAAATACCAGCAATACCTACTCGCTCTACACGGCAATAACGCCAATTTAGTACCAGATTCAATTTCTTACCATAATAGAAATGGTTTTAAGGAGGAGGGGAAAAATACTTTATTTGAAACTATCACTGAAATTGTCAAAAGTGAATTCATCAATACCGCCAGCGCAATGAAAAAAACATTGGATAGATCTGGATGGCTGCATACGGCAGCAACCTGGATAATTCCTTTCTATGGACCGATTTATAACAAAATTACCGATCCTAAATATCAATTGAGCGCTGCCGATATTGTGGGTATTGCTATGGATGCAATAGCGATTATTGCCGCCTTTGCTACAGCGGGCCTGTCCATTACACAAAATATCTCGCTTAAAATAGCTAACCGGATGGCTCAGTTAGGAGCAAAAGTTTCCCGCACTGAAAAAGCACTCACAATTTTACGAGAACTACCTGCCCTGGGAATAAAAGGGCTGGCAGAAAATAAACGTCTTCTGTTCTTAGCCACCATTGATGCAATTACTCCCGTTCCCTACGAGCTTGTTATCAAAAAAAGCTATCGCGCAGTAATCCGCACAAGAAAACTTGTTAGACCGCCACTAAAATCGCCCTTTGTCAATCTTAAGGTACCACACCAAAAAAATGGGCTAAACAAAGCCTGGCGAGTTTCTGAAAGCCCGCAAAATTTACGGCCTGCCAATGGTCAGGATTATTACAACGGCGTATTTCAGAGCAAAAATAGTGCCGGAGAAGATCTTTTTTATATAAAGGACAACGACGATTTGTATCAGGTACGATGGGACGATTATGCCCGAACCTGGCGTGTCGTCAATCCTGCCAACCCCAGCAGATTTATGTATGCGCATCCGGTAAAACTGGGCAAGAATAACAAATGGGCTCTTCACAGCGATCTACCAGGCGCAGGAGGTGGAAAAATAAAAGATAAAAATTTATTGGGTTTAAAACGCACTGAAGCTAATGTAATTAAGAAAGAAATTAAGACTGCCAGTAAAGATGCCATTAATTATTTAGACACTGCCAGTGATATTATAAAGCAGAAAAAATATGAAAATAATCTGAATGAGGTTCTGGATATCTTTTACGGTCATCATGAGCCAGTAGTTAAAAATCAATTTATAAAAAAAATCGAAGAAATTAAAAGGTTCAATGAAAACATATCCACTACTACAGATATTAAATATATTAAAGACGAAATCCCGCAACACCCTGAAGCAATATTCACTACCCGTAGTGATGCTTTTTCTGGTGAATTAGGGGAGCCTGTAATGCAGGTTTCAAAGCAGCGCCTTGACAGAGCCAAATCAGAAATTGGTGCCTCAAAACAAGAACAAAAGGCCTTTATGAGGAATTCAATATTGCATGAATCCTACCATGGTTCCAGCCTTGACGCGCCCGACTGGAAATATGCCAAAAGGAAAAAGGAAGGGATGCTGTTGAATCCGGTTTTAGAACTGGCAGAGCACGATTATCGGCCTGGCGGAGCAATGCGTTCAACACTTCCCAGGACTGAACTTAACAAAAAACTTATTGCCGCTCAAAATAAGTTACGTGATAACCCCGATACTTTTGTATTTGCCGTTAATTTACTGGTAGCAGCAAAGAAACAGCCGGAAAAATACAGGAATTTTGTTCTTCAATTTAATAAATGGAAGGAAGATCATAAAGTTCCAGTTGTCTGGTCTTTATTCAACAAAGGCTCATAACATCACTATCAATATCCACTAACTGCTAAGCTGAAAGTTATTGACACAGGTAATATGATTATTAATGGCGATACTGAAAGCTACCTACGGACATTTTATAATAACCCGTCCATGCAGAGTTTTATTGCCAACCCTAAAGAAAAATGTGAAGCAGCGATTAGTTACCTTATAAAAGAGGTGCAAAACTATCCTGAATTAAGCAATGTCCGGGCCAGAGCAACTGGTATTTGGGCTAATGCAAATAAAGAACGTAATATACCAATGAATCATTATGTTCTGGTCGTCACCTACAGAAATGATGTTTATGTGCCTGACCCTACTATTGCTCAGTTTTCTGAACGTTTAAATATCAACACACCGTATACAGGCAAGGAGTCCGACTGGTTAAATATTTACCAAAAAATCGCGCCATCAAAAGGCGTTGCTAAATTCAAAGATTTTAACAATATGGCAGAAGCGAGATATTATCCACAAACGGACGCTAATCCTTATCATTATATTGAAGGTGAATTTTTGCTTAATGAACCACGCTGGCCCAGGACCTGTGCACAAACCCTGCAAAAAGTAGATGATTAACGCGCTGGTTTCGCTATTCTCTGTTCTGATAACTGATAACTCTCCGGCACAAAAAATATTGTGCCGGAGAGTTATGTATTGACACTACCGAAATATTACTAAAAAGTGACTCAGCCCAGCATGTTTTTAATTACGCCACAGTTGAGATAATAAAAAAATAGTGACCATAGTAAAGAATACCTGCCGCGATTATACCGGCGACAATATCATCCACCATTATCCCCATACCGCCGTGTACATTACGGTCAAACCAACGAATGGGCCACGGCTTCCACATATCCAGCACGCGGAAAATCACAAAACCCGCCAGTACCCATTGCCAGGACATCGTCGGGATCGCCATCAGCGTAATCCACATGCCGATGAACTCATCCCAGACAATGCTGCCGTGATCGTGAACGCCCATATCTTTCGCGGTGCGGTGGCAAAGGTAAACGCCAATGCAGATGCCGAACATTACCAGCAGCGAATAGATATCTGGCGGCAGAAAGGTCATCAGCCACCAGAACGGCAGCGCCGCCAGCGATCCCATGGTGCCCGGCACCCAGGGAAACAGGCCGCTGCCGAAGCCGGTCGCTAACAGATGCCAGGGATTGCTCAGCCGCAGACGGCTTTTCGCCAGATCTTTATCGCGCGTCAAAATGATCGAATCCTTTCAGATTAAGCGTGACCGGATTACCCTCCTGCAGCAGCACCAGCCCTTCCGATTCCGGCGCCAGCTGACCGACACAGGTATAAGGCACGCCGAGATTTCCCAGCGCGACATCCAGGGCCCCACGGTTGATCTCCGGCACGGTAAAGCAGAGTTCGTAATCTTCGCCGCCGCTTAGCGCCCAGCGCAGCACCTGCTCGCTGTCAAAATGATCGCGCAGCACGCTGGAAAGCGGCAACGCCTCCAGGTTGAGACGCGCTCCGCACTCGCTGGCTTTCAGAATATGGCCCAGATCGGAGATCAGTCCGTCGGAAATATCAATCGCCGCGCTGGCAAGGTTACGCAGCGCCTGGCCCTGTAAAATACGCGGCATCGGGCGCAGGTGACGTTTAATCAGCGCTTCATGTACCGCCGGATCGGTAATGCGTACCCGATGCTGCAACAACGCCAGGCCAGCCGCGCTGTCGCCCAGCGAGCCGGTGACATAAATCCAGTCGCCGGGACGGGCGCCGCTGCGGCGCAAAGCCCGACCGGCAGGCACCAGGCCGTGAATGCCCAGCGTCAGGCTGCGCGGCCCGCGCGTGGTATCGCCGCCAATCAGCTGCATATCGTAGTAATCGAGCAACTCAAACAGACTATCGCTGAAGGCTTTCAGCCAGGCTTCATCAATTTCCGGCAGCGTAAGCGCCAGCGTCAGCCAGGCAGGATCGGCGCCCATCGCGGCAAGGTCGCTAAGATTAACCGCCAGCGCCTTATAGCCGAGATCGGCCGGATGAATATCGCGCAGAAAGTGAATGCCTTCGACCAGCGTATCGGTACTGATGGCCAGAGTCTGTTTTTCCGGCACGTTCAGTAACGCGCAATCGTCGCCAATGCCTTTTTCCACATCGCGACGTGAGCTTGTCACGCGGTTAAAATAACGCGCGATCAGTTCAAATTCGCCACATGACATAATGAAATTCCGCTGAACCTGAATGAAAAAGGCCGGAAGAACTCCGGCCTCGATTGATTATTTCTTGTTGGGGCGGATTTGCGGAGCGGCTTTATCCAGTACGCCGTTAACAAATTTATGGCTGTCTTCAGCGCCGAACACTTTCGCCAGCTCGATACCTTCGTTGATGGCCACTTTATAAGGCACATCGCTACGCTTGCTCAGCTCATACAGCGAAACGCGCAGGATCGCTTTTTCCACCTGTCCCAGCTCTTCCAGCTGGCGTGACAGGTAAGGCTTCATCAAACCGTCAAGGTACGCGCTGTTGGTCGCAACGCCAGCCAGCAGCTCGCGGAAATAGTTGATGTCAACATCTTTGACATCCTGTTCCGCGAGGAACTGATATTCAATATCAGCAATGTCATTGTTGGACAACTGCCAGGAATAAAGCGCCTGGACAGCACACTCACGGGCGCGGCGACGAGCAGCAGGTTTCACAAAAATCCCCTTACAAAAATCAGGCTTTAATGGCTTTCAATACGTTAATCATTTCGAGCGCGGTCAGTGCGGCTTCCGCACCTTTATTGCCCGCTTTGGTACCAGCGCGTTCAATAGCCTGCTCGATATTTTCAGTGGTCAGGACGCCGAAGGCGACCGGAATGTCGCTGTTCATAGCGACGCTGGCAAGACCTGAACTGGCCTCACCGGCAACATATTCAAAGTGCGCAGTGCCGCCACGGATAACGGTGCCCAGGGCGATAACCGCATCGTGTTTTCCGGCCCTGGCAACGGCACGGGCCGTCATCGGTAATTCATAGGCGCCCGGTACCCAGATAACGGTGATGTTTTCGTCTTTCACCTGGCCGATGCGCTTCAGCGCATCAATCGCGCCATCCAGCAGGCTTTCGTTGATGAAGTTGTTGAAACGCGCAATGATAATCGCGACTTTCGCATCCGGCGTAGCAACAGCAGCTTCGATAATTTTCATAATTTTCCTTTCAGGGTTCTTATTGGCCCCGCAGGGGGGCGGATTCTACCACACTCTTCCGCACTCTGCTTCCGCTTTTCCGCAGCGTGTTAAACCGGTTTGAGCGTCAGACGTAAATCAGGGCCGACCTGACGTATATCGCTAAAGCTGAACAACGGCGCATCGCGCAGCTCGCTCAGGCCCGGCAGGCTGCACAGACCGCGCGCGCCGTCGCCCAACAGCTTAGGCGCCAGGTAAACGATCAGCTCATCCACCACGCCCGCCGTCAGCAGGGCGCCAGCCAGCTGCGCGCCAGCCTCAACCCAAACCTGGTTAATTTGCCGTTTGCCCAACAGCATCATCAGCGAAACCAGGTCGAGACGGTTATCGCGTGCCGGAACCAGCAGTTGCTGAACCGACTGCGGCCAGGCCTGCTGGTCATCCGCCGTCAGGCGTGCCAGCCAGGTTTCGCCCGGCTGATGCAGCAGGCGATGCTGCGGCGTCACGCGGTTTTGGCTGTCGATAATCACCCGTACCGGCTGGCGTAAATTCTCCTGCGGATAACGCGCCTGCGTTGCAGCACCAAGCTCTTCCCAGCGCACCGTTAAGGCTGGATCGTCCGCCAGGACGGTGGCGCTGCTGCTCAGAATCGCCGAGCTTTGCGCGCGCAGACGCTGCACATCGCGCCGGGCTTCCGGCGAGGTTATCCACTGGCTTTCGCCGCTGGCCATTGCGGTACGGCCATCCAGCGAGGCGCCCAGTTTTAGCTGTACAAACGGGAAACCGGTACGCATGCGCTTTAAAAAACCCCGGTTCAACGCTTCCGCTTCCGCCATCATTAAGCCGTGGCTGACATCAATGCCCGCCTGTTGCAGGCGATAAAGGCCGCGTCCGGCCACTTCCGGGTTGGGATCCTGCATCGCCGCGACCACGCGGCTTACGCCTGCGGTAATCAGCGCATCGCAGCACGGCGGCGTACGGCCATAATGACTACAGGGTTCCAGCATGACGTAAGCGGTCGCGCCCTTTGCCCGATCGCCTGCCATGCGCAGCGCATGCACTTCCGCATGCGGCTCGCCAGCGCGCTGATGCCAGCCTTCGCCCACAATAACGCCATCGCGCACGATGACGCAGCCGACGTTGGGATTAGGCGTAGTGGTAAAACGGCCGCGCCGCGCAAGCTCCAGCGCGCGCGCCATGTAATTTTCATCACGCATAGCTTAATCCTGTAAACGGGCGATCTCTTCGCCAAATTCACGAATATCTTCAAAGCTGCGGTAGACGGAGGCGAAGCGGATATAGGCGACCTTATCGAGCTTTTTCAGCTCATCCATCACCAGGTTGCCGATCATTTTGCTGGGGATCTCGCGCTCGCCGGTAGCGCGCAGCTGCGTTTTAATATGGCTGATGGCATTCTCAACCGCATCCGAACTCACCGGACGCTTTTCCAGCGCTTTGACCATACCGCTGCGCAGCTTATCTTCATTGAAGGGTTCGCGAACATCGTTGCTTTTAATCACGCGCGGCATCACCAGTTCCGCTACTTCGAAGGTGGTAAAACGTTCATGACAGTCCAGACATTGACGGCGTCTGCGCACTGAGGTGCCTTCGCCAACCAGACGGGAATCAATCACTTTGGTATCCACAGCGGAACAGAATGGGCAATGCATGACGTATCCTGATTCTTCACGAAATTAAACCTTAGTGTACCCTGAAGCCCCTGACAACCAAAGCCTCCGCGGGCTGACAGCGCATTTTTCTGTGCGACCCGCCTGCTTTTTCGCCCTCCTCCGCGCTTTCACCTAAGCTTGTTGGTAACAGCATTAAAAGGAGAGTGAAAATGAAAAAGGGGCTTTTACTTTTACCCTTCCTGACTGCCGCGCTGCTTAACGGCTGCGCTACGCCGCCGCCGGCGAAAACCCAGGCGCTGCATGGTGAGGTTAATCAGTTAAATCAACAGGTGGCGCAGCTGACGAATCAGGCCAGCGCGCTGGAGCAGCAAAATCAGTTGAACAGCCATTCAACGCAGGGGGCCTGGCTGTTGCCCGCCGCGAATACGCGCGTGGAGTTAAAAAGTCTGGCGGGGCCGCTGATGCTGTCGCTGACCCGTATTGAACCAGAAGCAAGCGGTACGCGTGCGCTGTTAACGCTGCGCGCCGCGGGCGATCGTCCTCTCCAGAGTTTGCGTATGCAGGTTGAATGGGGCGAACTGGATGCCGCTACCGGTAAGCCGCTGGCCGCCAGCGCGCTTTCTCAAACCATTGAGGTACGCAACACGCTGGTGCCACAAAGCGAACAGCCTGTTCCGTTGCGCCTGAGCGGTCTTTCCCCTCAGCAGTTGGGCTACGTCAGGGTGCATGACGTCGAGCCGCTTACGCCGACCAATGCAGCGCCAGCGGTGGTATCCGCACCGGCACTGTGAGGCGATGGCGCAGCTGGCCCTGGAACAGAAACGAAAAAAGGCCGCTAACGCGGCCTTTTGCTTTACTGCTTGCGCATGCCTTACGGCAGGATAGAAGGCTGATCGGCGCCCTCTTTCTCTACCTTCTGCTGCAGCATATGTTCACGCTTCATACCCAGTTTCAGCGCCAGCGCCGAAGCCACGTAGATAGAGGAGATCGTACCGATGGAAACCCCGATCAGCATGGTCAGCGAGAAGCCTTCCAGCAGCGCGCCGCCGAAAAGATAGAGCATCAGCACCACCACCAGCGTCGTCGCCGAGGTCATGATGGTACGGCTCAGCGTCTGCGTCAGAGAAACGTTAACGATCTCATACGGCGTGCCGCGACGGATCTTACGGAAGTTTTCACGGATACGGTCGGAAACCACGATGCTGTCGTTCAGCGAGTAACCGATAACCGACATCAGGGAGGCGATGATGGTTAAATCGATTTCAACGTGGAACAGCGACAGGATACCGAGCGTAATGATCACGTCGTGCGCCAGCGCCAGCACCGCACCGAGCGCCAGACGCCACTCGAAGCGGAAACCGACGTAAATCAGGATACAGATCAGCGCCACCAGCAGCGCCATGCCGCCCGCCTGCGCCAGGTCACTACCGACGCTGGGACCAACGAACTCAATGCGCTTCACGGTCGCGTTTTGACCGGCCGCCTGGTTAATGACCGAAACCACCTTGTTGCCCAGTTCCTGCCCGGCGTTGCCGGCATTCGGCGACAGACGAATCATCACGTCACGGCTGCTGCCGAAGTTTTGTACCTGCGGTTCAACAAAGCCTGACTTTTCCAGCGCGCCACGCAGCGTATCCAGCTCCGCCGGTTTTTCCAGGGTGATTTCAATGACGGTACCGCCGGTGAAATCCAGCCCCCAGTTAAACCCGCGCACGCCCATGACGATCACTGACGCAATCAGCAGCAGCCCGGAAAGGGTAAAGGCCAGCGTATCCCAGCGCATAAAGTCATGGACTTTACGGCCATAGTTTAATTGTTCAACACTATATTCCTGTGCCACAACCTACTCCTCAGATAGACAGCTTGTTGATGCGTTTGCCGCCATACAACAGGTTAACAATGGCACGCGTACCGACAATGGCGGTGAACATGGAGGTTCCCACGCCGATGGCGGTAGTAATGGCAAAGCCCTTAATTGAGCCGGTGCCAACCGCATAAAGAATAATCGCGGTGATCAAGGTGGTTACGTTGGCGTCAACGATACTGGAGAACGCGCCTTTATAGCCCTCATGGATCGCCTGCTGAATGGTGCGGCCATTCTTCAGCTCTTCCTTGATACGTTCATTTATCAGCACGTTGGCGTCCACCGCCACCGCCAGCGTCAGCACGATACCGGCAATACCCGGCATGGTCAGCGTAGCGCCCGGCAGCAGCGACATGATACCGACGATCAGGATCAGGTTGGCGACCAGCGCGGTGGTAGCAATAACGCCAAACTTTTTATAGTAAACCACCATAAACACGATGGAGGCGATCAAACCCCACAGGCAGGCTTCCAGTCCCTGAGTGATATTCTGCTGACCCATAGTCGGGCCGATGGTGCGCTCTTCAACAATCTGAATCGGCGCAATCAACGCACCGGCGCGCAGCAGCAGCGACAGCTGACGTGCTTCATTCGGGTTGTCGATCCCGGTAATACGGAAGCTGTTGCCCAGACGTGACTGAATATTCGCCACGTTGATCACCTCTTCCTGTTTTACAAGGACAGAACGACCGTTGGCATCTTTTTTGCCGCTGTCTTTATACTCAACGAACAGCGTGGCCATCGGCTTACCAATGTTGTCTTTGGTAAAGTTCGACATGGCGTTGCCGCCTGCGCTATCGAGGGAGATGTTGACCTGCGGCTGGTTATATTCACCCATGCTGGAGGTGGAGTCGGTGATATGGTCACCGGTCAGAATCACGCGTTTATACAGCACAACCGGCTGGCCATCGCGCGTATTCTTCACTTCGGAATCGCCCGGCACGCGGCCTTTCGCTGCGGCAGTGGGATCCACCACGGTATTGACCAGACGGAACTCCAGCGTCGCGGTCGCGCCCAGAATCTCTTTCGCGCGCGCGGTGTCCTGAATACCCGGCAGTTCAACCACAATGCGATCGGCGCCCTGACGCTGTACCAGCGGTTCAGCTACGCCCAGCTGGTTGACACGGTTACGCAGGATAGTGATGTTCTGCTGAACCGCATACTCGCGCGCTTCGCGCAGACGCTCGTCGCTCATAACCGCACGCAGCATATTATCGCCACGGCTGCTAATCACCAGATCGCGATGGCGCGTCGTGAGGTAGCTTACAGCGTTATCGCGCGCTGCGGCGTCACGGAAACGAATTTCCACGCCATAGTTATCGATTTTGCGAACGTTGGTGTAAGGAATGCCTTTATCACGCAGATCGCTGCGCAGGCTGTCGGTATTTTGCTCTTGCAGTTTGCCGAGCGCGGTGTCCATATCCACTTCCATCAGGAAGTGTACGCCGCCGCGCAGATCGAGACCGAGCTTCATCGGCTCTGCCGCCAGCATTTCCAGCCAGCGCGGCGTAGCCGGGGCCAGGTTAAGCGCCACCACGTAATCTTCGCCCAGCGCCTTCACCAGCGCTTCACGGGCGCGCAGCTGCACATCCGTATTGGGGAAACGCGCCAGAATAGCGCCTTGTTCCAGCGCAATGGACTTGCTCTGAATATGTTCTTGTTTTAAGACGTTTTGGATCTGGTCCAGCGTTTGCTCACTGGCGGCGCTTCCGCGCGCGCCAGTGATCTGAACGGCCGGATCCTCTCCATAAAGGTTGGGAAGTGCATACAGCAGACCGATGGCAAGTACCACGATCAGCATAATGTATTTCCACAAAGGATAACGGTTTAACACGGCAGTTCCCTTAGGGAAAACAAAGAATTACAGCGCCTTCATTGTACCTTTCGGCAGGACGGCAGCCACGAAATCACGTTTGATAACCACTTCATTGTTATCGTTCAGAGCGATAACGATGTAGCCAGTTTCAGCCACTTTCATTACGCGACCCACCAGACCACCGGTGGTAAGAACCTCATCGCCTTTCGCAATGGAATCCATCAGTTTTTTATGCTCTTTCGCGCGTTTCTGCTGCGGACGCAGGATCATAAAGTAAAAAATCAGGCCGAAAACCACCAGCATAACGACCAGAGAATAGGGACTTCCCTGCGACGGTGCGCCAGCTGCTGCCACTGCGTCAGAAATGAAAAAACTCATTAACTTTCCCTCATTGTTTAATTATCAAGCATTTAATGGCGGAACCGCTTTACCCGTCCGCGCATAGAATTCGCTGACGAAGCACTCTAATTTACCTTCTTCAATAGCCTTGCGTAAACCCGCCATCAGGCGCTGGTAATAACGCAGGTTGTGAATGGTATTCAGACGCGCACCGAGTATTTCGTTACAACGATCGAGATGGTGCAAGTAGGCGCGGCTGTAATTGCGACAGGTGTAGCAATCACATTCCGCATCCAGCGGCGAAGTATCATCTTTATGCTTCGCGTTACGGATTTTCACCACGCCGTCGGTCACAAACAGATGACCGTTGCGCGCATTGCGCGTCGGCATGACGCAGTCAAACATATCGATGCCGCGACGCACGCCTTCCACCAGATCTTCCGGCTTGCCCACGCCCATCAAATAGCGCGGCTTGTCTTCCGGGATTTGCGGGCAGACATGCTCCAGAATGCGATGCATATCTTCCTTTGGCTCACCGACCGCCAGGCCGCCCACAGCGTAACCATCAAAGCCGATCTCCACCAGACCTTTAACAGAGACATCTCGTAAATCTTCGTAAACGCTGCCCTGAATAATGCCGAACAGCGCATTTTTGTTGCCGAGCTTATCGAAATGATCGCGGCTGCGTTTCGCCCAGCGCAGCGACATTTCCATCGAGCGTTTGGCGTAATCCCAGTCCGCCGGGTACGGCGTACATTCATCAAAGATCATCACGATGTCGGAGCCGAGATCGTACTGAATCTCCATCGACTTCTCAGGATCGAGGAAGATCGCATCGCCATTGATTGGGTTGCGGAAGTGAACGCCTGCTTCGGTAATTTTACGAATATCGCCAAGGCTAAAGACCTGGAAACCGCCAGAGTCGGTGAGGATCGGCCCCTGCCACTGCATAAAATCATGCAGGTCGCCGTGCAGCTTCATAATTTCCTGGCCCGGACGCAGCCAGAGGTGAAAGGTGTTGCCCAGCAGGATCTGCGCGCCTGTCTCTTTCACTTCTTCCGGCGTCATACCTTTTACCGTGCCGTAGGTGCCTACCGGCATAAAAGCCGGAGTTTCTACGACGCCACGATCGAAAACCAGACGGCCACGACGCGCACGGCCATCTTTCTTATCAAGTTCAAACTTCACGTTGCCTCCACCAGAGAAACAGTCTGGCATGGTTAAATACCACGACGCCTGACGCGCCGGTTAATCAGGCGCCGACCTTTTCGTCCGGCGCCTGGGGATTACGGGTGATAAACATCGCATCACCGTAGCTGAAAAAACGATACTGCTGCGCCACCGCCTCGTGATAGGCATTCATGGTGTGACGATAGCCAGCAAACGCGGAAACCAGCATGATTAATGTCGATTCCGGCAGATGGAAATTGGTAATCAACGCATCGATCACCTGATAGTGATAGCCGGGATAGATAAAGATTTGGGTATCGTCGAAAAACGGCGCAATCAGCGCATTCTGCGCGGCCTGCGCCGCGCTCTCCAGCGAACGAACCGAAGTGGTACCGACGGCGACCACGCGGTTGCCGCGCGCTTTACAGGCCAGCACCGCATCCACCACGTCCTGCGGCACTTCGGCATATTCAGAATGCATGATGTGATCTTCAATGCTGTCGACGCGCACCGGCTGGAAGGTGCCCGCGCCCACGTGCAGCGTGACAAAGGCCATTTCGATGCCTTTCTCACGCAGCGCCGCCAGCAGCGGTTCATCAAAGTGCAGGCCAGCCGTCGGCGCGGCAACCGCGCCCGGCTTCTGGCTGTAAACCGTCTGATAAAGCTCGCGGTCGGCCTCTTCATCAGGACGATCGATATAGGGCGGCAGCGGCATATGACCAATCGCATTCAGAATATCCAGCACGCTGCGCGCATCATCGAATTCGATTTCAAACAGCGCATCATGACGCGCGACCATGGTAGCACGCACGCTTTCGTCATCGCCAAACAGCAGCCCGGCGCCTGGCTTCGGCGCCTTCGAGGCGCGAACGTGCGCCAGCACGCGTTTGTCATCCAGCATCCGCTCGACCAGCATTTCGATCTTTCCGCCGCTGGCTTTGCGTCCGTAAACACGGGCCGGGATAACGCGGGTATTGTTAAACACCAGCAGATCGCCGGGGTTGAGCTTATCAAGCACATCGGTGAACACGCCGTGGCTTAACGCGCCATCCGGCCCGTTCAGCGACAGCAGCCGACATCCGCTGCGCTGGGGCTGCGGATAGTGGGCAATCAACGATTCAGGTAATTCAAAAGAAAAATCGGCAACGCGCATGCTAAATGTCTTAGGGCTAACAAACAGGCGGCATAGTTTAGCGGAAAAGCGGGAAATTCTGAACTGTTACCCGGCAACCATTCTGTTAGCGTATACTGCCGGAATGAACTTTCTTGCTCATCTTCATCTGGCCTCGCTGGCCAACAGCTCCCTGCCAGGCAACCTGCTGGCGGATTATGTGCGCGGCGATCCGCACCCGCACTGGCCTGCCGATATTGCGGCCGGCATCGCGCTGCATCGTCGCCTTGACGCCCTCACCGATTCTCTGCCGGAAGTACTGAGCGCTAAACGCCTGTTTCGTGATGAAACGCGCCGCGTGGCGCCGATTACGCTGGATGTCGTCTGGGATCATTTTTTATCGCGCCACTGGAATCGCCTCGCAGCCGAGCCTCTGCCGCAATTTCTGGCATATGCGCAAAAGCAGATCGCGCCGGTACTGCCGCAGTCGCCGGAAGGCTTTCAGCGCCTTAACGGTTATTTGTGGCGCGAACGCTGGATGGAACGTTATGCCGAAGCTGGCTATCTGCAACAGGTATTACGTGGCATGGCGGCGCGGCGTCCCCGGCTGGCGGCGCTGGCCGACTCCTGGCATGATTTTCACCACAACTACGCCGCGCTCGAAACGTTCTTCTGGCAGTTTTACCCGCAGTTAATGGCGCGCGCCGCTGCGCAGCAACTCTAATGCTCACCTGGCAGCTGGCCAGTTTACGATACCGTTATGCCTCCCGCTTTGTTAGACTCTCCCGCTGCTTCAGCAGGCGCAGCGGCAGCGACTCACGCGCTTTTTGCGCGTTTCAGGCTGTTCCACGGGCGTTTTGCCTGGGCATTTCAGTATCAGGATTAGCACTATTCTCAGGGAGATATTATGCAGCACCAGATCCTTTTCTGGCTTCATCACTTTAATGTGCCTTACGCCACGCCGCTTTCGTTAGCGTTAGTGATTGCGGTCATTTCAATCGTTTCGCTTATTGCCCATCTGTTGCTCCACCGGGCCGTGCTGCCGATGCTTAAGCGTCGCGCTTACACCTCCAGCCACCAGTGGCCAAAATCGTTAATTGATAACCACCTTTTTAACCGCTTTGCTTTGCTGTTGCAGGGCGTCCTGCTGAATATCCAGACCGGCCTGTTTTTGCACAGTAGTGAACCGCTATATGCCATTTTGCTGGTTATCTCGCAGGTATGGATGATGCTGTTCACATTGCTGATGCTCTTTTCTCTGCTGGATATTTTGCTGGAGCTGTCGGCCAACAGCGCCCTGTCGCGCCAGTTACCGCTGCGCGGAATTTTCCAGAGCATTAAGCTGGTGGCAGCGATTCTGTTCGCCATCATGATTATTTCGGTGCTGCTGGGTAAATCGCCGCTGGTGCTGATTACCGGCCTGGGCGCGATGACCGCCGTCCTGATGCTGGTGTTTAAAGATCCCATTCTCGGTCTGGTTGCGGGCATTCAGCTCTCGGCAAACGATATGCTGAAGCTGAATGACTGGCTGGATATGCCAAAATATGGTGCGGATGGTGCCGTTATCGATATTGGCCTGACGACGGTAAAAGTGCGTAACTGGGACAACACCATTACCACCATCCCTACCTATGCGCTGATTGCCGATTCATTTAAAAACTGGCGCGGCATGTCGGAATCGGGCGGACGCCGTATTAAGCGCAGCATTAATATTGATACCACCAGCATTCATTTCTTAAGTGAAGAGGAGTTGGCGGAGCTACAGCGCGCGCAGCTGTTAACCCCTTATATTCAGCAGAAAACTGCCGAAGTCTCCGCCCATAACGCCCGCCTGGGCTGCGACCTGAACACGCCGCTGAACGGGCGTCATCTGACCAATATCGGTACCTTTCGCGCCTGGCTGGAAGCCTGGCTGAAAAGCCATCCGCAGATCCATCAGAATATGACGCTGATGGTGCGTCAACTGGCGCCGGGATCGGAAGGATTGCCGCTGGAAGTTTACGCCTTTACCAATACCACCGTCTGGCTGGAATATGAACGCATTCAGTCAGATATTTTTGATCATATTTATGCCGTCCTGCCCGCTTTCGGTCTGCGCGTGCATCAAACGCCGACCGGACACGATTTCCGTTTTCTTACGGTTAATACGGATAAATAACGCGTTTCGCTAACGCATTTATTAATTTCAAATAATAAAAAACCGCACCCTTATTCGTTGCGTAACCATTGGGTGCGGTTCCAGTCATTACCTTCTTATCGCTAAATTAACGGCGGCGCACCAGCTTATAGCCCGCCAGCAGCAATACAATCCAGACTGCGCCAACATAAAGCGAAACGCGGGTATCCGGGAAGTAACCAATCATGCCAATGATAAAGATCAGGAACAGTACGCCAAAGATGGCGGTCGCGCTGCCGCCCGGCAGGGCAAATTTCAGCGCCTGCGCCTGGGCTTTGGTGAGTTTACGACGGAAGGCGATCTGCGAGCAGAGGATCATAATCCACACCCAGACGGTGGCGAAGGTCGCCAGCGAAGCGATCACCAGGAACACTTTTTCCGGCATCAGATAGTTCAGATAAACCGCAATCAGCATTGCCAGCATCATGACAACCACCGTTACCCACGGAATGCCGCGCCCGGAGACCTTCATAAACATCTTCGGCGCGTGCCCCTGCTGCGCCATACCATGCAGCATGCGGCCGACGCCAAAGACGTCACTGTTAATCGCCGATAGCGACGCGGTCAGCACCACAAAGTTCAGGATCGACGCGGCTGCCGCAATACCCAGATGCTGGAAAGTCAGCACGAAAGGACTGCCCTGCGTACCAACCTGGTTCCACGGATAGATGGACATGATGACGAACAACGTACCGACATAAAACACCAGAATACGCCACGGCACCGAGTTAATGGCACGTGGAATCGATTTTTCCGGCTCTTCCGCTTCACCGGCGGTAATGCCGATAATTTCGATGCCGCCGTAGGCAAACATCACCATTTGCAGCGACAGCAGCATGCCGACCACGCCATGCGCAAAGAAGCCGCCGTTGGTCCAGAGATTATGAATGCCGGTTGGCTGACCGCCGTTGCCAATGCCCCAGATAATCATGCCGAGACCGGCAACGATCATAATGATAATGGTGGCGACCTTAAAGAAAGAGAACCAGAACTCCACTTCGCCGAAGACTTTAACACTCATCAAATTGACGGCGCCAATCACCAGTACCACGCTCAATACCCAAATCCAGTGCGGCACATCGGGGAACCAGACGCCCATATAAATACCGAACGCGGTCACGTCGGCGATGGCGACAATCAGGATTTCAAAACAGTAGGTCCAGCCGGTGATATAGCCCGCCATGGGGCCGAGATAATCCTGCGCATAGCGTGAGAAAGAGCTGGACTGCGGGTTGTTAACGGACATTTCGCCCAGCGCGCGCATAATAATGTAGGCCACAACGCCGCCGATAACATAGGCCAGCAATACGCCTGGACCGGCCATTTTTATCGCATCGGCAGAGCCGTAAAACAGCCCGGTACCAATTGCCGACCCCAGCGCCATAAAACGGATATGACGAGTGCTCAATCCCCGTTTGAGCTTATTGGTTTCTTGCATAATGACATCTTACCTGTGGAAATGAAAAACCACGGGCAAGCCCGTGGTTAAACCGAATGTATCAGGTTTAATGATGCGCCCTGACTCGCTCTTGTCCCATCATACGGTCGGCCAGCGCCGTGATAATCAGCATGACCAGCGAAGGCGGCAGCCAGGCAAGCCCCTGCTCCGCCAGCGGCAAGTGTTGGCTAAAGGCAGGCAGCACATCGTTAAAGCTGGAGCTTTTAATCGCGTCGATAATACCAAATACCAGGCTAACAAGCATGGTCGGCGCGATGATCCGCGCGCTTTTATTCCACCAGTTCAGGGTAAAACTCAGTACCACCAGCACAATGCAGGGCGGATAAATCGCCGTCAGCACCGGAATGGAGATCTGAATCAGATGACTTAACCCCAGATTAGAAACCACCATGGAGAACAGGCCGAGGATAAAGACCAGCGTTTTATAAGAGAACGGCAGATACTGCGCGAAAAATTCGGCGCAGGCGCAGGTCAGACCAACCGCCGTCACCATACAGGCAATAAAAATCAGCGTGGCCAGGAAGAAGCTGCCCATTCCGCCAAAGGTATGCTGAACGTAAGCGTGCAGGATCGCCGCGCCGTTCGCATTCTGATCGACCAGCGCGCCGCTGCCGGAGCCGAGTTTAAACAGGCTCAGGTAAACCAGCGTCAGACCTACGCCAGCGATCAGGCCCGCCATAATGGTGTAACGGGTCAGAAGTGGCGCATCGTCAATGCCGCGCGAACGCGCTGCGTTAACGATAACGATGCCGAACACCAGCGCGCCCAGCGTATCCATCGTGAGATAGCCGTTAACGAAACCGCTGGAAAACGCCGCGTTCTGGTAGGCGTCGGTAGCCGGAACCGGCGCGCCCGCCGGCCACAGCAGCGCTGCCACGCCCAGAATCAGCAGCGCAACGATTTTCAGCGGCGCCAGAATATGGCCCACGGTATCCAGCAGCTTGCCCGGATAGAGTGAAATACCGATCACTAATGCGAAATAGATCAGGCTGTATACCAGCAGCGGCAGCGCGCCGTCGCCGGTCAGCGGTGCAATGCCAATTTCAAAAGAAACGGTGGCGGTACGCGGCGTGGCGAACAGCGGCCCGACGGCCAGATAGCAGACCGTAGCCAGCAGCAGCCCCGCCGCTTTGCCGATGGGCGTACTCAGCGCGTCAATACCGCCGCCGACGCGCGCCAGCGCAATAACGGTAATGACCGGCAGACCGACTGCGGTAACCAGAAACCCAAGCGCCGCCATCCAGACATGCTCGCCTGACTGCAAACCAACCATGGGAGGGAAGATGATATTACCTGCGCCGACAAACAGGGCAAATGTCATGAAGCCCAGCGCGATGATGTCTTTCGACGTTAAACGATGTGTCATAAAGCTGAATTGCCTGCTACTGATGTTGCGGTGGATGTTGTGTAAATGCTTATTGCATCCTCTCTGCGCAAAAATGCTGTCGGTTCAGGCAATTAGTTGAATTTTTGCTTGTTCCGAAGCGCAGGCGCAGTGATATGAGCTAATTTTGTTCTTTTCACAGAGGAAAACCGCGATAAGCGGCATAAGTAAAACGTTTATAGCGGTGAAAGGCAATACAGGATCGAAAAAGCAGAGTGATATAACGTATATATCTGCCAGGATAGTGGATCACTTCAAAGTATGCTGAAAGCACCTTACATGATATGACTTTTTTTTCACCAGCCCGGCGTTATTTTCTTCATTAAGACGGCAATAAATGCACAAAAGGCGCGTTTTCACGCGCCTGCCTGCACAATTTTACGTCAGTTACCAGACGTTTTTGGCAATATCCACCACCAGACGCAGCTTATCCCACTGCTGCGCTTCGCTCAGATTGTTGCCCTCTTCGGTAGAGGCAAAGCCGCACTGCGGGCTGAGGCAAATCTGGTTAATGTCGATAAACTGCGTCGCTTCCTTAATGCGCGCCTTCACGCTTTCCGCCGCTTCCAGCTCACCCTGTTTGGTGGTAATCAGCCCTAATACCACCTGCTGATGACCTGGCTTGATAAAGCGCAGCGGTTCGAAGCCGCCGGAACGCTCGTTATCATACTCCAGGAAGAAAGCATCAATGTTTACGCCGCCAAACAGGATTTCCGCGACCGGCTCGTAGCCGCCTTCAGAAATCCAGGTAGAACGGAAGTTGCCGCGGCAGACATGCAGTCCAACGGTGAGATCGGCGGGTTTGCCTTCCAGCGCTTTGTTCAACACGTATGCATAGGTTCGTGCCAGTTCTTCTGGATCGTCGCCGCGCTCGCGAATCTGACGCTTTTGATCGTCTGAGCAAAGGTAGGCCCAGACGGTATCGTCCAGCTGCAGATAGCGACAGCCTGCATCATAAAACGCTTTAATCGCATCGCGATAAGTCAGCGCCAGATCGTCAAAATAGTCTTTCAGATCGGGATAAACCTCGGCATCAATAACTTTACGGCCACCGCGGAAATGCAACACGCTGGGGCTGGGAATGGTCATTTTCGCGACGGCATCGCCGCTGATGCTGTTCAGGAAGCGAAAGTCTTCCAGCATCGGATGGTCACCGAAACCCAGCTTACCGGTGACGCGCACGCCGCGCGCTTTGGTCTGAATGCCGTTAAACTGAATGCCCTGCTCCGCCTCGTAGCGCTCCACGCCCTGCAAACCATCAAAGAAATCAAAATGCCACCAGGCGCGGCGAAACTCGCCGTCGGTCACCACCTGCAAACCGCAGGCACGCTGCTGCTCTACCACATGGCGGATTTCTTCGTCTTCCACACGACGCAGCGCGGCGGCATCAATTTCCCCGGCGGCAAACTGTTCGCGGGCGCGCTTAATTGCCGCCGGACGTAAAAAGCTGCCAACCACGTCGGCACGGAAAGGGGCGGTTGTTCTTTGCATTGTTTTCAACTCCTGTAACGAGGCGATCCCGCCCCGCTGATTTACCGATGAAATAATTTCAGATCTCTATTTTTAAGACTTCCGGATGTCTAAATGTCTGAACGCAGACTCGCATGAGTTCTGCTCAGCAGCAAGGGAGGAAATTTCATGCCTGATGAAAATTATTCATATTAAGAGAGGGAGCGGTCGGGACGCGTGGATTTTTACAATGGGCAAGACCTCTTTTTGCGCCAGCAGATACATGTTCCCTTTATCTGCTGGCTGTGGGGCCGAGTTGCCTGAATTGCTGTGATAGTCAGGCCACGCCTCAATTAACCCGCATAACAGCGACGCGCTGTTTGCTTCTGTCAGGCAAATAGTGCAAGCCCTACCAACCCAGCAGCCTCTTCGCTTGTGCGATTTGCTCATCGGAGAGCGGTAAATAACCCGCCTGGCTGACCAATGCCTGTCCTTCCGGTGATAACACCTGACGCAAAAAAGCGGCGGTCAGCGGCTCCGGCGCTTTGCCCGGTGGTTTATTGATATAGATATAGAGCGGGCGCGCATAGGGGTAACGGCCGCTGCGAATGGTAGCAGCATCGGGCGTTACCGCCTCGCCCTCTTTCGCCAGCGCCAGCATTTTGACGCCGCTGATATGAAAGCCAAAGCTGGCGTAGCCAATGGCGTTGAGATTGTTTGCCACCGCCTGCACTACTGCCGCCGAGCCGGGATACTCGCCGACGTCACGGCGAAAATCGCCGCTGCACAGCGCCTGCTGTTTGAAATATCCCCAGGTGCCGGAGGCGGAATTGCGGCCCAGCCGCTGTAGCGGACGTTCGCGCCAGCTGACCTGCTGTAAGCCTAAATCACCCCAGGTATGCGAAGAGCGGCCAGCGCCGCAGCGCCGGGTAACGGAAAATACCGCGTCCAGCTGCTGCGCATCCAGCTGCGTCAGCGGGTTATCCTGATTCACCACCACTACCAGCGCATCCAGCGCGACCGGCACCGCCAGCGGCGGATAGCCATAATGCTGCTGAAACAGCTGGCGCTCCGACGGCTGCATTGGCCGACTCATGGCGCCCAGCTGTGCGGCACCCGCCGCCAGCGCCGTCGGCGCGGTAGAAGATCCCGCGGCCTGCACCTGTACATTGACGCCCGGATACTGGCGGTTAAAACTTTCGCCCCACAGCGCCATCAGATTTCCCAGCGTATCAGAGCCGACGCTGCTGAGATTGCCTGCCAGCATCGCCGGTTTTGCCTGCAGCGCGCCGGAAAACAGCAGCAGCGCCGCGATAAATATTTTCATTCTTTGCATCCGTCAGATTTTACGCGTCGCATTGTCCGGCAGAGGCTGGCTGACAATCAACCTTGTCGGCAGAATAAAGCTGAAGCAGGTCTCTTTATGCGGCTGACTGGTGATGCTGAGACGCGCGCCGTGATGGCCCAGCGCATGTTTCACAATCGCCAGCCCCAGCCCGCTGCCGCCGGTTGTGCGCGAGCGCGCCTTGTCCACCCGATAAAAACGTTCGGTCAGGCGCGGCAAATGCTCTGAGGCAATACCCGGCCCGTTATCCCGTACCGCAAACTGCGCGCCCTGTTTACAAAGCTGCCAGCTCACTTCGATACGGGTACCTTCCGGCGTATGGTTCACCGCGTTATAGACCAGGTTAGAGATCGCGCTGCGCAACTGCTCTTCATTGCCGAATACCTTCAGCTGCGCATCGGTATTAAAGACGATCTGATGCCGACCGTTACTTAGCGTTTCCGCCTCGCGTTGCAGCAGACGCAGCATCATCGGCACATCCACTTTTTCCGCCAGATCGATCGCCGGGGCCGCTTCAATACGCGACAGCGTCAGCAGCTGTTTGACCAGCCCGTCCATGCGCCGCGTCTGCTCCTGCATGGTTTGCAGCGCCTTTTCACGTGATTTTCCTTCCAGCACCGCGTCGCTCATCATCTCCAGATAGCCCTGTAAAACGGTGAGCGGCGTACGCAATTCATGGCTGACGTTAGCGAAAAAGTTACGGCGCGCGCCTTCCAGCTGGTGCATTTGCGTCACGTCGCGCGCCACCAGCAGCCACTGCCCTTCGCTGTAAGGCATGACGCGGAATTCCATATGCAGCTGATTATTCATAACTACCGTCAACGGGCGGATGAAATCCTGCTGGCGCAGATAGCGGGAAAATTCGGGGTAGCGCAGCAGGTTAAGGATATTCTGGCCGTTATCTTCCGGCCAGCGCAGGCCGAGATGCTGCTGCGCCAGACCGTTACACCAGAAAATGGTGCCTTCGTCGGTCGTCAGCACCACCGCGTCAGGCAGGGATTCCGCGCCGCTGCGAAAGCGCTTGATCAGGTTACCCAGTTCGCGGCGGCGGCGGCGATTGCGCAGCTGCATCTGATACAGCCCGTAGAACAGCGGCTCCCAGCTCCAGCGGCCGCCAGGCGGCGTCATGGTGCGATCGGTCCACAGCCAGTGCGACAGCCGCAGCAAATTCCAGAAATGCCAGCCCAACAGCAGCAGCACGGCACCCAGCAGGAACCACGGCAGTCCGCCGATCAGCAGACCGGGCAGCAGCGCAGGCAGGCAGACAAGCAGCAGTTCCAGTAACAGTCTCTTCCAGGAGAGGCGTTCCAGCACGAGGCAGACTCCGATCAGTAACGAGCGGAGAAACGATACCCCGTTCCGCGTACGGTTTGTACCATTCGATCGTGTCCGGTCAGCTCCAGCGCCTTGCGTAAACGACGAATATGAACGTCAACCGTGCGGTCTTCGACATAAACATTGGTGCCCCAGACGTTATTCAGCAGCTGTTCGCGGCTGTAAACGCGCTCCGGGTGCGTCATAAAAAAGTGCAGCAGCTTATATTCGGTCGGGCCCATTTCCAGCGGCGTGGTATCGGACATCACGCGATGCGACGAGGGATCGAGGCTCAGCCCCTGAATCTCAATCACATCTTCAACGGCCATCGGCGAAATGCGGCGCATTACCGCTTTAATGCGCGCCACCAGCTCTTTCGGTGAAAACGGTTTGGTGATGTAGTCATCGGCGCCCACTTCCAGGCCGCGCACGCGATCTTCTTCTTCGCCGCGCGCCGTCAGCATCATCACCGGAATATCGCGCGTCATCGCTTCGCGCTTAAGGTGTTTGATAAACTGAATGCCGCTGCCGCCGGGCAGCATCCAGTCCAGCAGGATCAGATCGGGCCAGGGTTCGATAAGCAGGTTGACGGCGCTGTCATAATCATCCGCCTCTATCGGCTGATAATCATTTTGCTCCAGCACGAAACACAACATTTCCCTGATTGGGGCTTCATCTTCGACAACCAGAATGCGCTTAGCCATTATTGCTCCTGCGAATGTGACTCTCTGTCACGGGAATTTGCGGCGTCATTATGCGTCAGTTTTATGACATATTTATGAAAAATGCACGGACGCCATTGCGCGGTGATAACGCTTTTATGTCGCCATCAGAAGCGGTTTTCTGGAGGCTGCGTGCAGATGACGATCGATCCCGTTCCCTCTCGCGCCTTCGCTCTGGTTATAATCGCTCCCGGCGTTCTGCTTTTAGCTGGGAGTTCTATGCGCATTATTCACACTTCAGACTGGCATCTGGGTCAGTTTTTTTATACCCGCAGCCGTGCCGCCGAGCATCAGGCTTTTTTTGACTGGCTGATTGCGCGTGTTGAAGAGCATCAGGTGGATGCGGTCATTGTCGCCGGGGATATTTTCGATACGGGCTCGCCGCCCAGCTACGCGCGCGAACTCTATAACCGCTTTGTCGTGAACCTGCATCGCACCGGCTGTCAGCTGATTGTGCTGGGCGGCAATCATGATTCGGTTGCTACGCTGAATGAATCGCGCGAGCTGCTGGCCTGCCTGAATACGCGGGTTATTGCCGCTGCCAGCGGTGAGCCAGAGGAGCAAGTGCTTACCTTAACCAATCGCCAGGGCGAACCGGGCGCAATTTTATGCGCCATTCCGTTCCTGCGTCCGCGCGATATTATGCGCAGCCAGGCGGGCCAGTCCGGCGAGCAAAAACAGCTGAGCCTGCTGAGCGCCATTACCCAACATTATCAACGCAGCTACCAGCACGCCCGCCAGCTCAGTCAGCAGGGCGACAAACCCTTACCGGTGATTGCTACCGGCCATTTGACTACCGTCGGCGTCAGCAAAAGCGCAGCGGTGCGCGATATTTATATCGGCACGCTCGATGCCTTTCCGGCGCAGGCCTTTCCTGAAGCGGACTATATTGCGCTCGGCCATATTCATCGTCCGCAGCGCATCGCCGGCAGCGAACATATTCGCTATAGTGGCTCGCCGCTGCCGCTCAGCTTCGACGAGCTGGGCAGCGAGAAAAGCGTCTTTCTGGTGAGCTTCACCGACGGCAGGCTGGCGCACGTTGAGCCCTTGCCGGTGCCCTGCTTTCAGCCGATGCAAACCATTAAAGGCACGCTGGCGGAAATTGAACAACAGCTGAAAGCCTTTGCCGACGCCGAACCGGCGCGTCCAGTCTGGCTGGATATTGAGATCACCACCCAGGAGTATCTGCACAACATGCAGCAGCATATCCAGACGCTGACCGAAGGTCTGCCGGTGGAAGTGCTGCTGATGCGCCGCAGCCGTGAACTACGTGAGCGGGCGCTTGCTCGCCTGGAGAATGAGACGCTGAGCGAGCTAAAGGTGGAAGAGGTTTTCGAGCGGCGGCTGGAGCAGGAAGAAGAAACGGATGAGCGCCGCCTGCAGCGCGTGCGCCAGCTGTTCCGCGGCACGCTGGAGGCGCTCTGCCAGGGCGAGGAAAACCCGTCATGAAAATTTTGTCCCTGCGTTTTAAAAATATCAATTCGCTGAAGGGCGAATGGAAAATCGATTTTACCCGCGAGCCTTTCGCCAGCAGCGGCCTGTTTGCCATTACCGGCCCCACCGGCGCCGGGAAAACCACCCTGCTCGACGCCATCTGTCTGGCGCTGTATCACGAAACCTCCCGACTGGGAAAAATCTCCCAGTCACAAAATGAGCTGATCAGTCGCGATACCGCTGAATGCCTGGCGGAAGTAGAATTTGAGGTGAAAGGCGAAGCCTGGCGCGCCTTCTGGAGCCAGAACCGGGCGCGCGGCGCGGTGGACGGCAACCTGCAGGCGCCGCGCGTGGAGCTGGCGCGCTGCGCCGATAACGTCATCGTTGCCGATAAGGTGAAAGATAAGCTGGAGATGATTGCTCAGCTGACCGGCCTCGATTTTGCCCGCTTCACCAAATCGATGATGCTGTCGCAGGGGCAGTTCGCCGCCTTTTTAAACGCTGACGCCAACGATCGCGCCGAACTGCTGGAAGAGCTGACCGGCACCGAAATTTACGGCCAGCTCTCGTCCCGTATCTATGAACAGCACAAGCAGGCGCGTATCGAGCTGGATCAGCTGCGCGCGCACGCCGCTGGCATGTCACTGCTGGATGAAACGGCGCGTCAGGAGCTGGAAAACGCCTTAAGCGCGCTGGCGCAACAGGAACAGCAGCTGCATCGACAGCTCGCCGCTACGCGTCAGCAACAGCAGTGGCTTAGCCAGCAGCAGCGGCTGGAGCAGGAGAAACAGCAGGCGGCGCTGGCGCAACAGCAGGCGGAAAGCAGCTGGCAGCAGGCGGAAGCGGATCGCCAGCGGCTGGCGCGCGCGGAACCGGCAGACAAACTGCGCCCGCTCTGGCAGCAGCGCCAACAGCTCCAGCAGGATCTGAGGCAGCTTCAGCAGCAGATCCTGCAGCTTACGGCCTCGATTCAACAGGCCAGTGAGCAATTACAAACCCTGCAAAACGCGCGTCAGCAGGCGGAGCAGGCGAGCCAGCAGCTGAATGAACAGTGGCGTCAGCAGGAAACGCTGATTAACGACCAGGTCATTCCCCTTGACCATCAGATCGCTTTGCTGACGCAGCAACTGACGCAGCAGCAGCAGGCGCTGGATGAGCGTTTGCTGGCGCAACAGCAGCGCCAGCAACGTCAGCAGCAGCTGAGCCAGGAACATCAGACGCTGAGCGCTCAGCAGCAACAGGAACAGCAATGGCGCCGCGACAATGCGCAGGTTGCCGGCTGGGGCGACCAGTTGGGCAGCTGGCGCGAACGCTTCCATCAGCAGCAGCTGCTGCTGGACAATCTGAATGCGCTTCAAAACAAGCAACGGCAATATCAGCAACAGCATGATGAACAGCAGCAACAGCTGGATCGGCTGACCAAACAGGCCGCTCCGCTGGAAAGCGAGCTGGAGCTTACGCGCCAGCAGACAACACAAGCTGAGCAAGCGCTTACTTCCCTTCAACAACAGCAGCCGGAAAGCACCTTACGTCGGCAGCTGGAACAGCTCCAGCAGCAGCGCTCGCTGCGCCAACAGCTGCTGGTTTGTGCCTCGACGCTGCGCCCGCTGAGCCAGCGCCATCTTCAGCAGCAACAGGAACTTCAGGCGCTGGAGCAACAGATTGCTCAGCAAACGCAGCAGCTGGAACAGCAGCGCCAGGCATGGAAAGAGAAACATCAGCATCGCCTCGATCTGGAAAAGCTGCTCCAGGCGGAGCAGCGTATCGTCAGCCTTGAGCAGGAGCGGGCGCGTTTAATCGCCGGTGAGCCCTGCCCGCTGTGCGGCTCCACCGAGCATCCGGCGGTGGAGCGCTACCAGGCGCTGACGCTGACGGAAAATCAACAGCGTCTGGCGGAAATGCTTCAGCAGGAAGAGCAACTCAAAATGGCGGGCGTCAGCTGCGGCGAACAGCTGAAAGCATTGCAGAACCAGCAGGCGCGCCTTAACCAGCAACAACTGACGCTAAATAACGAGCTGACGCGCCTGCAGGATGAATGGCAAACCTTGCTGGCCGCCGCCAGCCTGACGCTGGCGCTGGAAGATGAAGCGAGCCTCAGCGTCTGGGTCGCTCAGCAGGAGCAGCAGGAAAATGCGCTGCAACAGCAGCTTCAGCAGCTGGAACAGGCCGCGCGCCTCTACCAGCAGGCGAAAGAGGCGCAGGCAAACGCTCAGCAGCGCTGGCAGCAGCAGCATCAGGCGCGGGAACTGGCGGAACAGCAGCAGCGCTATCTTCAGCAGCAGCGGCAGGATGCGGAACAGCAACAGCAGCAGCAGCATCAGCAGCTGCAACAGCTTAATGAGGCGCTGACACAGGAGCTGGCGCAGCATCAGTTGACGCTGCCGGAACCGCAGGCGCAGCAGGCGTGGCTGGATACCTGCCAGCGCGCATGGCGGCGCTGGCAACAAAGCGAGCAAGTACTTACCGATCTGGCGACGCGTCTCGCCGCCTGTGACAGCGCTTTGCGCAGCCTGAATGAGGAACTGGCGCAGCTGGATCAGCAGCGTCTGCAGGCCGAAACGCAGATGCAGCGACAACAACAGCAGCTGATCGAATGGCGTCAGCAACGGCACAGCTTGCTGGGCGACAGCGCCATTGCCGAGGTGCGACAACAGTGGCAACAGCGCCTGACGCAGGCGGAAAACCGCGTTCGCGAGCAGCAGCAGCGCTGGCAGCAAAGTCAGGACCAGCTAAATAATCTGACCGGACAGCATAATTCTCTGGTCAATCAGCTGGAAGCTACGAAAAAGCGCTCCGAAGAATGGATCGCGCAGTTTAATCAGGCGCTTGCGCAGAGTAATTTCAGTGATGAAGCGGCCTTTATTGCTGCCCTGCTGGATGAACAGGAGGCTGCGGCGCTGCGCGATCGCTGCCAGCAGCTGGAAACCCGCCGTCAGCAGGCAACGGCGCTGATGGAACAGGCTGATCAGCACCTGATGCAGCATCAGCTGGCGCGCCCTGCGGCTCTGAACGCCACGCTGCCGGAACTGGAAACGGCGCTGGAAAGCCAACAGCAGCAGCTTCATGCCATTGTCCGTCAGCAGGGGCAGCTGCGTCAGCAGCTGGAAAGCGATGACGCGCAGCGCCAGCAGCAGCAAAGTTTGCTGCAGCGTATTGAAGATAACGCGCAGCAGGTGGAGGACTGGGGCTACCTTAATCAGCTGATCGGCTCCAGCAGCGGCGATAAGTTCCGCCGTTTTGCCCAGGGGCTGACGCTCGATCACCTGGTCTGGCTCGCTAATCAGCAGCTTAACCGGCTGCATGGTCGCTATCTGCTGCAACGTAAATCGACCGACACGCTGGAGTTGCAGGTGATGGATACCTGGCAGGCGGATGCGCAGCGCGATACCCGCACGCTGTCGGGCGGCGAAAGCTTCCTGGTCAGCCTGGCGCTGGCGCTGGCGCTCTCCGATCTGGTGAGCCATAAAACCCGAATCGAATCGCTGTTTCTGGATGAAGGCTTCGGCACGCTGGATGCCGATACGCTGGATACCGCGCTGGATGCGCTGGATGCGCTGAACGCCAGCGGCAAAACCATCGGTGTTATCAGCCACGTCGAAGCGATGAAAGAGCGGATCCCGGTGCAGATTAAAGTGCGCAAGGTGAACGGCCTCGGCTACAGCCGCCTCGACCGGCTATTTTCAGTCTGATGCGCCTGTTTTCAGGGCAGCACGCATGTTAGGGTGCGCGACGAATACTTCGATGCTGGAAGGAAACTATATGTCGGTTTTACGCTTCGTCCCGGCGCTCGCGCTGTTGCTGCTGAGCGGTTGTCAACATGCGTCGCAGCCTGCGCCAACCTCTGCCGCTGATTCTGCCGCGCGCTGCACCGGCGCGGAACAGGCGCGCTGCGTCTGGATTGATACGATCCAGCAGCGCGTGATCGGTAAGTTTGATCGGGCGGATCGCTATCGCGGTCAGCACTGCGACGTTACGATCGGTTACGATCCGCGCCGTGGCTATCAGGTGTTACGCACCGATGGCGATGAGGCGCTCTGCCTGAAGGCCTGGCAGGCGGTAAGCCGCGCCGATGCCTTACCGCCGCCGCCAGCCGGCGCGCCTCAGCAGATCATGGTGACGTTTCGTCCCCGCTAATCAGGCCAGCGGCCAGAGCCAGGCGGCGCCGCGCACCCCGCTGGAATCGCCATGCTGCGCCTGCACAATCGGCGTTTCGCATTCACGGCCGAAAACCCAGGGCTTAATTAAGGTCGGCAGCGTCTGATAAAGGCGCCCGACATTACTCATGCCGCCGCCCAGCACGATAATATCGGGATCGAGCAGGTTGACGACCTGCGCCAGCGATTTTGCCAGCCGTAACTCGTAACGGCTCATCGCCAGTTCCGCCAGCGGATCCTGCAGCTCCAGCAGCGCGACAATCTCCGCGCCGCGCAGGTTTTTCCCGCTCAGACGCTGATAATCGGTTGCAAAACCGGTTCCTGATACGAAGGTTTCAATACAGCCTTTTTGCCCGCAGTAGCAGGGCACCTCTTCGCGATAGCGCAGCTCATCATCATCCATCCACGGCAGCGGATTATGCCCCCATTCGCCCGCGTTGCCGTTGCCGCCGGTATGAGTGGCGCCGTTAATGGCGATGCCCGCGCCGGAGCCGGTGCCGATAATCACCGCAAACACCAGCGCCTTGCCTGCCGCCGCGCCGTCTACCGCTTCGGAAACCGCCAGACAATTGGCATCGTTGGCGATGCGCACCTCGCGATCCAACAGGCGCGCCAGATCGCGATCCAGCGGCTGACCGTTCAGCCAGGTAGAGTTAGCGTTTTTTACCCGCTGGCTGAAAGGCGACAGCGTGCCGGGAATGCCGAGTCCAACGCTGCCCCGTTCGCCGGTTTTTTCTTCCGCCAGCCGAACCAGATCGACAATCGCCTGCAGCGTTTGTGAATAGTCGTCGCGCGGCGTTGGAACGCGATGGCGAAACAGCGCCTCACCCGCATCAGAAAGCGCGATCACTTCCGTTTTGGTGCCGCCTAAATCAATACCAATGCGCACAGGTTACTCCTCATTTTTTATCGGGATGGCAGTTACATTAGAAGCCAGTAACAGGAAAGGCAATGACCCGCCGACGATGTTTCGCTATCATGCGCGCTCCGTTTATGACCTGTGCAGTTGATGCACATCCGGCAAAGGAAAACCCTATGTTGTGGTTTAAAAATTTGATGATTTATCGTCTGAATCGTGACATTCCGCTGTCCGCAGACGACCTGGAAAAACAACTCGCTGCGTTTTCCTTTTCCCCGTGCGGCAGTCAGGATATGGCGAAAACCGGCTGGGTTTCGCCGATGGGTTCCCGTAGCGAAGCCCTGACTCACGTCAATAACGGACAGATCCTGATTTGCGCCCGTAAAGAAGAGAAAATCCTGCCCGCGCCGGTAATTAAACAGGCGCTGGAAGCCAAAATTGAGAAACTGGAAGCGGAGCAGCAGCGCAAGCTGAAGAAAACCGAAAAAGATTCGCTGAAGGATGAAGTGCTGCACAGTTTGCTGCCGCGCGCCTTTAGCCGCTTCAGCCAGACGTACCTGTGGATCGACAGCGTTAACAACCTGATTATGGTTGACTGTGCCAGCGCGAAAAAAGCGGAAGATACGCTGGCGCTGCTGCGCAAAAGTATCGGCTCGCTGCCGGTGGTGCCGCTGACGCTGGAAAACCCCATCGAACTGACGCTGACCGAATGGGTGCGCTCCGGCAATTTGCCCGCCGGCTTTACGCTGATGGATGAGGCGGAGCTGAAAGCGATTCTGGAAGATGGCGGCGTGATCCGTTGTAAAAAGCAGGATCTGGTGTGCGATGAGATCGCCAACCATATCGAAGCCGGGAAACTGGTCACCAGGCTGGCGCTGGACTGGCAGGAGCGTATTCAGCTGATGCTGGCGGATGATGGTTCCGTAAAACGTCTGAAGTTTGCCGATACGCTACGCGAGCAAAACGATGATATCGATCGGGAAGACTTTGCGCAGCGTTTTGACGCTGACTTTATCCTGATGACCAGCGAACTGGCGGCGTTAGTGAGTAATCTGACGGAAGCGCTGGGCGGCGAAGCGCAACGCTAAATGACAATGTGCGCCGCAGGCGGCGCACATAAATGATTAAAGGTAGCGGCAGAGATAAGAGGTCGGCTCGGCGACCTGCAAATGGAATTCGCTGTGGCCGGGAACATGAAAAACGCCGCCCGCTTCATAAATTTTCCATTCGGTTTCGCCAGGCAGCAGCACATTTAACGCGCCGCTGACCACCGTCATCTCTTCTGCCTGACCGGTACTGAAGGTATATTCCCCTTCAGCCATCACGCCGACGCTGGCGCGTCCGGTACTGGCGCTGGTAAAACCGATCGACTTCACTTTCCCTTCAAAGTACTCGCTTACGTTCAGCATGCTGCATCCCCGCAACCCAAATGAGTGAAAAGGCAGTTTAGAGGCTAAGTGCGCGTTTTGTCACCTGAAATTGTCAGTTATATCAGCAGTTCAGCGGCCATTTTCGCCAGCAATACATTGGAAAGCAGTACCGGAATCCCCAACAGATTTTGTAAAAAATCCCGGTGCCGATGGTGATAACCGGGGCTATCCAGCACCACCACATCTGCGCCCTGCTCCTGCAGCAGCAGCCCCGCATCCAGCAGCTTTTCATTATCATGATCGGGGCTGACAACGGCAAAACAGGCTGGCTGGCTCAGGTTGCGCCATTTACGCGCCTGCTGGCGCAGCGGCTCCTCGTTAGACACCAGAATCCCAACCTGATGCCCTTCAACCATCGCGTTGACCAGCGGCGGCACCAGGCGATCCGGCTCCAGCAGCACCGCGCTGTGCGTCTGCAAATGAGTGAAGGGAGCGGAAGTTAGCAGCAAAATATTTTCCGCGCCGCGCGCCTCCAGCTGGCCGATCAGCTGCTGTAATCCCTGCTCAACTTTATCAAGGGAGAGCGCCATCTGGCGGTTGTCTGGAAAATGAACCGTTACCGTCGGCTCATCGTCCTGGGCGGCATACTTTTCTGAGATTTCCGTGGTGGACAGCCCATCCAGCAGGCTGACATGAAAGATTTGTTCTTCAGGCAAATACTCCAGCAGCAGCGGCGTTATATCGCTGTGCGGCGAATGGACTATCGTCAATGTTACCAGTGTTTGTTTCATAATAACTTCTTCAAAAATCATAAAAAATTACTCTGGTCATCGTAATAAAATGCCAGCGCTGAAGAGGTCGGCCTTTACCGCATCATTTTATTGATGGCTTATGTAAGCCAGACCGCGGCTCTGTTTTTCACGCCGCTTTTTTTAATTTTTCTGACGGTAAAACCGCTTTTTTATAAGGATTAATTGAGGTTAGCGGGATAAATAGCCTTTGCAAACCTGAGTTAACGAACACATTTAAAGGCTATTTTTCTTTATTAGCGTGATAATAAGCTATAGCAACACATTATTATTTTTTCACTACCTTCATCATCACGACAATATCATCCTAACGTAGCTAATGGTTAAAAACCACGCATGTATCCGGCGATTAGATCCTGTTAAATGCGTTATTTCCGGGCTTTACAAATAACATAATTTATTAGCCAGACGGTAGAAGCCAGGCCGTTCCTTTCGCCATGCTTATGAAAATGCGTTCTGCGCCTGCGCCTGATCGGCTTAAAGACCACAGGTGAGCCGCTTATACTGCCCCTCGGCCTTAATAAAAGAATAAGCAACAGCGCGTACATCAACCGAAAGCAAAAAATAAAATTCATGCCCCGCTGGGTCAAGAAAAAAACGTTTTTACGCGTTAACTCTCAGACAGTAAATTAAGGATCGCTCCTGGCGAATATTTTATTAGCAGGCTTAACGAAATGCCGGAAAGGAATAGACGGACTAAATAATATGGCAGGATTCATTGAGTTAACTGATTAACGGCTTTTTAAATCAGATTATTCTATTACTGTTCAGTTTACAGGCATCCCTGCCCGCTTCGCTTACTCTTTATCGCTATTTTCGTAGCGCTCTTTTGCATCCAACGCTTCCTGTTCGCTTTCATGCTCGCTAATCAATGAATTAGGCTTTGGATGGTCGGCCCGTAGTTCGTAACTTGTTACGGCGCCTTTATCAACCGGAACAACCCGAGCTTCACGTGGATAAGGTGGTCTTGTCGGCATTGTCTCTTCCCTCTTGTGGTGAAAGTATTTTCCGCTCCTCTCCGGCTTCTTGCTACGGAGAACGTTCGCTGATGCGCTCGTCTGCTTAGTATAGACAATGGCAACGATACGCTAACAAAATGGAAAAGAAAGGTAACAAAAACAGACGGGTTAACACCGGGGAGGCGCGAAGCGCTAGCTGGCGCGCGCCAGCGAAAGCGCGTCGAGGATCTGCGCCACAACCTGTTCGGGCGCCTGCATCGCATCAATAATATGATGCGCGGTTTGCTGATACAGGCTGGCGCGCTCATCCAGAATTTCCGCCATCTCTTCAGTTATCGGACGTCCGGTCAGCGTTGGCCGCTGCGCAGATTGCGGATAATGCGTCAGGCGCGCCGCCAGAATATGGGCGCTGGCCTGCAACCAGATAACATGCCCGCGCTCGGCCATAAAGCGACGATTGGCTTCTGCCAGCACCATGCCTCCGCCGGTAGCGATAACGGTTTCCGGCGCGGTAACGGCGAACAGAGCCTCGGTTTCTCGCTGCCGGAATCCCTCCCAGCCTTCAGCCGCTACAATATCTGCCACCGTTTGGCCGGTGCTGTGCTGCAGATAGTGATCCGTATCGCGGAAAGCATAGCCAAGCGCCTGCGCCAGCGGTTCGCCGACGGTGGTTTTCCCACAGCCGCGCGCGCCGATCAGAAAAATAGGTAACGACATGACAGGCTTTCCTCCGCTGTAACTGCGTTCTGGCGCAGTGGGCAAATGAGTGACAGATGGCGGGCATCATACCGACAAAAAATATCTGGAGCCAGCTGTAACGTTGTTTTTACGCCTCGAAAAATAGTTTTATCCCTTTGCCGCGCTGGCTAACAGAAAAGCCTTTGCGAAATCGTCGGGATTAAGGGGGAAGTGTCGGCAATATTTACTTACGCTGTGCTGATTTACTTTCGTCACAGAGCGACCAGAATAAAGAGATAACGCTTGTTTACGGAGGGTTCCATGCAGAGCGAAGAGCAACGTCTGATAGAGAGTCTTTTTAGCCGCCTGAAACAGGCTGAAAACCAGTCAGCGCCGCGCGATGCCGCCACTGAGCGCCTGATCGAGCAGCAGCTGCGTCAGCAGCCAGCCGCGCCTTATTATATGGCGCAGGCGATTCTGATTCAGGAAGCGGCGATGAAAAAACTTAGCGCCCAGGTGAGCGAGCTGGAAAACCGGCTGGCCCAGGCGCAGCAGCCGCCGCAACGCCAAACAGGCTTTCTTTCCAGCCTGTTTGGCGGCGGACAGCGTCAGCCTGCGCAACAGCAACAGCCCTATAACGCGCCACAGCAGCCTTACCAACAGTCCTATAATGCACCGCAGCAGCCTTACCAACAGCCCTATAACGCGCCGCAGCAGCCTTACAGCGCACCGACCGCTGCGCGCGGTAGCGGATTCCTTGGCGGCGCGCTGCAAACTGCGGTAGGCGTAGCGGGCGGCGTGGTCATGGCGGATATGCTGACCAGCATGTTCCACCATTCTCAGCCGCAGGAGATCGTGAACATTATTAACGAGCCTGCTCTGCCGGATCCGCAGCTGGATACCAGCCTGGATACCTTTAATAATGGCGACGATCGGGCGTTTTTGCAGGATGCCAGCTGGCAGCCGGATGATAATGCCGGTTTGGATAACGATTTCGATAACGACGATTTCAACGACGACGACAGCTTTATTTAAACGCGCTCCGGGCCTGTTGTTTTTGGCAACGGGCCCGTTAGTTTGAACTGGCAAGCCATCTGCGCTTTCCGGTACTCAATATCCCGCTTCAATGGCTGGTCGGTGAACGGCTTAACCTTCACCGGCAGGCTTGCTCACCAAAGGTTAACGCCAGCTTTATCCTTTCGATGTTTGCCACAGCGCGCCTTATATAATGCTGCGCAAGGCGCTTTTGGTCTATTCGGCAGCGGTACGTTTACGGCGCTGCTGCATCAACAGCCATTTATCCAGTTCGGCGGCAAATTGCTGACGATCCCGCTGATTAAGCGTTGCTGGCCCGCCGGTTTGCACACCGCTGGCGCGCAGCGTATCCATAAAATCGCGCATCGTCAGACGTTCGCGAATCGTCGCCTCGCTGTAACGCTCGCCGCGCGGATTAAGCGCCGCCGCGCCTTTCGCCAGTACTTCAGCCGCCAGCGGAATATCGGCGGTAATCACTAAATCATCGGCGCTGACGCGCTGCACGATTTCATTGTCCGCCACATCAAATCCAGCGGCCACGCGCAGCGTGCGAATAAAACGGGAAGGCGGTACGGAAAGCGGCTGATTAGCGACCAGAATCAATTCTGTCTGGCTACGCTCGGCCGCCCGGTAAAGCACCTCTTTAATCACTTTTGGACACGCATCGGCATCCACCCAAATTGGCATCGGTTTTCCTGTCACGACTGGGGAATAATGCTGATTTTGCCGTTCTTCTCCAGAATGGCAAACTTTATCTGATCGAGACGCTCCAGACCCTGCGTGCTGCGCGCCGAGGCCAGAATATCCTCTGCGGTAATACCCGCCTTTTTCGCCCTGCGGGTTAACAGTTTGCCATCCTCGACAAGGATCAGCGAAGCGCCGTCAATTAACAGCTCCAGCCGGGGGAACCAGCCTTTAAAGACGCCCAGCAAAATATCCATAACGATTAACGTGGTGATAGTCAGGGCCGCGCCGGTAACGGAAAAATCATTCCCCAGCAGCGCCTGCTGCGTCGCTTCGCTGATAATCAGCAGCAGGATAAAGTCAAAGCTGGTCATTTCCAGCAGCGTTCGGCGTCCGGCAATTTTCAGCACCACCATCAGTAAGAAATACATGCTTATCGCGCGTAATACCGTTTCCATCGCCGTTCTCCTATGGATAAATCCATTGTGTAAACTGCACGTTTCCCCCTTCGCTGTCGCTAATGGCAAAACTATATTTGCCCGGCGACTGCGGCTGTCCGCCCAGCCAGATCGTCGCGCCGTGATGCAGGCTTTGCGTCTGATACCAGAGCGTTAAGGTGCGATCGCGGCTCTCCGCGCGCAGCGGCTGCGGCTGCATGCTTTGGAGCTGAAAATTATCGACGCCATCACCGCTAAGCGTTACGCGATAAAGCCCGCGCTGCGGTTGCAGACGCAGCGTCATCGCCATATCGCTTTGCTGCCGTCCAAAGCGCTCATATTCGACCCGCAGCGTACCGTTTGATGAAACCTCTTCCCGATCGCTCAGAAAGCCTTTAGAGAACAGGCCGCAGGCGCCGCTAATCACCACCGCCAACAGCACGACATAACCCAACCGTTGGATACGCCATTCAATCCGCTGCCAGCGCATATGTTCCTGTACGGGATAACTGCGGTTACGCCCTTCATCTTGCTGAAAATCGTCCACTTTCCCCTCCTCCTGTTACGTTCTGAGTTTAGCTGAAGCTGAATAAAGCGGCAGAATGGCGTAAGCTGGTGCGCAACTGAAAATGGCTGCAGAAGGAAAAATCATGCTGGAGAAAAAAATTGGCTTCATTGGCTGCGGCAATATGTCCAAAGCCATTATTGGTGGACTGATTGCGGGTGGACAGGTGAACGCGGCCCAGATTTGGGTTTACGATCGCAAAGAAGAAACCAATCAGGCGATGGCGCAGCAGTATGGCGTGACGCCGGGGCAAAGCGCCGAAGAAGTCGCGCGCGAGGCGGATATTCTGTTTGGCGCGGTCAAACCCAACGTGATTTTGAAAGTTTTAAAAGATGTCGCGGGCGCGCTGAATAAAGAGACGCTGGTGGTTTCTGTCGCTGCGGGCGTCACGCTGGACGCGCTGGCCATCGCGTTAGGACACGATCGTAAAATTGTACGCGTTATGCCGAACACGCCGGCGCTGGTTAATG
>Ga0209463_1000306_pt1 | contig 42789 bp, 50 predicted proteins | sample AgamicMgSfrz_FD_187169 | JGI IMG/M metagenome (GOLD analysis project Ga0209463, IMG submission 187169) | Agave microbial communities from Guanajuato, Mexico - Mg.Sf.rz (SPAdes) (version 2) | ecosystem: Host-associated > Plants > Phyllosphere > Phylloplane/Leaf | place: Guanajuato, Mexico...
TAGACTCACTTGAATCTAATCATACGATCTTAGCAAGCCTTAAACAGGTACAAGAAAAGGCGATTGAACTTCTTGAAAACGAAGAATTCATGGAAACAAAAGTAATTCCATTTATTTTGCAATTAGTAGAAAGAATCGAAGAAAATGGCGAAAAGATCGATCCGTGGATTATTCAACAAATCTCTAATTTTATCGAGAATAATCATGATCAAATTGGTAATTTAGTAAAAGAAAATCTCGACAAGTTAGATAATGAAACACTGGTCGATATGATTGAAAATAATGTCGGCAAAGATTTGCAATGGATCCGTGTAAACGGAGCTGTATGTGGTTTTATTATTGGCCTGTTTTTAAGTGGCATTCAGTTAGTGGCGAATATATTATAACCCTATAATTTATCCCACTCTTAACGCGGACAGTAAGATTCCCCCCTCAAGCTTATGAGAATACGAGGAAGGTGGGAGAGCAACTGTCCGTAAAGGTCCGATTGGTTCAACTAACCCTTAGTGGGGATGAAGGAAAATCCCACTAAGGGAAGTTTCACTTTATAATCGAAAAAACGACAAATACATTTTCGAATAAAGGTTTTAAATTTCATCTACTAAAATAAATAATGAGGCTGGGACATAAGTATTCCAGCCAAGGATAATTCCGAACAATTATACGAAGATGCTAATGAATGTTCCGTATAATTGTTCGGGCTTTTATTTGTTTTTCAAAGGATGTTTCCATGAAGTTTGGTGCGATTCCCCGCAGCCGGAATACACTTCGCTTTCCATGGGGCTCGCGCTGAGCCGCTTCGGCCTATGGCCTGCAGGGTCTCAGACTGTCTCGCTAATCCCATAGGAGTCTTCGTGTATTCCGGCTGCTCTGTTTTTCCAACTAATTATATTTCCTCTTGTAAAAAGTATGCGAAAGCAGCCGCTATTTACTAGATAGATTAGAAATTGTTCGTCTTTACAGAGTATCTATTTAGTTATGTCCCATCCTCTATTATTTTTTATGAAACCTTTTTAATATACAGTTCTCTCTTTTGCACTATTTTTTGATAAGTTTTTTGAGGGGAAAAGTAAACTAATGCTCAGCAAACCTGCTATTCCAACGATGCTATAGATAATTCGGGATAATCCTGCATGCTGCCCTCCAAAAATAGCTGCAACTAAGTCAAATTGAAATAAGCCGATAAGTCCCCAATTAATTGCTCCGATAAACATAAGTATTAAGGCAATTTTCTGTAATACACTCATCTTTATACCTCCTTTTAGATTATGTTTACTACTACCTATATACCACCTTTCAGCAAAAGTAAAAACTAAGAAATATTACCAGTTTAAGAGGAAAAAGTTTATAATAGAAAAGACTTAATTTTACAAAAATATAATCTTAATATTGGAGTGAAGATAAAACATGGCAAATGAAAAGGCGCAAACACCTATTCGCAGTACTGGGATAGCAGTTGTGTTATTGAAAAAATAGAGGGGATGTATAAAGTCTTATTATTAAAAAGGGCAACACCGATATTGAAAGATATGTGGTGCTATATAGGAGGCAGCTTGGAACAAGGAGAACAAGCTTGGCAAGCAGCTTTAAGAGAAGTGAAAGAAGAAACTGGAATTACAAATTTACTACTCTACAGTACGAATACATTTGATCAAATATATTCTCCGCTAGAAAACTACATTTACATTGCGCCTGTCTTTGTTGGTTTCATAGAGGAAGATGACCATGTTAGGTTAAATGATGAACATAGTGAATATAAATGGTTATCCATTAAGGAAGCAATCGAATATGTTTCATTACCAGGAAACGATGAAGTTCTTACATATATTGAAAAACATTTCGTAAAAAAATCACCTTTGGACTGGCTGCGTGTTGGAGTCACTAAGTAAGGAGAATAGTATGGGAACTTATATCTATAAGGTAAGACAGGGTGAATCACCAAAAACAGAAGGAACGGAAAGAACAAGAGGTCTTACCGAAAAAGGAAAATTAGATGCTGAACATATGAGGAATATGCTTCAAAAGGAAGCAATTGATGTATTTGTTTCGAGTCCGTATCAACGGGCAATTTTGACCATTCGAGGATTAGCAGCAGATAAGGGCAAAGAAGTGTTCATTTACGAAGATTTAAAAGAAAGAGTATTTAATAGACAAAATACTTCTCTTTCGGATAATGAATTATATCCTTTTCTTAAAAGGTCGTTTTCCAACTCAGATTACAAATTACCAGGAGCCGAGTCCAATAAAGTATGTCAGAAGCGAGCAGTTAAAGTTTTAAAACACTTACTCAAAACATATGAAGGAAAGAAGATAGTAATTGGAACACATGGTGTAGTAATGACATTAATGATGGGCTATTATGACAATCAGTTTAGCTTGGATTTTTTATTAAATACGACAAAGCCGGATATTTACCGAATGGAATTTCAAGGAAATGAACTTGTGCAAGTGCAAAGGTTGGGTTTATTAGGAAAAAATATAGATTAATAAAAGAGAGAATTTCCATTATGAATGAGCAAAGCTCGGCTAATAAAGTGGCTTGGGAATATCGCGCCTATGAATTTTGGATGAAGAGGGATGGTCCTCCAAAGGATAAAGCGATTGAACTAATGAAAAATCCCTTAGGAAGTTTAAAAAAACATCAAGTGTATTTTAACAATGTGGAAGGGAAAAAGATAGCGAATTTATGTGGTTCAAATGGGAGAAGAGCTGTACCATTAGCCTTATTAGGTGCAGATGTGACAATATTTGATATATCAGTGGAAAATGAACGTTATGCAAAAGAATTAGCTTACTATGCCAATACTTCCATCACCTATGTTGTTACAGATCTTTATGATATAGATCTAAAAACTTACGGAAACTCATTTGATATACTCTATTTAGAAGGCGGAATCTTACATTATTTTAAGGATATTGATAAATTAATGACGATTCTGTCTTCACTTTTAAAAAAGAATGGAACGATGATTCTAAGTGATTACCATCCTTTTCTAAAATGCTTGAATGAAGATTTCACTGTAAAGCAAACATATTTTGATTCAGAATTACAAACAGGAGAAGTTGCCTTTAAACAATTTTTTCCTGAAGAAGAACAAGTGGATTTTCCTGCTGTTTCTATCCGATTGTATACACTTAGCGAAATCATTAATTCATTAATATCTGCTGCGTTTAAGCTAGATCGATTGGATGAACATCGCGGTTGGAAAAATGAAAATATTCCATGGGAATTTACGATTGTTGCTAGGAAATTATAAAAAATGGAGATTAGTAGATGCTGATATACGAAAGTGGTCTTTTAAAAGTTCGTAAATTAGAAATAAAGGATAATATTTTCTTAGTTAAGTGGCTTTCTGACCCATCTGTCCTCGAATTTTATGAAGGGAGAGATAATCCGTTTGATTTAGATAAAGTGAATAAACTGTTTTATTCTTCTGAAGACGATGAAGTGAGATGCATCGTGGAATATGATAATAAAGCGATCGGGTATATTCAGTTTTACAAATTAGATAGTGAAACGAGTATGTTATATGGGTATAAGACAGAACTAACAGAACTAATATACGGAACAGACCAATTTATTGGCGAGAGTAACTATTGGAATAAAGGAATCGGAACATTACTCGTCACGTCAATGATAAACTTTTTAATTGAAAATAAGAAAGCAGACTATGTAGTTATGGACCCACAAGCAAGGAATGTAAGAGCAATTTCATGCTATGAAAAGTGTGGATTAAAGAAGGTCAAAATTCTTCCGAAACATGAATTGCATGAAGGCGAGTATCATGATTGTTGGTTGATGGAGTACCGCAAATGAACAATCAGTCAGGAAAAGACTATATATTAACTTAAATGGGGAATAAGAATGAATCGAAAAATGACAAAATCGGCTAACAATAAAGCAATTTTTGGAGTTTGTGGAGGTATTGGCGAATATTTTGGGATATCTCCTTTAGGTATCCGTCTGATTATTTTAGTAACGCTGCCACTTTCCTTTATTATCTATATTATTTTGGTAAATAGTTTACAGGATCCACCAAGAAGTTTGTAATTATATTTTAGGAAGTGTCTAATAATGATAAATAATTTAAAGTCAGATTGTCAAAACTGCTTTGGACTGTGTTGTACAGCATTGCCATTTGGAAAATCAGCAGACTTTCCAATTAATAAAGATGGAGGAGAACCTTGTATCCATTTATGTTCAAATTATTCTTGTTCCATCCATGAAACATTAAGGGATAAAGGTTTTCATGGATGTGTATCTTATGAGTGTTTTGGTGCAGGTCAGCATGTTTCACAGTCTATTTATAACGGTATGGACTGGCGGGAGGGAGAACATGCAAGAGAAATGTTCGAAGTCTTTCCTCTTGTTCAACAATTGCATGAAATGCTTTGGTATCTTCATCAAACACTAACATTAAAGGAAACTTCATCTTTTCATGGCAAACTTCAAAAGATTTATGAAGATACAGTTGAGCTAACAGTAAGAAAGCCAAAAGAGATATTAGAAATAGATATTGTTTTCCATCGCAGTAAAGTTAATGCACTATTAATAGAATCAAGCAAAAGGTATAGAAACTATTGGATGAATAAAGGGAAAAAGAGACAGTTAAAGAATAAATCAAACTATATAGGCACTAACTTTAATGGTTTAAATCTACAAGGTGAAGATTTTCGTGGGAAACTAATGATTGCATCTAATTTAAGCAAATGTGATTTAAGGCGAGCGGACTTTATTGGGGCAGATCTTAGAGACGCTGATTTAAGTGGTGCAAATTTAACAGACGCTCTCTTTCTCACACAGTCACAAATTAATTCAGCCATTGGGAATGTACATACTAAAATACCAAACTATCTAGAAAAGCCAAGTCATTGGACGAAGAGTAGTATTTCTTGATTTTTCGTGTGACAAGTTACAATCTAGATAAAATACTAAACTGAACTCATTTACTGATTTCAGTTTTTTTAGGTCTTAAGTGTCTATCTTTGGATAAATGAAATGATAAAAAATCATGAACTTTCATAAATAGAAATTTTTTATTCATGAAATGGAAAGCTCAGATTTAGTGGTGCATAAATATAATGAAGGAACTCATTTCTTGGAATATCAATAGAAAGAGGAGATTGGTCATGGTGAGACTAAATACTTTATTTCAGCATAAAGTGAAAGGTTGGCAATCAAAGCAAATTATTTTTCAAATCCCGCCATCCATCGGAGAAACAATAATAATTGATAAAGCTTACTACAAAATTGTAAATATTATGCATTACGCCGAAGACGGATCTGTAGAAGTAGTTGCTAATGCAGAATAATAAATCGATTAGAAAATTCTGAGATATGCTGAGACTTCAGGTATATAATTGTTTTTGTTTTGTGTATACAAATGCCTATTCTTCTCATTATTACAGTAAATGATGTCTAATTCTTTTCATTTAAGCTATAATAGTAAATAGACACACTCTGAAGGAGAATGTATGAAAACTAAGGCTAAGATTAAAGGTGTTAAGTATAGCTCAGAATACAAATTTCCAAGATACAAGGTCAAATTAGAAACACCTGAGGGGAAAGTATTAATTATTGCCTTCGATCATACTTTATCATCCAAATCAAAAGGATACGTTCCATTAAATGTTAATTATGATGGTGAAGACATGGGCAATAAATTGTCATGGTATTCGAAAAAAATCGAAAATATGACTATTAATAACTTTCTAAGAATTTTAGCTGGTAAAATCGATAAATTTTATAAGGTAAGCTAGGAGACTCTCTGTTTGAGAGTTTTTTTTTGTGTACATATAGTTTTGTATCATTTTAATGACGTGCACAATAAAGTAAGCGGTTACATTTTACTTGTCTGCTTCATATTATATAGTAAATAATCGATGGGTTAGGAGAATGAATATGATATTTGAAGCGCTTCCGACAATAGTTAAGATTTTGTTTTACTTATTTTTTGTTTTGACAATGGGGAATTAGCGAGGACAAACCTTATTCCAAATAATTGCTGGATTCAGAAAATGAACTCAGCTTTTTCCTGTCTTAAAGTAGGCCGATATGGATAAATAAAAAGGTCCTATAATTATTTAGGAAAATTATGCAAATTATAACGATAAAAGTGCACCCTAGTGTAAATCCATGTCGTCTAACTAGCGATTCTGTAAGGGGAGTAAGAAGTGATATCGAAAAAATTTGAGCATTCCTTATTAAACGAGGTAGAGGAGAATGAGGTAATTAAACTTTTGGCATATCTCTCAAAACAAGATAGCAGATAATTAAATAATTGGTTAAATGCATTAATTTAATAGGAGCAATATTTTTATTCTCTCCTAAGATACTATAACGGATATAATTAAAATATAAGGAGCTTGCCTTAAATCAAAGGGAAGGCTTTTTATTTTACAGAGTTATGGTGAAAAGGGTCAGGTTAGTATAAAAACAGGTTTTTCAATAAAATATATTTATACAAATAAACGTGAGAATCCCACGCTTATCATTGTCTTTTTTTAAATTGTAAATTGCCTTTATTAAACATAATAAGGCCATTAATTCGCTCATATAGGGCATATAAAGGATATAATAGTCCTATAAATACAAGAATGGAAGGTATTTTTCGAATAATGGGTATAATGCCAGATAGCAAAGATATTAATGTTTCTGTTAAGTAAATAAATAAAGGAATTATTACTATCAAGCCAATTAGGAGAAATGGTGTTACTTTTGTTTCTTTTAATTTGGCTTGGCAGTACGGACATTTCATCGTAAATGGTGATGAAAAATCCTCAAAATCATCAAGCGTTATTGCTTTTTCACAATTTGGACATGGGACAGAGGTTCTCATTATCAATCTCCTTAAAACGAATTTAAATATAGTATAATTGGAAATTACATGCTGAGTAAATAGGTAATATTGGTAAAAGGTTTTAAAGAATCGTAGAGAAGTTTCTTGTTTCTTATTCTTTTCTAGAACTATGGTGGTAAGGGTTCCAGTAATAATGAAGAGAAGCTTTCTTGTGTAAACTTGCAAGGATAGTGGCAGAATGAATTCTCGAAATTCTATCGAATATCTATATAAACCTAAGTGGGTTAAAGAAAGTGACTTAATGATAAGATTTCCCATTGGATTTTTTATCAGAAAATCAATAAAGAATCATATGTTCTTATGTTAATATATATTAAAAAGGGAGTGGATTAGTGTGGCAGTAAAGAGTGAGAAAGAAATTTTATTATTGAATAGCAACATAAATTTTAAATCATTGCTTGAAATAATTGACTCTGTACCTACCAGAAAAAGGGTAACTTCTATTGAAACTCAAGAGAGAGATAAGAATTTTCGTGATGTATTAATGCACCTTTATGAATGGCAAGCTATGCTTGAAAGGTGGTATAGAGAAGGCATGGATGGAGATATTCCTTTTATGCCAGCAGCGGGTTATAAATGGAATACTATAAATCTGCTTAATAAAGAAATCTGGGAAAAGTATCAAGATGTAACTTTGAATCAGGCTATTAAGAAATTGAAGTTAAGTCATGATAGAGTAATGAAACTAATTAAATTACATACTAATGAAGAACTCATAACAAAGAAATACTACAAGTGGACAAAAACAAGCAATTTATATACCTATTTTGCTGCAAACACCTTACATCATTATACTTGGGCTATAAAAAAATGTGAAGTCATTGCAAAGATTATAAAAGAAACAGAAAATGACAAGGCGGTAAAATAATAAACTAAACAAAGGGGCATTGACCGAATGAATGGATGAATGCTCTTTTTTCTCAGTACTCCTTTAATAAATTGAAGTTGAAAACGAATAACTTTTGTGAAGAAATGTACTTAAGCTAACCATATAGTTGAACAAGACAATAAGCGTTCTTTGTTTTCTATTACTCCTATTGTGCTAAACATACTGTGTTTTAGTATGTTTGGCACCTGTTTAATTATATTTTTTCCAGAATATCGGAACTACTAAGAAACCATTTTCCAAACTTACTAATACAAGATTCCTCTTTCATTTCTTCATATGTATGAAAATCATCTTCGCTAAATTCGGCAAGTGTTTTATCAAAGTGTCTTGGAATAAATATATACCAAAGATCAGACCATTTTTTCGCACTGTCTAATCCTCTTATTTTTTCAGAAATCGTACCTCGGGATTTACTTTCAAAGAATTTTATATTTTCTCCATCATAATAGGCTAAACAGGACCTAAATTCACAATAGCGATTTTCTTCTTCACTTAATAATTTTAAGATGCCACTAATTCCTATCGTGTCTAACATATGATTGACATATGCCCTAGGAAACCCATTTAATTCTTCAATGAAAAATCCAGAATCTAAGGCAATACATGGACGCTTCACGATTTCATATGCTTGTAATACTTTTTCTCTAGCAATTTCTTTAATATTATCTGTTCTTGGTTCACTTAATTCTGCGCTGATAGGAGTTACTTTAATACTTTTTAATTCATTTTGAGCAGAAGCGATTTTTCCTTTGTTGGTGGTGACAAATACAATCTCTTTCATTTGAAAAGTTTCTCCTTATGCTTCGTTTTAACGATGAGAACTAAAATTTAATTCCATTCTTATTAATAAATATAACAAATATACGAATGATAAGAGAATAGAGAAGTCTGTAAATAGTTGATTAATTGTGTTATGCAATGATTAAAGCTGATTTTCGCACTAATTTTTTGGTATTTTTCATGGACTATTTTGCAAAAGTAGGAGAAAATGAAAAAAAGGTAGCAAATAGATTTCTCTTTACTTGAGAAAATGATTGAGTTTAATATTAATGATAATAAAGTAGACTTTACGACTTTTTGGAGAAAAGAGTAAAATTTAGAAGGGTGTAATTGGATGACAAATAGGAAACTAAATCCTAAAGTTGAGGAATTTTTAAGCAAAGATAGTCAGTGGAAGGAAGAATTTGAGAAGTTAAGACAGATTGTTCTTGATTGTGAGGAACTTACCGAAGAATTTAAATGGATGCACCCTTGTTACACATTTAACAATAAAAACATTGTTTTAATACATGGATTTAAAGAATATTGTGCGCTCTTATTTCACAAAGGTGCCTTGTTAAAAGATTCTCACGGGATTCTAATTCAACAAACGGAGAATGTACAGGCGGCGCGCCAAATTAGATTTACAAATTTACAAGAAATAGTAGACAAGGAAGTAATTATAAAAGAATATATTCATAATGCTATTGAAGTGGAAAAAGCAGGTTTGGAAGTGAAAGTAAAAGAGCACGAAGCATACATCATTCCTGCAGAACTTGAAACTAAATTTAAAGAAATACCTGAATTAAAAACTGCATTTGAAGCATTGACACCGGGACGTCAAAGAGCATACATTTTTCATTTTTCACAACCGAAGCAATCCAAAACACGAGTATCAAGGATTGAAAAAGCGATGGAGCGAATTCTGAATGGCAAGGGATTAAATGATTGTATATGTGGACTATCCCAAAAGATGCCTAATTGTGATGGATCGCATAAGTTTGCGGGAAAAAAATAAATAGCTCTACAGAGGGACGGTTCTATTGCTTTGCAAGGAATGGTTCCTTTTTCTGTTATACGAAAATATTTGATTTATTTCAAATAGTGAAGGAAATTAATTATCTATGTTGAATTCTACTTAAAATATTATCAGTCTAATTAATAAAAAGGTATTAAAAATTCAAAATTAACGGAGGAATAGCATATGCATTTTAAGTCTCCACAAATCAATCTATATGTTGATGATTTGGAAAAATCAAAAGAATTTTATCAGAAACTGGGATTTACACAAACCTTTGCTGCTGAAATCGATGGTAAGGAAGTACATTCTGAACTGTTATTAGATGGTTTTAATTTAGGCATAGCTACAAAAGAGTCTGCAAGAGAAATTCATGGGTTATCTCCCAGCAAAAATATGGGGATTGAAATTGTATTATGGACAGAAGATACGGATTTGGCTATTCAGTATGCGATTAATAATGGTGCAACTCTACTATCTGAACCACATAATTTTTTAAATGACTTAAGATCTGGCTGGGTACAAGACCCTGATGGTAATCCTATACAAATAGTTTGCAAAAGGGAGAAATGAATGAATGGAAAATTATAAAAAAATATCGAGGGAAGAAGCAAATTCTTTCGTTTCAGATAATCATACTCCAACATACTCTGATTGGGACGAAAAAATAACAGTTTTAAAATCGATGGAAAGTCCAGAAATTCTGTCGGAATTCCAACAATTAATTCTTGCGAAATACTATTATATTTCACAAGAATATCAAGAAATTATATTTCCCTCCCAAAATGTACAAGTGAATTTGGATGAATATTTATGTTTATTTAATAAAGGAAGATACTTTTATAAAAATAATCAAAAAACGGCCATCTTATTATGGAGTCCTAAACAACACAGTATAGACGCTTTTAAGAAATCTATCTTAGAAAATACGATTAGTCCTTTGATTAATAGCTTTTATAAAAAGCAAGTTTTAGATATAACGATAGAAGATCCAGATAAGATGATTGCTATAAATACAGATCCAGAACAAATAGAGGAACCAAAAACTGAAAAAAAGTCATTCAGTTTTTATTTACTGGATAATAGGAAAGCTAATCTTCCTAAAGATGATCATATAGATTTAGTAGAATTTCTTCAAACATATTATCCAAAATCATTCAGTATTCCATTTCCAACTAGTGTAGAGTTAGATAATGAAATTGTGAATAATTATGGGATAAAATTATTTTCATCTATTTATAATCATATAACAATCATAGTTGACGATAAAAATGGCAACATAGAGTGTGTATTATTCAATAATTAAAGTCCACAAGGAAATGTTTATACTGTTCTCTTGTTCTTAAGTAAGTTTGCAACTTTTAATAGAGAATTTCGTCTATTGTTAATAACGGATAAATTTGAACCGTCAATCGATTTGTTTTCTTTTGACTATAGAAGAAGGAATATTCTGTCTAAACATAGAAATATACATAAAAAATATGTTTAGAGAGGTGTAAGGATGGACCAAATTAGTTGTATTTCCTACATATTGCATCAGTCTCATGAAGAAAACATAAGAAAAATAGCGATTGATCTGTTAATTGGAGACATTTCGTTAAAAGAAGCAGAAAAGATTTCGCCTCAAGTGAAAAAGCAATTGAAAAAGGCAGAAATATTGTATCAAAGTCATAAGGTGGATTTAAAAGCTGTTTCAACATTTGTTCAGGACTTTATGTTTGTGACAGGATAGCTTACACATTGAAAAATAAAAGATAAATCTAATTTTAAAGTGTTTCTTTCGATAAGAAATGCTTTTTATTTTGCTTTGTTTATTCAAAAACAATAAAAAATAAATCAAAAATAATAAAAATTTATTGTGAAACGATAAAAAATATGATAAATTCAAATTGGAATAAATAGGAGAGGTGTTTTTTTATGAAACAAGTGTCAACGCTCTTTTTAAAGATTGCTGTTATTCTTATTGGACTGCCGATCCTTGCATTGTGCATCTTTTTAGTACCGGAAATTGGCAATTTCGTAGCTGCGTTATATCCAAATAATGCTTATATAAAATATCTTGTGATGATTGATTTTTATGCAGCAGCTGTTCCTTTCTACTTCGCACTGTATCAAGCATTTAAACTTTTAAACTATATTGATAAGAATGAAGCTTTCTCGGAGTTATCGGTAAAGGCTTTAAGGAAAATAAAAAACTGTGCCATTTCCATTAGCGCAATTTTTGTATTAGGTTTGCCGTTATTCTATCTCATTGCAGAAATGGACGATGCTCCTGGTGTCATTCTAATTGGACTAATTCTTATTTTTGCTTCAATGGTGATTGCCATTTTTGCCGCAGTACTTCAAAAGCTATTAAAAGAAGCAATCGACATAAAATCAGAAAATGACTTAATAGTCTGAGGTGAAAACAAATGGCAATTAAAATCAATATCGATGTAATGTTGGCTAAAAGAAAAATGAGTGTAACAGAATTATCAGAGAAGGTTGGAATTACAATGGCCAACCTATCTATATTAAAAAATGGTAAGGCAAAAGCTATCCGAATATCGACGTTAGACGCTATATGCGAAGCTTTAGATTGCCAACCAGGTGATATATTAGAATATAGAAAAGATGGAGAGAGCTAATGATACGAGCACTAAAGCAGCTTATCTATTTTGGCTGGGAACAAGCTTTATCCTGTGTATTTCCTGTCGTAATTTTTGCCTCTTTGGCTTTTACCAAAATAATAGATCTTCCTTTGTTGCCAAGATACGATTGGCTGCTTCTCATCTGCCTCCTGATGCAGTGGGGAATGGTCCGATCTGGACTGGAAACAAAAGATGAGCTAAAGGTAATTACTGTTTTCCACTTAATTGGACTTGCACTTGAACTTTTTAAGGTGCATATGGGTTCCTGGTCGTACCCGGAAGAAGCTTATACAAAAATTTTGGGGGTACCATTGTATAGTGGGTTTATGTACGCAAGTGTAGCAAGTTATTTATGCCAAGCCTGGAGAAGGTTAAATGTCAAATTAGTTAAATGGCCACCGTTTTTAGTTGTAGTGCCTCTTGCTGCTGCCATTTATTTGAACTTTTTCACCCACCATTATTGGCTAGATATTCGTTGGATCTTATCTGGATTAGTAATAATCGTGTTTTGGAAGTCATGGGTTTTATATGAAGTAAATGGCACAAGTTATCGAATGCCACTTGCACTTTCTTTTGTACTAATCGGTTTTTTTATTTGGATAGCGGAGAATATTGCCACTTACTTTAGCGCATGGGAATATCCAAATCAAGCGGAAGCTTGGAGTCTTGTGCATTTAGGAAAGGTAAGTTCATGGCTCTTATTAGTGATTGTCAGTTTTCTTATTGTGGCAACGTTAAAGCAAGTAAAGGAGAAAATGCCTAATAGTTAATAGGAGTTATTAAAAAGTGCAGCATGTCAATTTTATAAAAAAGTAAGCAGAAATGTTCATTTTACTAATAGCTCCTTGATGTGAACAAGAAGAATATTCATTTTGATAAATAAAGTCTTGGAGCTTCTTAGTAAGTTAATTTTTGAGTAAAGATATATTCTTAGTTTAATTAATTTCCTCTTTAGCTCCATTAGAGTACATTTCTTTTTCCATTTGGATCCATTTAATAATATCTTGTTTATCTGGATAAGAAGCTTCTAAATACTTGTGATTTTCTAAAAAATCATGTCCTTTTTTCGTTAATCTAGCTGGCTTAAGAGAGAAAAATGTATCGATTCTAAATACTCTTTCTACATATCCTTCATTTTCTAAAAGAAAGATGAAATTTTCAAATTCCCTCTGCTTGAAATTATATTCTTTTGCTATTGGTAAAGCTGTACCTATATTGATCTCTCTTAGGACACTATAGATAACTTTCATTAACAAACCTCTTCTTTCTTTTTATACTATATTTGAGAAAATCACGCTCTACTATCATTTCGAACTATCACATAGACAAAAACACAAATACTAAACATAAAACCAATCAATAAATGAACGGAGATTTCCATATTCATTGTTCCAGAAAATAAGATAGAGATCGCAATGCCGTAAATAAATCCTATCATTATGGCAAACAATCGATTATATCCTTCTATTTTCAAACAAATCTCTATAATGATAGTTTGGACTAAAATAATGAAAAATCCAATAATACTTTGAAATATAAGGACTGCAAAAAGTTCATTCACATGATGATTGATGATAAATAGGATAAAATAAAGAAATATATAACAAACAAAACTAGCAAAAAAACCTTTCATTACATGTAACATAAATAAATCCTCTCATTTATCTTCACATTATTCTTTATTTTACCAAAAAACAAAGGTAATTTGTTTTAAAAGTAAAAAACTAGTTGCTTAAGAGAAATCAAACAAATAATCAGGAGGAAGAGATGAAAATATTAATCGGCCAACCGAAACGGGAGAATAATTTACAACAACTAATAGCGGAAATAAAGAGTAATCCTGAAGTTGATTTAATGCTATTTCCAGAAGGTTATTTTACAGCCAATTATTTAGAGAAAGTATGTCATTTAGCAAAGAAACATCAAACATACATTGTTACAGGATATAAAGATGAAAATAATAAGGATAGAGTATTTATCACCAACCATTTTGGAAAAATAATTTTAGAAAGAGCAAAAACACCTGAGAATGAAGGATTATATACACCATCCAAAATAAACGATAAAAATTTCTCATTCGGTTATTTACTATGTAGAGAGATTTTTCAAGGATTAGTAGGTTTAGAGAATGGAAAGGTTGATATCATTTTTAATCCTATTGGTGTTGGAATGTTTAGTGAAGAACAATATGAAGAATGGACAGATGAAGCAAGAAAAATTGCGATAAGGGAAAAAGCTATCGTTATTGGGACAAGCCATGCCGACGGCTCCTACAGAAATTGTGGTTTTTCTATCCCGATTGCATATTGCTTTGATCAAAATGGCAATAATTTATTGCTTTCAAAAAATGATTCTCGAACTAGAATTTTTGATACAGAGACTAAACTAATAAAGTTAGTAGAGACAATATAGTGATCACAGAAAAGAGGGGGATTTCTCCCCTTTTTTCTCTAAATAAATAGGATAAGGACACAAAAATTCACTACATATAGAATAATTCTTATAAAAAGTAGTTTATAAACACTTGCAAATCGTAATCATTTCGTTTTATTATATATAAGAGTTCTTTCAATGTTTTTTTGTAAAATTGAGATTATAAAATGAAAGGATGATAGATAAATAGCGTAATATATTTATGTTTTCATTCTGATGGAATTAAATAATAGAAGGGACGATGCTAAAAAAATACATTTTAAATCGTAATGATTACTATTTATAGTAAGATATTACAAGAAATTTTGAAATACTACATATTATTAGCTTTTGAATGAAGCGGATAGAAAACTCATTTTTGATGAACTAAACACAAGAACGATTAAATATAGAGGAGATGCTTTCGTGAAAAAAGTTGGATCAATCATTATAGGTTTAATTTTATTAATCGGTTTGGTAGGATGTGGTCAATTAAAGAAGGAGTCTGCAACAGAAGAAAAAGAAACTGGCACTACAAATGAAGAAAACATCTATTTGACATTCAAAGATGATACAGATGCGGAAGTTGTACTGAAAGAGAAGCCAGAACGAATAGCGGTTCTTTCTAGTGATTCGTTAGCAATGCTTTATGATTTAGGTGGTCAAGCAGTAGGAAGACTTACTTCTTCTTCGCAAATTCCTGAGAAAGCAAAAGACGTTCCTGAACTTGGTACAGCAAATGAGATTAATGTAGAGGAACTTGTTGCATTAAAACCAGATTTAGTAATAGGGACTCCTACTTTTCATGCTAAATTAGCAGAAGTTTTAGAAAGCAACGGAATCCCATTAGCTTTACTTAAAACAGCATCTTTTGAGGATGTAAAAGAAAAAGCAAAACTATTGGGGGAAATTATTGGAACAGAGGAAAAAGCGGAGCAATTATTACAAGAAACAGAAAGTAAAATGAATGAAATCACAGCAAAAATTCCTGCAGATGAGGAGAAAACTGTGATGATTTTAAATGTCACTCCATCAAGTATATCTATTCAAAAAGAAAATACGACTGCATTAGAAATAGCAGAGTTATTAGGGTTGAATAACATAGCTGAAGAATTAGATGCATCTCCAAAAAGTCCATCAACTGCACCATATAGTATGGAAAAAATGGTAGAAAAACAGCCAGATTTTATTTTTATGACCATCCATGGAGCAGAAGGAGCTGGATTGAAAAAAATTGAAACAGACTTAAAAGAAAATCCTGCTTGGGCATCATTAAATGCGGTTAAAAACAATCAAGCTATCGTTTTACCATCTCAATTATTTTTAGTTAATCCAGGTTTTCATTATTACGAGTCAATGAATACAATGGCTTCTATTGTTTATCCGGAGCTCTTTAAAAATGAAAATTAAGACTTTACGAAATACATTAGGCTGGCAAGCCATTATGTTAGTTCTTATTATGTTGGCTGCTCTTGCAGCCTTTTCTTGCAGTTTAATGGTTGGGGCTGTGAAAGTTTCTTTTCATGACTTTATAGATATACTTATTCACTCCAATATCGAGCATCCATATCGAGATATTCTCTGGAATATTAGATTACCCCGTACAATTGTAGGAGCATTAGTTGGTGCAAATTTAGCTTTGGCTGGTTTATTACTTCAAGGCGTAATGAGAAACCCATTAGCAGATCCGCATATTATCGGGGTTTCCAGTGGAGCAGGTTTATTCGGGATGGCCATTTTAGTTATTTTTCCTCATTTAACTTCCTTGGTTACGCCATTGGCTTTTATAGGTGCAATGGGCGCAGCCATTCTTATTTATCTTTTATCATGGAAAAATGGGATAGTGCCAACAAGAGTAATCTTAGCTGGAGTTGCAGTGTCTGCTTTCTTTGGTTCTGGTATTTCTGCATTGATGACATTTTACAGTGACAGAGTACAGGGGGCATTAAGTTTTATGGTTGGGGGACTTGCGGCAAAAAGTTGGCCACAAGTCGAAACTATTCTTCCCTATTCCATCATTGGTATTCTGTTCTCTCTCTTATTAGTAAAAAAATTAAATATTATTAAATTAGGAGATTCTGTTGCTAAAGGTTTAGGGATGAGAGTAGAAGTAGTTCGATTAATTATAACAGCAACTGCAGCACTTCTTGCAGCAAGCTCTGTTAGTGTAGTTGGCTTGTTGGGCTTTGTTGGCTTAATTGTTCCTCATATATGTCGCCTGTTAATCGGTAATGATTATCGCGTTCTTCTTCCAGCAACTGCATGTCTAGGAATAGCAGTTGTTACCATTAGTGATACGTTTGGTAGAATTCTATTTTCTCCGTTTGAATTGCCAGTTGGTGTCATCATGGGAGCATTAGGTGGACCGTTTTTCTTGTTTTTGTTAAGGAGGAAATCTGTATCATGACTTTTTTAGAAGCAAGTGAGATAACACACTATTATGACAAAAAGTGCATTCTTTCTAATATCAGTTTTTCTTTTGAAAAAGGAAAAATTTATAGCATCATTGGACCAAATGGCTGTGGGAAAAGCACATTACTGAAGATTCTTTGTAGACAGCTGCCTCCGACCAAAGGGCAAGTGTCACTAGAGGGGAAGAATATATATAAACTGTCTCCTAAAAAGATTGCGAAATCTATTTCTCTTTTATCTCAACAGGTGGAAAAAGCAGATATTACAGTAAAACAATTAGTGACTCTTGGTAGAACACCGCATCTTGGCATTTTTGAAAGACTGAACAATCAAGATATGGATGTTGTGCAATGGGCAATAAGTCAAACAAATCTCGAATTATTAATAGAAAGAAATGTTGCTAGTCTTTCAGGTGGTGAAATGCAAAGGGTGTGGTTAGCGATGGCAATTGCTCAACAGCCAACCATTCTTTTTTTAGATGAACCAACAACTTATTTAGACATTGCCCATCAATTGGAATTATTAGAATTAGTAAGGAGTTTAAACATAAAGAGCAATGTAACAATTGTCATGGTACTTCATGATATTAATCATGCTGTTTTATATTCTGACAAAATTATCGCGATGAAAGATGGGGGAATTTATGACCATGGCAATCCAGAGAACATAATGACCTCCAAATTATTTCATGAAGTATTTGGCGTAGAAGCGCTACGAATAACGGACATAGTCAGAAATGAGTCCATGTATTCACTCACTCGTTTAAAGAAATAAAAGTAGAAAGAAGGCATTAAAATGACTTATAAGCATCGTTATCCTTTCACAGCAATTGTGGGACAAGAAAATATGAAACTAGCCATCTTATTAAATATTATTAATCCGAAAATTGGTGGAGTTCTTATTAAAGGAGAAAAAGGAACAGCAAAATCTACTGCTGTTCGATCCATAAGTGATTTAATGGATGGACTAGAAGTTATAGACTTACCCTTAAGTATCACAGAAGATCGGTTATTAGGAACGCTAGATATGGAATACGCGATTAAACATGGAGAAAAGAAATTCGAACCAGGGATTTTATATTATGCAGACAATAATATTCTCTATGTGGATGAGATAAATTTATTAGATGACTCTATTATTGATTCTCTTTTAGACGTTGCAGCAATGGGGGTAAATACAATCGAAAGAGATGGAATTTCTCATTCTCATTCTTCACGTTTTATTCTCGTAGGGACAATGAATCCGGAAGAAGGAGAAATACGTCCGCAATTATTAGATCGTTTTGGTCTTTCTGTTGATGTATTTGGTGAAAAAAATGTCAAAGATCGAATGCTTGTTATTGAAAGAAGACTAGCTTTTGAAAATAATCCATCTGCATTCATTCAACAATATCATTTAGAACAAACAACATTAGTTGAAAAAATACATATGGCGAGAGAAATATTGAAAGATATTGAAATAAGCCCTTTTATTTATCAAGTGGTTGCTGAATTATCCATTGAATTAGGACTGGAGAGTCATCGTGCTGACATAACCATGATAAAAACAGCTATGACAATTGCTGCGTTTGACGGTAGAAAACAAGTGCAAAGAGAAGATATATCTCAAGCAGCATATTTAGTATTGCCACATCGTTTAAGACAAGCTCCTTTTGATAACAGTGCTAATAATGCTTTTGACCAAATTAAAATGGCACTTTCCACTATAAGTGTGGTGAATTGAATTGAAAGAAACAGTTAGAAATCTTCCCTTTTTAGCTATTCCGGAACAAGAAAAAGGCAAGACAGCTCTAAAATTATTGGCCGTTAATCCGAGGTTAAATGGTTTATTGATAGTGGGCAACAATAGTTTTGGAAAATCGATGTTGGCAGATTCTTTTCAGGATTTAGTGGGAGAAAATCAATTATTTAAGATACCTATTAGTCTAACGGAAGATCGTTTCTATGGAAGCTATAACTTAGACACAAATTTTTTAGAAGAAAAGCAAAACATTCAAGGCGGTTTATTGAGAAAACTAAAGTATCAAGTCGGTTTAATAAATCAAGTGGAACTATTGGATGAAATGTATCTTTTCGAAATGATGGATTGCGTTGACAAGGGATATGTCCGAATAGAAAGAGAAGGTATGTCTGAGTCTTTTAAAATAAACGGAAGTATTATTGCAATTAGTGAAGAAGAAAGAGCAAACATATCTCAAGGAACACTAGATCGATTTGGTCTATATGTCAACATTGAACATTCAGATAACAGTACTCGTGAAAAAATTGTAAAACAAATATTTGAATTTATAAAAAATCCGGAGAAAGTAATAGCTTCATTTTCAGAAAAAACGAATGAACTGAAAAGCTCGATTGCTAAAGCAAAAAAAAGATTAGCAGACATTTCTATTCCAGACCAACAAATAAAATTAATAGCGCAGTTAAATGTAGAGGCAGGCTCTCAAGGTTTCAGAGGCGATATCTTTTTAGCTGAAGCAGCAAAAGCGCATGCAGCATTAAGAGATGTGAAAGAAGTGACTGACCAAGACATAATGGTTGCATCTTTTTATGTTTTGCCACATCGCTTAACTAACAATAAACAAATTGATCAAGAGCTTAATTCAGAAAGAAATAATTCGATAGAATCTGATCAAGATGAGACGAATCATGAGGAACGTACGAATAATCAATCTTTATCGAATGAAAATACTTCCTTTGATCAATTAAACCCAAACACTAATGCATTAAATAATGAAGAGCAAGCATTCGATTCAGTAGCGGATGAAGTCATCGTGGAGACGAATAAAGAGGTGAGTCTTCCTACTAACTTACCTATCGTTTTGCAAGATTCCATTTCAAAAATTGGAAAAAGAGGGAAAACGAAAAGCCTGACCAAACAAGGTCGACATGTAAAGAGTTCCAGTAAACCTGCACATAATCTCGACATAGATATCTACGCTACTATTCGCGCAGCAGCTCCATTTCAAAAAGTTCGTCCGAAAAAACAAGATACCGCTATTTCAATAGTAGAAAGTGACCTTCGATATAAAATTCGAAGAAGAGGAAGTGAAGTCAGTTTTATTTTTATAGTGGATGCAAGTAAGTCTATGCATGCAGAAAAGCGAATGGAATTGGTTAAAGGGACAATATTTACTTTATTAAAGGATGCGTATAAAAAAAGAGATAAAGTTGCTATGGTTACGTTTCAGGGCAAAGAAGCAAAAATTGCACTCCCGGTTACCAAAAGCTTTGATTTAGCACAAAGGTTGTTAGATAAATTACCTATTGGCGGAAAGTCACCGTTAGCACAAGGTCTACAAAGTGGATTAGAGGTGTATTTATCTGCAAAGAAAAAGAATCCAGAACTTATCCCATTATTTGTGGTATGGACGGATGGAAAAGCAAATGTTGGTCTGGAATTACATACAACTATACAACAATCGATAGATGATAGTTTAGTTGTCGGTAAAAAATATAAAAAAATGGAGTTTTCCGTATTAGTTATTGATACAGAACAAGGCTACATTCAAATGCAATTAGCTGCAGACCTTGCGAATGCTATGGGAGCTGAATACATAAAAATCACAGATTTAAAGGGAGATAACTTTGCTAAGTATATCTCTAATAAACGTAACAAGATACGGAGTTGAGAGAAATGAATATTTTGATAGCGACAGCTGCTGATGCCACATTAGTAGATGCCATATCTGTATATGAAGAAATAAGGAAAGAACATACCGGTTTATCCATTCACTTCTACCAAATGGATAAAGAATTACCTCCGGAAAAATGGGCTGACTTTAAAGAGAATATTGCTAATGCAACTATCTTTATTTATGATTCTCATGGAACACATGAACCATCCATCGAAAAAATGATGAGATTGGCTGCTGAGTATTCTGTTGATCAGTTAAATATGATGCAAACAACTGAAAATCACGCCTCTTATTTTAAGTTTTTATCCCTCCGAGGGAAGGATTTAACGATGAATCAGCAAACACGAACATATTCTTTGAATCAAAATGAGCAAGCAAATAGAAAGAATAAGATAAAGGACTGGGAGTCTTATATCACGATATGTTCCTATTGGAGAGCATCAGGCACATATAATTGGCAGCAGCTTCTCTATTTTTTAGCTAGTATATATGGGAATACATCATTTCCTGATCCTCTTCCACCAAAAGAATATCCAGATGTGAGCATATTAAATCCAAAAACAAAGAAAAGTTATGATTCTATGGAAGCATATTTGGAGGATTATTCCTTTGATCTCCAAAAACCGACAGTCGCTTTTTTATATCTTTGTTATCATTCCAGGTTGGATACAGATAAAGTAACAGCAGAAATAATGGATCATGTAGGGGAAGTAGCTAATGTCTTGCCAATAGGCTTAACAAGCCTAATGAGATTTGATAGAGAAAAACTATGGGGAATATTGTTAAATGGAGATATATCCATATTAGTGAATTTTTTAGCATTCCGCTTAGGGCATGGTCCAAGCGGAAATGGCAATACTGCAATCACAAAGTTGTTAGAGGAATTAGATGTTCCAATGCTACATCCTTATTTTTTATCAAAAGTGGAAACAGATAAATGGATGAATACAAAAGGGAATACTGATGGCTCAGAACTATTAGTTAACATCGCTTTGCCTGAAATGGATGGTGCAATTGAAACATATCCTGTTGCTGCATTGAAATCGCTTCACTATGGAAAAGATTATGGACTTGAATTAAAGGAATTAGTTGTCATGGAAGAGCGAGTGAAACGACTGACAAGCCGTATTAATAAGTGGATTACCTTACAAACGAAACGAACAAAAGAGAAACGAGTAGCTATCATTGCATACAATTATCCGCCAGGGGAAGCCAATTTATTTGGAGGTGCCTTTTTAGATACCTTTGCCTCGATATCAAAAATGCTCACAGAATTAGATAAAGAAGGTTATCTAATAGAAGAAACTTGGACTGGAGAAGAAATTCATAGCCTCTTTATGAGAAAAGAGTTGATCAATTCAGGAAAATGGACTTCAGGGCAAAATGCCGATTTTCTTTTATATGGGAAAGAAGCATATGAGAAATTATTACAAGAAGATAAAATGAAACCAGTAATGGAACAGCAATGGGGAAAATCTCCGGGGGAAATAATGACAAACGGCAAGGATTTTTTTGTTCCTGGAGTTATGAATGGAAACATTTTTGTGGGACTACAGCCATCTAGAGGAATTCATGAAAATCCAGAATTAGCTTATCATGATGATACATTGCAACCTACTCATCAGTACATCGCGTATTATCAATGGCTGCGAGAGGAGTTTAAAGCAGATGTCATTGTACACGTTGGAACGCATGGAACACTCGAATTTCTGCCTGGAAAAGAAGTAGGATTATCAGAAGAATGTGTGCCTGATAAATTAATTGGCGATCTTCCACATCTATATTATTACTACATTGGAAATCCCGCAGAAGCAAGTATTGCCAAAAGGAGATCACATGCTACGATTGTTAGTTATCAAGCACCTCCATTTGTAGAGAGTGAATTATATGATGTATACGCTTATTTAGACACATTAATAAAAGAATACCAAGAGTCTATTCAACTAGATCCTGTTCGTACTAATTCAATTGAAAAAGAGATTATTGCTGTAGCAGAAAAATGCTCGATGACTTTTGAATCTATTAGTCAATTGGAAGCAGAGCTATATCGAATGAAACGTTCGATGATTCCTTCAGGATTACATCGTTTTGGAGAGGGACTAACAAGAGAAGAGGCAATCAAACAAGCCGCTTTTGCGCTTCGTTATGATCGGAATGAAACAGTATCATTACAGAGGCTGCTAGCAGAAGAGAAGGGTTGGTCATTAGATGAATTACAAGACAATCAAGCAGTGGATCAATTAAATGTTCTAGATAAAGAAGCAAAGAAAATAGTCGCTTCTTATATCGAAGACAAAAAATTCCCCCTTGTTCGAGAAGAAAATATTCAGAAATGGCAAAATGCTTTAAACTATGCAGGTAGCGTTTATGGCTCTTTTCTTGAAAATAAAGAAAAAGAGGGTCTCTTAAGGGGTCTTGACGGAAGGTATCTTCCTGCAAAATTATCAGGAGATGTTATTAGAAACCCAGAGATTCTACCAACAGGCTACAATGTTCATCAGCTTGACCCAACTTCGATTCCGAGTATCTCAGCTATTAATAGAGGAAGATTGATAGGAAAACAAACGATATCAATCTATAAAGAAACAGAGGGAGCATTTCCAGAGACTACGGCTTTTATCCTATGGGGGATTGAAACTGCACGAACACAAGGTGAAACAATTGGGCAAATTCTCTATTATTTAGGTGTAAAACTGAAAAATTCCCATAATAGATTTAAGCGAGAGTTTGAAATCATACCAATTGAGTCTTTAGGAAGACCAAGATTAAATGTTGTTGTCAATATATCTGGGATATTTCGGGATATGTTTCCTACTATTATTACAGATTTACATGCTTTATTTAAAGAAATTTCTTGTCTAGACGAGACAAAAGAAGCGAATTATTTTAAAAAGCATACAAGTAAATTGTATGCAGAATTATTGGCAGAAGGATATAAAGAGGACGAAGCGTTTGATTTAGCTTGTGCTAGGCTGTTTGGACCTTCTGAAGGGGAATATGGCACTAATATTACCAACTTAATAGAAACAAGTAATTGGGAGCAGGAAGGACAATTGGGAGACTCTTTTACTGCAAGCCAACAGTATGTATATAGTGACAAACATCATGGGAAAAAAATAGATAAACTTTTTCAGCAAAATTTAGATGCCGTAAATGTGATCAATCAAATTAGAAGTGATTTTGAGTATGAAGTGACAGATTTGGATCATTATTATGAGTATTTTGGTGGTTTATCAAAGGCAATTGAAAATCAAAAAGGAGAAAAAGTTGAAATTATTATTGCAGATACTACGATGGAAAGAATTCAAGCAGAAAATGTCCAATCCTCTATTAATAGAGGTGTAAGGACTAGAATTACGAATCCAAAATGGATTGACGGCCTTTTAAATCATCCAGTTCAAGGTGCGATGAAAATTGCAAAACGATTGGATAATCTTCTTGGACTAGCTGCAACGACTAATAAAGTCGAGCAATGGGTCTTTAATGATGTATATGACACATATATAAGGGATGAAAATATAAGTAAAAGAATGGAAGAAAACAATCGGTTTGCCTATCATTCTATGATTGAAACATTATTAGAATGTAATCAACGTCAATACTGGAATGCAGATGATGAGCAGGTTAGACAGCTGCAAATCAAAATGATGGAATTAGAAGGGAAAATTGAAGGAGACGATTTCTAAAAAAGTAATTATATAAAGAAAACTTCCATCAGTGGAGTCTTTTCCTCATCCCCACTGATAATTGCACGTATTGTACCTTTACGGGAGAATTTCGACACCTTAGGAGCTTCTTCGATTTTCCATAGCTTGAAATGGGGGGCTTACTGCTCATTAAGAGTGGGGAAAAATTTTAGAAAAGTGGTGACAAAAACAATGATTTTATCAGGGAAAACAATTAGTGAAAAATTAGACAAGGGACATTTGAAAATTAATCCTCTCGCCTCTAATCAGATTCAACCAGCTTCTGTTGATTTGCGTTTAGGAAGTCATTTTTTACTTGTAGAAGAACATGAAAACTCAATCATTTCTTTAGGAACTCCTGCAAGCTATAAAGAAATTGTAGTTACTAATGGGGAAATGATTATACCTCCTCATACTTTTTTACTTGCAACAACAAAAGAGACAATCGAACTACCCAATAATTTAACGGCATTTGTTGAAGGGAGAAGTTCGATTGGAAGATTAGGATTGTTTATCCAAAATGCAGGATGGGTGGATCCAGGATTTAAAGGAGAAATTACATTAGAATTATTTAATGCCAATAAATTACCGATTCAACTAACAATTGGAAGGAGAATTTGTCAATTAGTGATAGCTGAAGTAGACCAAGAAACGAACGGCTATAATGGAAAGTATTCACAACAAAAAGGAGCAACTGCAAGTAGGATTTTTCACGATTTTGAGATTAATAGATAACCGTTATGGAATTAAGCCTATATCCTATTTGGAAAATAATTTATTACGATTTATGGAGGAGCAAATGAGAATTAGAAAGAAGTACACTGTTTTATTATTATTATCCATTATTATAGCAAGTTTAGTAGGTTGTTCATCTACTAATCAAGGATCGAATGCAACGGAGCAAAAAGAGAAGAGCACAACCAGTCAAAAAACAGATATAGCTAGCAATACAACCGAGCAGGACATCAAAGCTGAAGAAGAAAAAGATAATAGTTTGGAGTCGGAAAACGAAATAGATGTGAAAGCAATTGATTGGAATGCCCCATCCAATGGAACTTATCCAACCATCAAAGACAGTGAATCTTTATGGATAGATGTTTCTGTGGATGAGCAGAAAGTCTATATAAAAAATCAGGAAGATACTCTATATACAATGATCGCTTCTACTGGGTTAGATACAAATGCAGATAATTCAACTCCTAAAGGAACATATTATATTGAACCAGAACGAGGGGAATGGTTCTTTTCTTCGGGTTATCAACAAGGAGCTCAATATTGGGTCTCTTGGAAAAATCATGGAGAATTTCTCTTTCATAGTGTTCCGATGGATGAGAACCAACAAGTAATAGAATCGGAAGCTAAGAAATTAGGGGAGAAGGCTTCCCATGGCTGTATTCGCTTAACTGTTTCTGATGCTAAATGGATTTATGATCATATAAAAACAAATATGAAGGTAGTAATACGTAGTTAAAATCTTATAAATTGAATTCGTAATACAGGGGATTTAATTGGTGTACCTGTATTACGAAACAGGTAAACACATAAAATAGTAGGAGTAAAATAATTTAACATTTTAGTTAAAATGTATTGCTTTTTTTCTTTTCCTCCGTTAATATAGTATATTGTTAAATAAATAATCAAAAAATGGACTATCTTATGTAGTGAAAGTTTTTTTTGATCTATAAATCGTAATGATTTCGATTTATTTGAAGGAGTGAAATTATTGAACACCAAGAAAATTCCAGTTACCGTTTTAAGCGGCTATCTTGGTTCAGGTAAAACTACTTTATTAAATCATATTTTATCTAATCGGGAAAACCTAAAGGTTGCAGTGATTGTCAACGATATGAGTGAAGTAAATATCGATGCTTCATTGGTGAAACAGGGTGGTTTCTCAAGAACAGATGAAAAATTGGTGGAAATGCAAAATGGTTGCATTTGCTGCACACTTAGAGAAGATTTAATAATAGAAGTAGAAAAGCTTGCAAGTTTAGGTAATATTGATTATATCGTAATTGAATCAAGTGGGATTAGTGAACCGATTCCAGTTGCACAAACATTTACATACGTAGATGAGAGTGTTGGAATTGACTTATCGCGATTTTGTCAGTTAGATACAATGGTTACTGTATTAGATGCCAATCGTTTTTGGCATGATTTTTCATCGGGCGAAAGTCTTTTAGACCGTAAGCAAGCGGTGGATGAATTGGATGAAAGAGAAATAGCAGATTTGTTAATTGATCAAATTGAATTTGCTAATGTGATTGTGCTGAATAAAACGGATTTAATTTCAGAAAGTAAACTTCAAGAATTGAAAGCAGTTATACAAAAATTTAATCCAGAAGCTAAAATCATTGAGAGTGAATATTCGCGCGTTCCCTTAAATCAAGTTTTAAATACTGGGTTATTTGATTTTGAAGCCGCAAGTCAAAGTGCAGGCTGGATAAAAGAACTGAATGAAGAACATATTCCGGAGACAGAAGAATATGGAATTTCTTCCTTTGTATATCGAAGCAATAAACCTTTTCACCCAGTTAGATTGATGAAGTGGTTAGAAAACTGGCCAGATGAAGTTGTTCGTGCTAAAGGATTTATTTGGTTGGCTACTAGAAATGATATTGCCGGACTACTTTCTCAAGCTGGACCCTCCTTAACAATACAAGGTGCAGGCAAGTGGATAGCAGCTTATCCAAAAATGGAGCAAAAAGAAATTTTAGAAGAAGATCCAGATTTACAAAAACGTTGGGATTCCTTATACGGAGATCGCATGACAGAGTTAGTGTTTATCGGAATTGGCATGAATCAACAGCGAATGGAAGAAGATTTAAATGCATGTTTATTGACTGAAATGGAAATGAAAAAGGATTGGACCAAATTTATTGATCCATTACCTGCGTTTTTCTGAGAATGAGCAAAAATAAAATTTACTAGGAGGAAGAAAAATGAGAGTAAAAATTACATTAGCATGTACAGAAACAGGAGATAGAAATTATATTACAACAAAAAATAAGCGGAACAATCCAGATCGTATTGAGTTGATGAAATATTGCCCGCGTTTAAAAAAACGTACTTTACATCGAGAAACAAAATAGTTTTTTTATATTGTTTAAATCGTAATCATTTCGTTTTAAGAGTTGAATGGATTGGAGGAAAGGGAAAATGGCAAAAAAGTCAAAAATAATAAAAGAAAAAAAACGTCAAGCAATGGTTGAAAAATATGCTGCTCTTCGATTAGAACTCAAAGAAAAGGGGGACTATGAAGCGCTTAGAAAACTACCAAGAGATTCTTTACCAACCCGTTTAAAAAACAGATGTGAAGTGACTGGCAGACCAAGAGGCTATTTGAGAAAATTCAAAATGTCCCGCATCGCTTTTAGAGAATACGCTCATAAAGGACAAATTCCAGGAGTGAAAAAAGCAAGTTGGTGATTAATGACAAGAAAAGTCGTCAGATATTAAAGTTTGACGACTTTTATCTTAAACCGAAGTTGGAGGAATATAAAATGAATTCCGTAAATCCTATTTTAGTTCAATTTTTTTATCGAAGTGCTATTGCAAATTTGCCAGAAAGAAAACGGGAAATTTATCAATACATAGAAAGTAAAGAAGCAGAGTTAGAAAAGATTGCTGCAAATGAGAAGCAGTTTATGGAGTTAATGGTTGAAAAATCACCCTTCAAAGAGGCTGCGGACCATTTTTCCCTCACTATTCCGACTATTAAAGAAATAATGGATGAAGCTCAAGCAGAAATAGATTTAATGATAATGGCGAGGATTAATCGAATGCGATGGATTAATTACTCAGAGACTGAAAGAAAATTTCAAAAAAGAAAAAATAAGAAATGGACATTTGTTTTTGTTTCTTAATTCTTCTTTTTGGAGCAATATTCATTTAAATGGAATAGAAATGATAAGTTATACATCGTAAATCGTAATAATTACGTTTTGTGATATGAATGAATAATGTTCCTATTATTTAAAAACTAGGAGTTGTATCTTTATGAAATTAGTAATAGTAGGTGCTGGCCCATCAGGAATTGGATTAGGAATATTATTAAAAAAGCTAAACTTCCATGACTTTATTATTTTAGAAAAAGAAGACATTGGTGCAAGCTTTCTAAAATGGCCAAAAGAAATGAAACTAATCACACCGTCCTTTACAGGACACGGGTTTGGAATGTTAGATTTGAATGCTTTGGCACCTGAAACCTCTCCAGCATATACGTTTGGAAAAGAACATTTAACAGGAGTAGAATATGCTAAATATCTTCAATTGTTAGTAAGTCATTATAAATTACCAGTTAGAAAAGCTTATGTAAAAAAGGTAGAAAAAGGTGATGAGATATTTCAAATTTATACAGAAGAGCAAGTAATTGAATCCACCTATTTAGTATGGGCGACAGGGGAATATGCTACTCCTGATTTAAGTCCATTCGAAGGATCTGAATTGTGTCTCCATAACAGTTATGTTCGATCTTGGGTAGATTTACAGGGAGAGGAATTTACGGTTATTGGAGGCTATGAAAGTGGAATAGACGCAGCATATCACTTAACGCAAAACAACAAAAATGTGACGGTGATTTCTAAATCTTCCCCTTGGAAGTCACCAAAAGCTGACCCTAGTATATCCTTATCCCCGTTTACAAAGGAACGATTAGAAATTGCTGATGACACAGATCGATTAGAGATACTTGAAGATGTAGAAGTATTGAAAGTATCTATCATGGATGGGGACTATGTACTCTATTTATCAGATGGGACAACACATGTATCAAAAACAAGACCTATTCTGGCAACAGGTTTTATACCTGGTGTGAAACAGATTCAAGAATTATTTGAATGGGATAATTCAAAAATTGTTAAATTAACGCTAAAAGATGAGTCAACTATAACACCTGGATTGTTTTTAGTAGGACCTAATGTGAAACATCAAAATGTGATTTTTTGTTATATATATAAATTCCGACAACGATTTGCAGTTATCGCAAAGGAAATTCTAAATCGTAGCAATATCACTTATCCAAATGAAGTATTTGATATTTATCGAGAGAATAATATGTATTTGGATGATTTATCTTGTTGTGAGGTGAATTGTGAATGCTAGCAAATGAAAGCATTCATGATAATAATATAGTTATTATAGGATTTGAATCTTCTGGTAAAACCACTTTATTTTCTAAACTATCAGGTGAAAAGAGGACAGATGAAGCAAATGTAAAAGGTTCTACCGTTCATATTGCTAGCACTTCCTATGGAAATGGATATTTAAAAGATACGCCAGGAATTAATCAAACAGATTCATTTACGCAAAGAATAGTAAAGGAGGAAATAAAAAAAGCAACAACAGTCTTTATAGTAGTTCGTGGTACAAATTTTATAGAAGAGTTAGAAAAATTATATCCATTGATCGAAAATACAACCAAAAAAATAGTTCTCTTTGTTACATTTTCAGATAAAATGTCAACAGATGGAAAACAATTGCTGTTAAAACAAATCACAACGAAGAAGTTACCAATATTTATTACCGACACTCGTCACTTAAACAAGGATATTAAGGAGTTAGTGTTAGAATGTGTTAACGAGGAGGATTCGCTTAAGCCTTCTCAATTAAAGGAGTTACTAAATTTATCCATTAGTAATATGGAGCCACCATCTCTGTTCTTTGAAAGAAAATATATGGGAACATTCATAGCTTTCATTTGCTTATTCGCAATGTTTGTTATTCCAGTAATTTTAGCTTATAACATATCAAACTTTGTTCAGCCACTCGCCGATACTTATATCATTGATAAAATGAAGACTTTATTTAGTGATACTCCTAGAATTGTGCAAATGATTTTTATAGATGACTACGGGCTATTATCCCTTGGTATGTATTCTTTTATTTGGGCGTTTCCAGTTGTCCTACTGATTAGCTGTAGTAAAGCATTAACAGAAGAAACGGGATTAAAGGATCGTATTATAGATACTATTGAACCAGCCATTGAAAAGATAGGTTTAACAGGGAGGGATATAGCGCCGATTATTACCGGATTTGGATGCAATGTAGTGGCCGTATTTCAGAGCAGGAGCTGTCATTCTTGCAGCAGGACTCAATGTATATCGTTTATTTCCTTTGGATCGGCGTGTAGTTATCAAATTGGAGCAACATTATCAATATTTAACACAGCACATGCAACTTGGCTTTTTCTTCCCTATATTTCATTTTTATTATTAGGAGGAATTCTACACAATCGTTTATGGTTTAAAAACCAAAAGATTCAAGAACATAACTTCATGCGAAAGGCATTTATTCAAAAACCGAGTTTGAAGAATTTTACCTATCAAGTAAAAGGAGATTTATTGCAATTTTTTAAACAAGCAATGCCTATTTTTTTGCTTATTTGTATTATTGCAGGTTTATTGCAATATTTTCATATAATTTCTTATTTAGCTATCATTTTTAATCCATTGTTAACCCTTTTTCAGCTTCCGACTGATGCGGCAACAACACTGGCTTTTTCTATTATTAGAAAGGATGGAATTCTGTTAATAAATGAGGGGAATGGTGCCTTATTTTCTGTACTATCTAATTTTCAATTATTTATATTAGTCTTTCTGGCTTCTACTCTCACTTCCTGTATCGTTACAATATCGACTATTTGGAGGGAACTAGGGTTTAGGCAAGCAAAGAATATTATTTCCAGACAATTAATAACATCTATTTTACTAGCTTTATCGTTATTAGTCATTCATCAACTTTTTCAGTATTCCTTGTAAATTAAGGAGTTAATAAATGAAGCCACTGAAAAAATATTCCTATCTAAAGTAAATTAGAATATAGGGCATTAGAAAGTGAAACGAATGCAGCCTCCTAAATTTTTAACAACCAATTCTGAGAAATATTCAATAGATAGCATTTTTTCAGTAGTCAATAATAATACAGGTGATTTTTATTGAGGGCGATTAATGTAGTTGTTAGAGAATAGAATTTAGAAATATAAAAAAATATAAATTTCATTCGTTATAATAATTAGTATAAATATTTGATTACAAGGGAGGACTTTCAATGAAAGAGGACACTCTATATGACAGATGGTGGCATATGCCATCAGAAAGCGAACAAAAAATGGAAGACAGCCATGGACATTTTTGGGAAAAAATAGTGGAGCGCATTGTAGAGAAAGACAGAATTCATGAGTTCTCCGTATTGGATTTTGGCTGCAATCAAGGTGGTTTTCTTCGATATTTATATAATCGTTATTCGTTCAAAGAGGGTGTAGGTACTGATTTGGGAGTTGAGTCGGTTAAGGTTGCAAATGAGCGAAAAGGTGACTTACCACTTACCTATGTGGCAACTGCATCTCCTGAACAATGGGGCCAACGCTTCGATTTAGCTGTAAGTACTGCTGTTATCTATTTGATTTCTAATCTACATGAGCACGCTCAAAAAATGAAGGGAGCATTAAAGCCTGGTGGCGTATATTATGCAAGTTTCACCGATTATAGCAACAACCCGAGTCTCCCACAGATACGTGGAAAAATCAATAATGGAGGCAAGCTATCAATGAATCTTCATTCCCTTGATGATATCATTGGCGCTTTTCACGCTGAAGGCTTTGAAGCAGCTATTACTAGGCTTTCTCCTCAAGCGTTTATACCAATATCCCGCGATGAACGGTTTTTTCAAAGTGTAAAGGATCGCGTTCAATATGAATATGAAGAGGGGTATTTGTTCCGTTTTACGGCTCCTTTATGAAAGTTATAACGTTATTGGCATAGACTTCAAAATACTAGTTAATACTGAATCAGGGTTTAAGTTAACTATATTAGTATTCTTTTTAGATGAGTACTAATGTAATAGAATTTCAAAAAAATGTACTATTCATACAGAGATAGTACATTTTTTTATTGGGAATTTATGCGTCTTATAAAGTATTTACTCATTGACATGGTACGCGTTTCATCCATTACACTTTAAGCAAATAGCAGAAAGCGAGGAGATAATGGTATGTTAAGTCTAATAATACTTTGCATGATTATTTATATTTTAGCTTATATTTGCTTAAAGAAGTCAGGGGAATCAATGGAAGTTACACCGATTCAATCTTTTGAAGACTATTTCATTGGTATATACAGAAAAGAGTAAAAAATGTATTCTTAGTGTATAAGTAAAAATGATATTTCGGTTTTGAAAAGGTGAAAGTATGACAAATATAAAAGATTTAGCAAAAATGGCAGGAGTTTCCGTAACAACCGTTTCCCGTGTTTTAAACAATCATCCATATGTAAGGGAAGAAAAGCGAAATGCTGTTTTAGAGGCAATTAGAGAAAGTAATTATCAACAAAATCTCAATGCCGTTCATTTAAGTAAAGGGAAAACACAAATGATTGGTGTTGTTCTTCCTTTTTCTGATCACCCTTATTTTGCATTGCTGTTAAAAGGGATCGCTAAACAAGCATTGGAAAATAATTATAAGCTTGTTCTATTTCAGACTGATTATATGGAAAGTAGAGAGTTAGAAGCGCTACAAATGTTAAAACAAAAGCAAATTGATTCTCTTATCATTTGTTCGAGAGCCTGTGGATGGTCTGTAATACAAGAATATCTATCCTATGGAACAATTGTTTTATGTGAAGACACAAAGGGCAAGGAAGTTTCGTCTACATTTGTTAACCAATATGAGATTTTCAAAGAAGCATTAACGTTTTTATATAAAAAAGGTCATCAAAAAATTGGCTACTGCATTGGAAGAAAAACAGGACCAAGCAGCCGATTAAGAGCAAATGCATATCAAGATTTTCTTTCTGATCATCATCTTCCTTATTGTGAAGAATATATTATCGATCACTGTAATTATTTTGAAGATGCCAAAAAAGTGATGGATCATTTACTAAAAATGGATAATCGACCGACAGCTTTAATTGTGACAAGTGATCAAGTTGCAGCGGGAATTGTAACCTACTGTCAAAAACAAGGAATCAGAATACCGGAAGAACTTGCGATAATAGGATATCATAATGAACCAATTGCTAAAATGATGGAAATATCTACAATAGAAATTCCACTTTTAGAGATGGGGAAGAATTTATTTCAACAAGCTATTAGCAAAGAAATATCTAAACAAGAAATGTTTTTTCGCTTTATTGAAAGAGCAACGGTATGAATAATTATTTATTTTTGCAACATATACTTTGTACTCTTCTTTGAATGGTATTTTTTTATATGATTTTGTTTCAGTCCAATCTAACTCCTAAAATTGTTTTGCCGACAATCGATCTTTAAACTGTTATCTGAAATAAAAAAACATCCCTTAAGCATAAATTCATAGGGATGTTTTTTTTATTTCTAATGTTTTTTGCAAATGTATTCTTTACTATTTCACTATTTTGCACTATCCGTTAATTACTAGGGGACATGAATAAGTTTTATTTTTTGATAAGGCTCAAGTAAGGAAAGAAGTGGCATATCTGCATCCACAACCTTTCCTATTACATTAACCCGTTCGTCTGCTGGAAGGTCACATAGAGTAATATGAACTTCTCCACGATATCGACCATAAAGGTCATTATCTCTTGTAATCGTTCCGGTTGGACGGGATTTTGTATTCTCCGGGAGGATATTTTCTAGGCTCCTAGTGTCTAGGAAGCGAAGAACATCACGGGAAAAATCAGGACGGAGCTGAAACACGCCTCCTTGATAACCCTGAATTCGGATCGAGACATAATGATGCTGGTCGAAATCTATTAGTCTATGAAGAAGTGCTTCACTTACCGCAGGATCGCCAATATAGACATCCTCAACTCCTGCCTGAAATAACTCTAATGCAGCATGATAAGGCTCTAATTGACGATGATCTTCCAATGTCGGCAGCCCGTTAAAAAGAGGGCCTCGTTTTTCCCCATCGCCTGGAATATAGGCACTAATAGGTATCCCAAAGCGTCTGAATAATTCATTTTGCGATTGGAAAAAGGAATAGGATAATCCCGTTTCTTGTCTAGGGTAGAAATTATGCCAGCCTATAAGTTGATTGGCGTTCAGCCCAGCTTCTAAGAGGGCAAATAAGTCATCCTCAAGGAAAGTACTGGCATTAAGTGCAAGTTTGAAATCTTTGGAAAGTTTTAAAATCGTTTCATTTTCAAAAAAATCATCTAATCTTAGCCCAATAACTCCTAATTTTTTTAACTCAGATAAGCTCTTTAATCCTAAATGGGTAGGAGTTCTTAACGAAACATCTGCAAAAACCTCGATTCCTGTTTCCGCAGCTGTTTTCAAAAGTTCTATAGTCCTAGTCGCTAATTCCCCAGACTCTTCCGGAATATGAAGGGAGGTGAATGCCCGTTTTACCCCTAATTTTACGGCGAGGGCAATTCGTTCTTCTGCTAAAGGATCCTTTAAGTAGAAGGAAATTCCAATCATTCAAACTCACCAGCCATCTCATCTTTGAAACCAAATAAATACGTAAAAATGAATCCTGCGGCATAAGCAATTAATAGCCCTACTAAATATAGAAGAACTTGACCAGTGACAACTAGAAATGCAAGTGGTATACCAGATACCCCGACAGCTATTGTTGCAACTCCAAAGGCAGCTTGGAATGCGCCGCCGACTCCTGCTCCTAAACATGCAGTTAAGAAGGGACGCCCTAACGGAAGTGTAACACCGAAAATCAATGGCTCTCCGATTCCGAGTATTCCTGCAGGAAGACCACCGGCAATAGCTCTTTTTAATCGTGTTTTCTTTGTTTTGAAGTAAATCGCAAACGCTGCACCTACTTGGGCAGCACCACCCATTGCAAGTATTGGTAGAAGAGGGTCATCACCAATGGTATTAATTAACTCTAGATGGATTGGAGTCAATCCTTGGTGTAATCCAGTGACAACAAGCGGAAGGAAGGTTGCTCCTAGAACAAATCCTGCAACAATGCCCCCAATGTCCAGTAAGGAGGTTAACCCTTTTGTAATTACATCCGAAATTAGGCCACCAAGCGGCATAAATACAACGTAAGTCACAATACCAGTAAGTAATAAGGCAACAGTCGGTGTAATGAAAAGATCTAGTGATGTTGGTACATATTTACGAACTTGTTTTTCAACTAGAGCGATAAAGATAGCTGCGAATAAAACACCAATTAATCCGCCACGACCAGGTAGCAAATCTGTGCCAAATAAATGGATTCCAGCGACAGCTGGGTTTATTATTAAGATTCCGGCAATAGCTCCAAGTGCAGGTGAACCGCCAAACTCTTTTGCTGCATTCGTACCAACTAAAATTCCAAGATATCCGAATAATCCACTCCCTATAACAGATAAAATTGTGGCAAGCTGTGAATCACCTGCCAGCCATCCTGCCTGAACAATGGCTTTTGTAATCCCTGTTATCAAACCAGATGCCACAAGGGCGGGGATTAAAGGAATGAAGATACCAGCAATTTTTCGTAAAAATAATTTAAAGGGAGTCGCATTTTTTTTGTTTATTTCCGCTTTTTTGCTTGCTGCCTTTGTTTTTAAATTAAAGCCACCAGCATCCTCGATTAACTTACTAAACGCTTCTGTTACTTTGTTTACTTTTCCAGGACCTAGTATAATTTGCAGTGTTTCTTCCACTACAACTCCCAGTACTCCGTCGACTTTTTTTAATTCCTCCGTATTGATTACTGAAGCGTCCCTCGGTGTGACACGAAGTCTTGTCATACAGTGTGTGTAGTTAACAATATTTTGGGCACCACCTAATTGTTCGAGAATCTTTTCTGCTAAAATTTTGTTGTTTTCACCAGCCATACTAAATCCCCTTCTCTCCACTATTATTTATTTTTTGCACTCACATTAAAAGCGTCCTATCATCTCATTATTCATAGGTAAGGGAGACACAATTAATAGAATGCTACTTTCCTTCTTTAATAAATTGAATAGCTTCTCTTGTTTTATCAATAGAGGTAATAGTATCCTCATATTGGACTGTTGCCATTGATAGAAACAAAATATCCATGATATATAGCTGAGCAAGGCGTGATGAAGTGGCTGCACTTCGAAAAGGAGCTTCAGCTGAATAGGAAGTGAACAATTTGATATCTGAGAGTGACGCAACAGACGATTGACCGTATTTTGTTAGACTGATTGTTTTAACACCCTTTTTCTTGGCCAGTGACATAACTTTAATTACTTCGGGGGTTTCACCAGAATGGGAAATACCAAAGACCAAATCATCCTTGCTTGCATTCCCGATTAATGTAGCGACAAGGTGTGTATCAGTAAAAGCAGTTGCATTTTTATGAATTCGTAGAAGCTTTTGTTGGGCATCTTTAGCGATAATATTGGAAGCACCAATTCCGAAAAAGTGAACGTTTTGTGCAGTTGATAAGGTGTGAACAGCACGCTCCAATTCTTCGTAATTAATTATTTCTTCTGAATCGCGGATGCTTTGAATACTATTACTGGTTGTTTTTTGAACAATAGAGTAGAAGGATTCATCAGGTTCGATGTCACGATATCCTTGTTCAACGGGTTTTACTAAATCACCTGCAATTCTAACTTTTAAATCTTGAAAGCCATTTAAGCCTAATGATTTACAGAGCCTAATAACTGCGGCACCACTCGTACCTGCATGTGCGCCGATTTCATGAACAGTACTGTTTAATAGCATGTTTGGATTTTCAAGAATAAACGCTGCGATTTTTCGCTCAGAAGCGGGGAGTTGCTCCAACATGCTTTGTATAATTTTTAAACCACCTGCTACCACAATGATAACCACCTTTTTATTACTTTCGGATTGCTTTTTTTACATAACCATTTGCATTTATTAATAGTTGTTCGGCTTCTTGTCTTGTTGAATCAGTTTTAAGCATGACGATTGCTGTTTTTACTTGTAAGTTTGCTTTTTCTAATGTTTCTAATGCTTGTTCATATGAAACATCTGCAATTTTGCGAATAATCCCGATTGCTCGTTCCTTAAGCTTTTCATTGCTCACATGAACATCTACCATTAAGTTTTCATAGGCTTTTCCTAACAAAATCATGGATGAGGTAGAGATCATATTTAAAATCATTTTGTGTGCAGTGCCAGATTTTAGCCGTGTAGATCCAGTAAGTACCTCTGGACCGACAATTACTTCGATTGCTTGTTCCGCTTCCTTACTGATAGCTGCATTTTTATTACATGATAGGGCAACCGTTTTTGCTCCAATCTTTCGGGCATATTGTAATGCGCCGATTACATAAGGAGTCCTGCCACTGGCAGCTATACCAATAACTGTATCATTTTTTGAAAGACCTATCTCTTTTAAATCTTTAATACCAAGCTCCGGCTTATCTTCTGCCCCTTCGACCGCTTTTAAGAAGGCAGTTTCTCCACCGGCAATTAACCCTTGCACCATATTTGGATCTGTACTGAAAGTTGGTGGACATTCAACTGCATCAAGTACTCCTAATCTTCCGCTCGTTCCTGCTCCGACATAAATGAGGCGTCCACCTAGTTTAAAGGATTCATATACGAATTGGACAGCTACCTCTATTTCGGGTAAAACTCCTTTCACCGCAAGAGCCACTAATTGGTCTTGTTCATTCATCAAGCGCAATATTTCAAGTGGATTAGCAATATCGATTTGCATGGTTTGCTCATTTCGAGATTCTGTAGTTAATAATTCAAGCTTTTCTTTCATTGTATGTACTCCTTTTCAAAGTCTATTCAAATGTGAAAGCGATTTCCCTAAAGTGATTATAATAAAATTAAAATGAAATTTCAATAATTTATTATATAATTTAAAATGAAATTTTATTACTTGTTGTTTAATATCAAGATTATTAATATTAGATGGTTTAGCATATTTGTTCAAACAGTACTATTAAAGTAAAGGGAATTCTCTGAAACTTAACGCAATTCTAAAACGTATGTTAGGCGAAGGTGTTAAAGTGATGGTTTTCACTCGAAGATAGATTGGTTCTTTAGAATAGTTTTAATGATAGTTGTTTTCATTATTGAACTTGTTACTATAGGTCCATTGTTTGTAGAGGAGGAAATAACCATATTACCTAGTTTTATAATGAGTGCCATTTTTACTTTAACTACTTCTTTTATCGCATGGATTTCATTTAGCATTAAGTATGTGTTTAATGATGAGTATTTACTGGTGAAAGGTGGACCTTTTCAAAGTAAAATCCGGTATGAGGATATTACTAGGGTTGATAATTGATAAGACTGACGCTATTTTTACAGGGTATCGACTATTAACGTCTAAACAAGTAATAGAAATATTCTATAAAACTGCCAGCCTTGGTAGTGTAAAGATATCACGGAAGAATGGTGAATTATTTTTAATAGAATTAGAAAAAAGAATTTCAAAGAAGCGGCAAAATGAATAAGAAAGTATAAATTGTTTTAGCGAAGGTGGAGAGTATGTGAAGAAGAAAATAATATTATAAAAAAGGTGAAAAAATAGGAATCAATTTTTTAGATAAATGGATGAAGAGAGAACTGACAATTTTTAAAAATATTATAGATATTTCAAGGGATAGCACGGAAGAATGTATTCTTCTTCTTATCGGTAGTGATCATATATGGATGTTAAGAAGGTTATTTGAAGGATTTGGCTGGGAAGTTATTAATCCTTTCTTAAATTTGGAAAATAAAATGGAATGTATGATAGATAGAATAGAAGGTTTTCATTAAACAGTTAATTGGTAGTTAAGGAGAATACATAGATGAATTTTAAAACAAGTGATGATTTACAAGTATATTACGAAATTAGTGGAACCGGAGATGCGTGCATTTATCTTCACGGAGGGCCGGGATATTGGAGTAAATCTTTTCAAGTATTTGCACAAGGGCTTTTAGAAGGAGATCTCCAAATGGTGTATTTAGATCAACGTGGATGTGGCCGGTCAGAACATTCTTTATCACAAGATTATTCTTTAAAAAGATTAATAATGGACATAGAAGAGTTAAGAATTGGGTTAGGAATTGAGGAATGGTATGTAATGGGGCATTCCTTTGGCGGCATTCTTGCAGTTAACTATGCTGCTCAATTTCCGGAACGAACAAAAGGGGTTATTTTAGCAAATGTAACACTGAATATGTATGATTCCTTTGAACATCAAATAAATAGAGGACTTGAAATTTTACAGGAGCAAAGAGATGTATTTCCTTCTGAACCACTGAAAGACTATATGGAACTTGTTTATTCGACTCTTTTGACATTAATCGAGAAAGGAGTTTACTATCGCTTTCAATATGCGGATATGGAAAAGAAAAAGGAAGTCGATTTACTTGATAAAGAGTTAAGAACAGATCCTTATTTTCAGAAGAAAATTTTTTCATCAGCGGAGTATTTTCAAAATTTCACTGAATTAACAGAAGAAATACAAAAGCCAATATTGATAATAGCTGGAAAATCTGATCATGCGGTTGGACCACATCATCATTTATCTTTTAGAAGTAAGAATGCGAAAATTTATTATATAAATGGTGGGCATCACCCTTATATCGAAAATCAAAAAGAATTTAAAGATGCTATCTTGGGTTATGTAAAGAGTTAAATGAAACTTGGCAATAATCTTTTGTCCCATGGTAATATGGGGAAAGAGATTTCGTAAGGAGTGAATTTCCATGCTTTCTTCATTAAAAGCGATTCAAAAAGTGAAACAGGGAGATAAGGAAGTACTTCGTCAACATAAATGGCTACAGTATCTCTATCTAACAAAGGAAAAGAACATTAACTTAGAACAAGTTAATTCTCTTGAAGGAATAGAAAGTCATCCAGTTCTGTCCTATATTGAAAGAGCGTTAACCATTTTAGACAACAGTACATGTGTAAACGAAGTTGGAAAATGCATCATAGAAGAAGTTTTGATTTGGAGTGATGTCGCCAAATGCGGTTCACCATCTAAAAGAAGGTATTGGCGTGAGCGAGGATTTCAATTAGGCATACATAATATTGGTTCTGCGCAAATTTATGCAGAAGAAAAAAAGAATGTAGCAATCAACGAACGGAATTTAGCACAAGAAGAGCTCGTTTTCACACTCATTTATACGCACGGATTAACGGGACAATTTATTAGAGGAGAAGTTCGCTATTGTCAATTAGAGCCTTTAATATTATATATGAATAAAAATACAATAGTAAACCAAGAAGACATGTACAATATATTATATGTCCTGAATCAATGTATCATCAAAGCTGTTTCGCCGCAAATATGGAGAGATGTTCAAGAAGAAGTTAAAGAAGTTATACGCTCTATTTTGACAGCAAAAAGGGAGAAAGAGTTATCGTTAAAAGAAAGAATAAAGAGACTAAGAAATGCCGCTATTCATAACGGTGAAAATTTTGATATGGGGTATGAGCAATTTTTTAAGGAACAGAAGCTGAAAGAGCTTTTTCAAATATTTTTTCACAAAACTGATATGTGGTACGTGGAATCAGCACTTCATGATTTCACCCTTGAAGAATTTTTAAAAATCTTTCTATTAATATATCAAAAGGTCAATCCATTAACAGTAAAGCAAATCAGCTTTGAACCGTTTATGAAAGATATATATTATGACTATAAAGGCAAAAAAACAATTAATTTATATAAGAAGCGAATCATTGAGGCTTACTTGAAAGAACAAACGATGGAGAAATTAGTTAAAGGACACGATAGCAAAAATGACCATGTAGAATTAACGATTATTCCTCTTGATTCTTTAAATGAAAATATAGGGGTAGCATTTGCTTATTCAAAAGCAGGCGAAAAATTAATTGAATTTTGCCAAGAAGCGGAAAAATCGCCCCTTTATGAACGTGCAATTATTCTCCTGTATGATTTTTTTGGTTTTCGAAAAGATGGGTTTGATCGCCTGCAAAACGAGCAAAATTATCTTACCGATATGAATAATGCCGAAAATTATAAAAAGGTAATTGCTGACTATGCAGTGGGAAATAAAATGCTTGATATTGGTGCAGGCGGCGGGATCATGTTAGATATTTTATCGGATAGTCATCCTAAGGCAACAGTAATAGGCATTGATATTTCTACAAATGTGATTGAGTCATTAGAAAAAAGAAAAATAAGAGAAAAGAAAAGTTGGTGTGTTAAACAAGCGGACGCACTTCAACTAAAAGAAACATTTGCGCTTAATAGTATGGATACCATTATATTCTCTTCCATTCTTCATGAGATGTATTCTTATATTCCCTATAAAGGGATAAAATTTAATCCAGAGGTTATTTCCAATAGTCTAACAAGTGCATTTGAGGTACTAAAACCAGGTGGCAGAATAATTATTAGAGATGGTATTATGACAGAACCGAAAGAAGAATTAAGACAAATTGAATTTAAGCTGCCAAATGGCATGGACTTTTTTAAACGCTATGTAAATGATTTTAAAGGCAGACAGATCACTTTTGAACAAATAAACAAATTGACTATTCAATTACCGATTAATGATGCGATGGAATTTCTTTATACGTATACATGGGGAGAAGAAGCTTATCCGCACGAAGTACAAGAGCAGTTCGGCTATTTTACCCCTACAGAGTATAAAGATGTTATTTATAAGGTGATTGGAAAAAAGGGAGAAGTTCTATTGTTTGACCATTATTTACAAGATGGTTACGGAGAACATCTTTTACCGAAAGTGAAATTGATGGATGCATTTAAGAATATAGTTGAATTTCCTGACAGTACTTGTTTTATTGTTATCGAAAAATTAGTTGATAGGGGATAAAAATGGAATACTGGTCTATAGTAGAAAACCCAACAGGGGAGGTTTACCAGCAATTAATAATTGTACTTTGTAGTTATTCAGATAAATTCTATTTTATTACTAGAAAAGAATTAAGCTATGACATGAAAATAATAAAGAACTTTGAACCTTATATAGTAGAGACATATAAAACAAAAAAATGGGCAAATACTATGACGAATGGTCCATCTGCAACTGTTTATGTTATTGATGTTAATCCAGAAACTTGTTTATTATTACAACAATTGGCCAATTCTTTATATGATTGGGTTTCGCCTAAATTGCCAGAAGATCTTACGTTTATAAAAAATAATCATCCCTGGTTTACAAGTACAGCACATGAAGAGTTTGCGATTTTCTCCATACGCTCGGATTATTATCGAAACATTATGAAGAAAATAGATGGCTTAACTATACAGATGGAAGAATAGTTCTAATTAAAACGAACTAATTAGAACAAATAAAAAGAATAGAAATTCACCTACTTTCACATAATGAAAAAGGATCTATTTTAACAAAGGAACCGCTATCTTCTGTATTTCATATGAATATAAAAGGTTCTTTTTATAGAAAGTAGGTGGAACTATGGATATAAACAGAGCGAGGCAAATACTTTCGTCATCAGCTGAAATAGAAGTACAGTATAATGGTGTTTCTGTTTGGATAGATGACATTAAAGAAGAAGATGCAACAGCAATCGTTCATCTTGTAGGTGGAATTGAAGAACAAACAGAAGTAGATATCGCAAGCTTAGAAGAAGTATAAAGTGAAAGAAAGACAACCACTAATATT
>Ga0209463_1000307_pt1 | contig 42744 bp, 41 predicted proteins | sample AgamicMgSfrz_FD_187169 | JGI IMG/M metagenome (GOLD analysis project Ga0209463, IMG submission 187169) | Agave microbial communities from Guanajuato, Mexico - Mg.Sf.rz (SPAdes) (version 2) | ecosystem: Host-associated > Plants > Phyllosphere > Phylloplane/Leaf | place: Guanajuato, Mexico...
TTGGAGAAGTTATAAAGGTATATCGACGTTCCAGAAAGTGTAACGGTCGTGGGAACCCTGTCTATCTATTTGTGAATCATCCTTACTTCCAATATTGGGTGAATTTATTAGGGCTTGATATGACTAATTTCCAAACAAATTGCGAAACAGAAAACAGCGAAAAGCCTTCTGGCAGTAAGGAGAAAGAAGGAAAAACTTTTGCTACCTATTTGCTTATTTCTTTAATAGGATCTTATTATTTTGTCATCTTCTTTTTATTAGGACTGATTGGATTCTCAGTTGCTATAACGTTAACAATCAATAGTTACAAAATGCAGAGTGCTGAGGGATTGGATGTATTTTATAGAATCTTGTTAGCAAACATTGCAATAGGAATCTTGTTTTCAATCATCGGCGATGCAATTATACAAAACTTTGTAGATCTGCTTTTAGATGAGATCCAGAATAATATGAATCCATTCGGTTACTAACATATAAATAGAATTTTAGAGGCCTGGCTATTTTCAGGCCTCTTATTAAAATGTGGGGCAAGAGGAGAAGAAAATAATGAAATTTTGTAAAAACTGCGGTACAGAAAGAAAGACTGGCCAGAATTTTTGTAATTCATGTGGGTATCCATTTGAAGCGAACGGCACTTTGAAAACGGATCAAGCATCTACTAGTAATGTTGGTAAACAAACAGCAGAAGTAACTAGGAAGCCTATGTCAAAGAAAAATAAAATTATTATTCTTTCAGCTGTTGCGGCAGTTGTAATTTTATTTGGAGCACATAAGTTCCTTGGCAGCCTATATACACCAGAAAAGACAATTGAGGCTTTTGAACAAGCTATTAAGAGCAAAAATGTAAAAGAGGCAAAGAAGGTTATTTCCTTTGATCAATTTGATGGCGATTTTAAAGATGAGGAAATTAATAGCTACTTAGCCTACCTGAAAGACTATCAATCTGACATTTCAAGTGCATTTTCCTATGAGGATGTGAAGGTTGGAGATACAGTTATGGATGACAACAGCAATGAAATAGTGCGACTTGTAAAGGGTGATAAGAAATTCGGCCTTTACCAGCAGTACAAGATTGAGGCAATTCCATTTGAAATCGCTGTAGACGCCAATCTAGAAGGTGCTGAAGTGACATACAAGGACAGCAAACAGAAGATGGATGAAGGTTTGACACTAAAAGATGTGCTACCAGGGGACGCTGAACTTGAGGGCAGCTATAAAGGTGATTATGCCTCTTTAACGGATTCAGAAAGTCTTGACTTTGATAGTGCATTTGCCAATGTGTTAGACGTTTATTTTGATTTTGAAGGCGAATATGTAGATATCTATTCAAATATTGACGATAGTATCTTATTCGTAAATGGAAAAAGCACAGGCATAAAGGTAGCAGATATTTATGATTTCGGCCCGATTCCTACAGATGGTTCTATTAGTCTGCATGCAGAGTATGAGACGAAGGATGGCAAGATGAAAACAGCTGCCCAAAAAGTTACGAATACTAATTATATTGATTTAGACTTCACTGAGGATACACCAGAAGAAACGGAAGATGCTTTAAATTCATTCATGGAAGACTATTACTATGCTAGTGTTTCTGCTATAAATGCAGGGGAATTTTCTTATGTAAGCTCGTACCTTGAACCAAACGGCAAAGCATATACTGAGTCTAAAGACTATGTGAAATACATTTACGAAAAGGGGATTACGGAAGAAGTTGTCTCCGTCGAAATGACAGATTATGAAAAGAAAGATGATGGCTATGTTGTGGATACAACTGATGTATACGACATAACTTCTGAAGATGGAACAACGAAAAGGCACACATTCAAATCTTCTTATAAAGTAAATAAGCTTGAAGATGGTACGATGGAAGTAAATGAACTTATCAGCACCAAAGAGCAGTAATCAGTAAAGGAAGAACCGTTTAAGGGTTCTTCCTTTGTATATTCTGTCTCAATGTCGACTCCAAGGAAGGGGCTTAAATCCCTTATCTTTTTCCCTTTACTTCACTCTATTTATCATGGTAATCCTGCCCTCATATCCGCAGTCTATATATTATTAGAGAATATGTTATTTATTGAAATTGCCAACTCATTAAATGGTTTATTATGGTAAAGTTAATTATATAGAATTTAAAGTATTCCCACCGATTGGTAATTCAAACGAAAGGGTTGACTTATCGAATGAAGAAGGTTACAAGGCTTGTTTGTTTAATTGCTGTTTTAATATTGATGGGAGGATGCTTTGGCAAAAAAAGTGAAGAAACCAATAACACTGTGTCAAAGCAAACAGAAGAATCACCGAAGATTGACAAAAACACATTAACTAACGACGGTGAAAAAACAGGTACGAACGAATCAACTGACTTTAAATTAAATGAATTAGCCAATACTGGTTCTGAAGAAAAGTCGACTGTAGGTAGTGACTCGAGCACAAGTGATAAAGCAAGTAAAGATCCACTAGATGCATATTCCAATGAACAAATTGAATATGCACGAGTATGGTTGTAACTTGGTGCAAATCAAGATCTAGATGAATTAAATATTAGGCATATACCAGTTGGTGAACCAATCAGCCATAATATTGATAACAGCGCTACCTACCCAGAAGGAGTTTTACAGTTATCTGGTTCTCGTCTAATTGACGGCTCCATAACTTATAAAAGGAATGGAGATGGGACAATAAATGTTTATAATACTCCAATGCGTTGGGAAGCACCTCCACCTGATGTAGATGAAAAAACCCTTCAAGAAGATACGGAAGAGATACTCAACAACACTAAAAAGGTTTATATCGAACCAGCAGAGGGCGAAGATATTATAAAATTAATTAAACTTCAGAAGCCATATAGCAAGTAATTACATCACCTTTTGGTAATTTGAAATAATAAAAAAGGCTTAGAGATAGTAGATTTCTAAGCCTTTTTCATAATTAATTTTATGTTTCAATGATATTGGTCATAGTATAAGATTTCAGCAATTAAAGTGAACTACTCGATCCCTATAAAATATAGGGGTAACTCACATGCTTTAATGCCTTTTCTAAGTCTTGTTCTAACTGGGAAGTTTAAGTTAAACTAAATGGATTTTGTTAAGACGAAAACATATTATTATTTAGTATTAGTAAATCCACCATCAATCCGTACCACTTCACCATTAATATATTGAGCTTTAGAAGTTAGTAGGAAAGTTACTAGTTCTGCAACCTCTTCTGGTGTTCCTAAACGTTTTTGTGGAATTCCACCTGTTGCATTTTCTTTCATTTCAGGATTTGCAGCATAAAACTCTCTTACCATAGGTGTTTCTGTTGGACCAGGTGCAATTGCATTTACTCTTAATCCATCTTTGGCATATTCTGCTACTAAGCTTTTGGTTAATCCAATAATACCATGTTTAGTAGCTGAGTATGTAACAACCGAATCTTGACCAATCACCCCTGCACTTGATGCCGTGTTTACGATAGATCCTCCACCATTTTTTAACATATTTTCTGTAACGTATCGTGCGCCATATAATGCACCCATTAAGTTAATACCTACAATTCGGTCAATTTCTTCTACTGAAGTGTCTAAATAAAATTTACCACTTCCTGAAATTCCTGCATTATTAAAGAAATAATCAATTTTCTTGAACTTTTCTACTGCTTTTTCTACATAATTCTTAACCTCTTCTTGTTTAGAAACGTCAGCTTTTACAAAAATAGCATCTACACCTAGTTTTTTTACTAGTTCAACCGTTTCATTTCCACCTTTATCGTTTACATCGACTACTACGATATTAACTTTTTCTTCTGCTAAGCGAAGAGCTGTTGCTTGGCCTATCCCGCTTCCGCCACCAGTAATAATAGCTACTTTATTCATGATGTTTCCCTCCATTTTGATCATTTTTATTTCTAATTAAGTATATTGGTCTAACTAAATATTAAAGTTTTCTAATTAAACCTAGAAATAAATTTCAACGCTGATAATAATCAAGTATGCGACTTAATTGACAATTTATACATTGGCGTGAGTTTAGTTTTGGGAATACAACTTGGTCTTTCTAAAGCTTATAAAATGATGGATAAATTCTTTTATTAAGTTTAACGGTATAAAATAGAAAAAACTCGTCAGAAGAATATAGATATAATTTTCGTAACTTAAAATTAAGCTAAAACAGAACGGGGATTTATTTGAGTTTTCAGCTGAGAGTTTGTTTGCGATTTCCTGAGTGTTTGTTTTTTAGTTTTATCTAATAGATGGTTGCCTAATTCCAAATTCAGCTGCTAACAATTGTTTTTCACGTAACCATCAGGGCGGGGATAACGCAATAAGAAATGGAAAGAAGCTAATTTTCATTCTTTTTCTTATATGGAACAGTGATTGCCTATTTATATAAATCTTCATTTGTATTTTTATAGTTCTGGCTTATTTACTACTTGAGATAATGAATACTTATTTGAGGAGATGTTCCGAGTCAAGTTATCACAATATTGAAGAAGGAGGGTACAGAAAGAAGTTGTACTTTAAAGAAGAGTACCTAGGTGACATTCAGGATGCGAATAGAGAAGGTGATTCGGAATAATGAACATTCACACCGACAGAAAACATCGAAAAGTATAAAAAGTTCTTAGAGGTTCTAACGAAAGAAGACACTGAGTTTAAAAAAGTCCAATTCAATGCAGAATGGTTAGATGAACGCAATTGGTTTATTGCTGATGACCAGGGGAATAAAGAAGGAATTGAGATACCTGCTGTTTATTCAAAAGGGGATATAAATGGCGTTTGAGATAAGTTAAATAGAAATTTGAAAAAGCTGCTATTTGCAGCTTTTTTAGTTTATTGCATTAAGAGGTAAACTAACAGTGAATAAGAAAATGTCGTGAAGTAAAAGTTCTCAAGATTAGGAAGAAAGGCTAGAGAAATTTTAGCAGACGGGGATTGGGGGAATGGCTCCCGAGAGAAACCTAGAAGATGGGCCGAGCTTTTATATGTGGAATGACTTCAGAGCGGCGAAGAAATCAAGATGCCAGTAAAATTGAAGTCATAGATGATTATAATTTAGTTCTAAGTTTTTAAAGGCTACAATGCTTAAATAAGAATAGGAGGTCCTGTCTGGTTGTTTAGACAGGACCTTGTTTTTTTGTTGTACTTCTCATTTTTAATAGGGTATTTTTTGAGTTTAAAATACATAGAAGACCCTGAGACAGATTTTATTATATTATGTATAGCAGTCTGGTCATGTGCAGTTCCACACACACAGCCACTTAATTATTGGCTCTTATTTTTTAAACAAGATGGAATTATAGAGCATAAGAAGAATGTTCTAGAAAAAATAAAATTTCATGAACAACATGGATAAGGTTTAGGCCTTTTAGACCAAAATGTAGGGGGTGAATTTTTGTATTATTTGTTTTGAATACATATAAGTTTCATAGTTGATAATTCCAACCTTCTGCCTATTTCAAGGCCTTTATATCTATTTTACAATAAAAGGATATGGCATATATTAGGTCTGTTTTAAGACGAAACTATTTAATATCCGCGTAAAAGAGAGGCGAAATAATGAAAGTATTAGATTCATCTAGTCTACGTGATACAATGAAAGAAAGAGAGCAGCACTACAAAGAGCTACGCAAACAATTTTCGCAGCTTAGGAATGATTTCCAGGAGATTGTTGAGTTAGACGATTTTGAAGGAAAGGGTGCAAAAGCAATTAAAGGCTTCTATCAGGGTCAAATTGAAGTTGTTGAGGCGTGGCAGCGGCTGATTGACAGGCAAATCGCCTTTTTTAAAGGAGTAAGCGGCAAGCTCGATGATAAAGATTTGGGCGGCGATACAAGGGTTGATACAGCTTTTCTTGAGGAGGACTTGGCTCAGAAGGAGCGTCAGGCAGATGAGATGATTACAGAGCAGAGGCGTTCATTAGAGCATATCTTTCGGGATATTGATGATTTAGTTCCACTCGAGCCATACTCTCGCAACCAATTCGACGACTTAATGATGAATGCAAACAGAATGCGGACGAAAACAATCACATCAGTTGAGGAAACAGATAAAGAGCTGAAGGATGAGTATATGTCTTCAGAGGGAGAGGAAAGCTACGTCATCCAGTTGTTCGGCGCTTTAATATCTGCAACAAGCAAGGGCAGTAGCATTTCTCCTATCCATTTTGATGGAGATGCATACCACACTAGTGATATATATAAACAAATGGATGAAGCAGAAGCTGCCACTTTAAGCTTTCTTACATACAAAAAGGAAGAGCAGGAAGCTAGAGAACTAGAGAACCGTCCTGCAGTTGAAAAAGTCTGGGATGGAGTTAAAAGCTTCGTCGGCGAATTTACCGGCTATTATGACTACAAACGGGCAGTCGACGGAGTCGATCCAGTCACAGGAGAAAAAATGTCAGCAATCCAGCGAGCAGCATCAGCTGGATGGGCCATTGCCGGATTCCTGCCAATAGTCGGCTGGGCAGGCAGAGCAGTAAAAGGCGGAAAAGGCATCTATGCCGCTGCCAAAGGAATCAGCGCTGCCGATCAGGCCATGAGCACCTACAAAAATGTACATGCCTTCACTTCACTTGAGAAAACCGAAATGGGGATTTATGGTCTGCTTTCCGCTAACGGTCTGTCCGAATACGTGACAGGCAAAGATATGCTCGGAAACGAACTCACAGAGCAACAGCGCCAAGCAAGTTTAGCTCAGAGTGTCTTTGCAGGTCTACCATTTGTGCCGAGTATGGCAAAGGAAGCAAGCAAACTCAGCCATCAAGCAGTCAACTCAGCTGTTCAGTTTGGTAAGCAAGGAGCGGATCTTACTACATCAGTTATAGATGATCTTGGACAGAAGATTAATATTGGGCCTAATGTATCCTTCGCAGACGGGATAGGCAATCTGAATTCAAATTTGAAGGCTGAATTTAAGGTTGATGTTGGGAAGGTTAGTGCGGAAAAGGAAGACTATTTGAGTAGTTCGAAGTCTGCAGATGATAAGGGTACGAGTAAAGCAAGTCCTTCTGAAATAGCACAAAGTTGGCAAGGGAGTTTCCCTTATGTAGGAATTGACAAGTATCGAAACATTACTCTAAAAAAGGGGAAAGTAATATATGTTGGTGAACCATATCCAACAGGATATGCAACGACTAAAAGTGCAGTTGATAGAATAAATGGAGACTCTAGAAAATTATTTGAAGGTTTACAAGTAAAACCATATTGGGAAGATGGAATGGATGCTGCTGAATATAGAAGTAAAATGATGGCTTATGAGTTAATTGAAGATACAACTGTAGCGTTTGGAATTACTAAGGCTAATCCTCAATTTGGAGATGGGGGATTACCACAGATGTTCATACCCGATTTCAATGAATTGGTAAAAAAAGGATTGATTACAAGGCTTGAATCTAGTGCAATAGAATTAAATAATTATAAGATGCCATTAGATGATTACTATAGAATGTTGGATTTGTTAGAAGAATTAAAATAGTATAGGAGGAAAAAATGGGGTTAAAAGACGGGACAATTTTAGTCAATAATAATGAGATATTTAATGGAATGAAAAGTGATGTTTTTAAAAATATATTTTCATCTGAAATAAATAGTTATGCTAACGGGGAAATTGAGAGATTTAATTTTAAAAATCCACAAATTTTAGACGGGCTAGCATTGTGGATTAGAATAGTATTTAAAAAGAAAACTATTTCATCTATTGAGTTGAAAAATGCTGATCCAAAATTAAAAAATTCCTATGAAAATTGGTCTGATGATAATGTAGAGTTAAAAAGGAAAAGTCATGACGAATGGTTAATAAATCAATTAGGCCAACCGGTGGAAAGAAAGCCAGCAGGTATTGAGTATAATTATACTTGGGGTAATGTTATATCATATTATGATTTAAGAGGAGGGGATACTGGAATAAAGTTAAATTATTATACAGAGTAGCATAAAATAAGTGATGTGTTACTTAAAAGATGATAATAAGATACCAAAAGATAGATGTACCAAATAATTGCTAACAAAAGTAAATTTGTGATTGTGTCAGTGTATTATATGGACTTCATTAGTAATTTTTAGAAACATTAATACTATATTTAAAAGAAAGGCTTAGAATTCCAAGAGCCTTTCTTTTTCTATAATAAGTAAATCGTTGATATTACTTGCAACTAAAAATGATGAGTCAATTGACCAAATAAAGTTGTGATAAATAAGTTAGAGGAAGAGTACGCTAAAGATAATAATAGTGGTGATTTACAGCTTATATATAAGGTATAAGAAGGCATTAGAAGTATTAAAAAAAATGAGGATATAAGGGGTAAATAATTTAGGTGGTGTACGTGCATATATGGAAAGCTACAATGACTACCAAAATGCACTTTAGGAGAATTAAATAAGGATGAAAAGATTACTTAAGAATTATGATGAACGTATTTGTTGAAGTATTGTAGAAACCACCAATATACTCATAGCTTTGTATAAAGAAAAAAACAATGATTATAACGATTTATTTAATAGATAGTTGAAAACTAAAGTAGACGTAAAGTGTAAACTTGTAATTAAATAACCTGATTAGAACCAACCATGATAATGCAGAAAAATAGATGAACTTAAAGCGCCGATTGTAAATTATTTCAATGGGTGCTTTTTTTATTTTAATGCAGAAGTAAGCTAAAACATTTATAATAATATGTCTAATAAGTGTTAAATTAATAGACTGTAATTGGCTGTGTACAGTTACGATACTAATAGAGAAAAAACGATATAAAAATTTTGAAGTCATCGAACAGTACGTTTTATTGGGTTTACATTGTGAGCACGTTATCCGCAAAAAATGGGTAACGTTATAAGGAGTTTGGAATATGGATTTAAGTGATGTATATAATCTAATACAAACAGAGTTTAAAGTGATTCATAGTGAAAAAGATAGCATTTGTGTTGCGCCGATAAGTGGAGAAGACTATCTTGAAACTACTGTTAAGTTAACATAATAAAGTAAGTAATCATTATGAGTTATATGAAGTTGTTAGAGGAAAGAAATACAGTGTAGGTGCATTTTCAGATCAATATAACTCTGCATTGGCAATATATATCTTTTCGAAAAGTAAATTTGAAGTTAGAAAATATGATGCAAACGTTCAAAATGAGATTGAGGATGCAGACTCTTTAAATAATGTACTAAAGATTTTCAAAACCCAATTAGATGAAAAATATTATTCATTACTAGAAGTTAAGCCAAATAGAGTGATATTAGAAAAAGGCGTAAATGATAGATATAATGTTTTATTCTTGGGGGAAAATGATTCAAGAATTTATATAGAGGAATCTAGAAAATTGAATAGTGCCGCTGTTGTTCTATATCATTTTTCTATTAAATTAAGTCGATTTTTTGATCTTATTGATGAAATTAATGTGAAAACAGATTCTGATTTTCTAGAAACTTTGAAGGAATTATATCTATTAGGTTGAAGTATAAAAATATATTTTTGAAAAAACTATCTAACCTATTTAACTTTATTTATTAATGATAAATTCAAGCGTTTTTTTATTTTATAGATAAGTTTTTTTATTCACTAGGAGACTCTGCTGGTTTCATTGTTATTTCTAAGAGAATATCATCAATGTATTCAACTTTTATAGTTAAATATGTTTTTTAAGTTACAACTCAAATAGGTATCACTGGTTACCGAATAGACATTGCTGTTGTCCATCTAAAAGATCCACAGCGGTATATTTGAGTGTGACGGGGCAATGTACCACAGTTCGCTAAGTGCAAAAGAAAGCGATGTTTATCGACAACATTTCCTAGAATCAAGAAAGTTAGAATATTGAGTGGGTTTGAAGTTGGAACTGCTGGGAAAATCCTTCAGTGGGGTAGAGAGAATTTAGCTAATAGTAAAGCAAGAGGAGACAATGGGAAAAGTTTATTCGTAAATTCCTCTTTTAAACAATGCGGTCTTCTAAACTGCATTGTTTTTTTATGAAAACTAAAATGTAACAGTGTAGAGTTCAACCATTTTTTTTTTCTTTTTGGAAGGATAGATCAAGAACAATCTAGTAATAGAATAAAAATAGGTATTAAGTTGTTCTTTAATTAGGAGTCACCTAAGTCATTTAGAATTAATCGAAAATATTATGATTTTCTATAAAAAGTAATAAGATCATATGTCTATTTCTGAATGGAATTTCTAATTCGAATTTAGGAAATCTAATTTTTTATTATCAAAAGGAAAAGTGAATTCTTACATACTAACAATTATCCTAATTGCATGTAATTTTTATTATATTCGATAAAATGTTATTGATTTGGAAATGAAATTGGAAAGATACACTTTATATTGATGTATATATTGTCTCTTTTTTATAGAATTAGCACGTGGTCACAAAACAAAATATTCTTTCCCTACATTGATTCAATAGTTTACAATAATATTAATTGAAAAGTATTAAGGAGGAGTACCATGAATAATAAAATATGGGAAGTTGACTTTGATGTAGTCGGTCCTATTTCATTAGCTAGAGAGATAAACTTTCGTCAAGAAAAGGGATTTGATCAACATCAGTTTTATAGTAATATTAGCCTTAGAAAAAGCCCTTATGGTATTAGAGCTACAATAACTGCATATGCAGATAATATGAGTATAGCTGAGACTGTGGCATATGTTTATTTTGGAAGAATGAGAGATGTTTTGTCATTAGAAAATGATATACCGATTTTATTATATAGCCAAGAAGGAACATTTAGTAATCAAAGAAATGTTAAAAGTCGAAGACTATTAAGTAAGTCTGATATTATAACAGCATTTAAAATGGCTAGAAAATTTGAGGTAGATCAACCCAAGTTATTGAGAGCAATAGGGTGGTATTCTAAAGGGAAAATATCACATAATACCTTTGACAAATTTCTAGCTTTTTGGAATGTAATAGAAATTTTAGGTAAAGAATATCATACTCAAACAGAAAGAACTGTCGGTGAGAGTAAAATTAAAAACAAAATATATCAATGTTTTACAGATTATTTTGGGGCAATTGAAGAATGGAACTTACCAAATAACTGGATAGATGATATGTATAGTAAGAGGAACGAACTTTTTCATGGTGGCGAAGATACTACAATAGAAGCAATTAATGCTTTTTCAGAGTTAAACCCTATATTAGAACAAACATCAAGGAAATTAGTTAGTAGAATTATTGATTCTTATTTTCAACGTGAAGAGTTTATTCATCTTGATTTTTAATGAATTTAAAAAATTAGTATAATAGTTCGTAAAGAGCAACCTCTTTGCCTAAAATGACTAAAATTATGTATGGTCAGTAAAGTCTATTTTTTTGGGGGGCAATCGTGCGAAATAGCAAGACCTCAATGTTTTATGAAGATCGTCACTTGCTTTACCTTTTATACTGATTTTGCATAAGGTTGGTCAATATTCATTCCTTTGGCATTTGCTCTTTTAACAACTTCAGTAATGCTGTTTGTGTAAGCATACTCCCTGATAATCCATTTTTCTAAAGTATCTGCTTGATATTCCTCCACTTTAGTTAAGTACTGTTGTAGCCTTCTTATCTCTGCTTGCGCTCTAGGAACGGTTATTAGTTTTATCGCCATAAATTCACCTCCATATTAGGAAACTTTCGACAGGTTTCATTTTAATCCCTTCGACAACGTTATGAACTAATAGTGTCTTTTTTCATTTGTTCTGTTTAATAAAATTTGTAATGGTATATTGCAAGTGAAGTAAATCTATTCATGATGATTGCGCAAGTTTGAATCAATAGGGACGGGAGTCAAGTGGTCAAATTATACGTATACGGAACGTTTGTTCGTTTATAATGAAATCGAAGGAGATGATTCATTATGACAATACGTGACCGAGGTAAAATTAAATGGCAATCGGCTTCTTTCATACCGCTAGTATTCGAAATGACTAGTGAAATGTTCAAGTATAATCTCGGATTGATAAGCCAATCTTAGACGAAAATCAGATGGAGGAGTTCGACCTACGGATAGCTAACGCCACAGAATACAACCAAGTGGTAAAGCTAACGGTATGGGATGAGGGGGTTACACATGACGTTACAGGGCATGTCCATTACGTCGATCCGAAACGCATGAGCTGCGGATTGAGGTGAAACCTGGAGAATTTGAGCTGGTAACATTCGATAGTGTTTTCGGTGTCAAGGTTTTGAATTAAGCGAACATCATCATACATTGAGTCAGCCTTATATGGGTTGGCATTTTTTTATTAAATTAAAGGGAACTATTAACACCTTGGTCTTTATAGTAAAATAGAAATAAGCGCTACTTAGAGAAAATAGAATTTAGGAGATTACAACATGGCAGAAAATAATTCAAAAAGTTTATATCAAGCTTTATGGAATTCAGCTGATATTTTACGTTCCAAAATGGACGCAAACGAATATAAAAGCTATTTATTGGGCTTAGTTTTTTACAAATATTTATCAGATAAGATGCTTATTCATGCTGCATCATTACTTGAAGAGACAACATCCGATTTAGAAGTCGCACAAAAAGTCTACGCAGAAGCGTACCAAGATGAAGAGTTGAAAGACGATTTACTTGGTGAATTACAATACGACTTTTCCTACACGCTTGAACCGAACCTAACCTTCACAGCGCTTGTTCAAGCGATCCATAAAGGGAGATTTCAATTAGAAGATTTGGCACAAGGTTTCCGTAATATTGAGCAATCAAGCGAAACATTTGAGAATCTATTTGAAGATGTCGATCTATACTCGAAAAAACTCGGTTCAACACCTCAAAAGCAAAATCAAACGATTGCGGAAGTGATGAAAGAATTATCTGTATTGAATGTTGCAGGACATGAAGGTGATATGCTAGGTGATGCCTATGAATATTTAATCGGTCAATTTGCATCGGATTCAGGTAAGAAAGCGGGCGAATTCTATACGCCACAAGCTATTTCAACGCTGATGACAAGAATCGTCTTACATGACAAAGAAAATCAAAAAGGTTTCTCTGTATATGATCCAACAATGGGATCAGGTTCCCTTCTATTAAACGTGAAGAAATACTCGAATGAATCCGGAACGATTTCATACTTTGGACAAGAGCTAAATACGTCTACATATAACTTGGCTCGTATGAACATGATTTTGCATGGTGTAGATACTGCCAACCAACATTTGAACAATGCGGATACATTGGATCAAGACTGGCCTACTGATGAACCAACGAACTTTGAGGGTGTATTAATGAATCCACCGTATTCGGCTAACTGGACTGCGGAAAAAGGCTTCTTAGATGATCCACGCTTTTCTATGTACGGTGTATTAGCGCCGAAATCGAAAGCAGACTTTGCTTTCTTACTGCATGGCTACTATCACTTGAAAGACAGTGGTGTTATGGCGATTGTGTTGCCACATGGCGTTTTATTTAGAGGGAATACAGAAGGTAAGATTCGTAAAATCTTATTGGACAACGGAGCAATTGATACGGTGATCGGGCTACCATCGAATATTTTCTTTAATACATCTATCCCAACGACGGTTATCATCTTAAAGAAAAATCGTTCAACAAAAGATGTATTATTTATTGACGCTTCAAACGAATTTGAAAAAGGTAAAAATCAAAATGTCTTAACAGATAAACATATCGACAAAATACTTGAAACGTATGTTCAACGTGAAAATATTAAAAAATACGCACATCTCGCTTCTTTTGATGAAATCGTTGAAAATGATTATAACTTAAATATCCCTCGCTATGTTGACACATTTGAGGAAGAAGAAGAAATTTCACTTGTCGAGCTATCGGGTGCCATGCAACAAACACAGCAAGAACTGAAGCAGGCTGAACAAAATCTATTGGAGATGTTGAATGAGTTGAAAGGTACGAACGAAGAAGCTAATAAAGAACTTCAACACTTTATTCGCGCATTTGGGGTAGGTGGTGGTAAGGATGACTAAGATTGTTCCTAGAGTTAGATTTGAAGGATTTATGGATGATTGGGAGCGACTGAAGTTAGGAGACGTTGTTGAAATTAAAGATAGTGCCAGGATTTCAAATACCTTATGGGTATCAAAGGGAGTACCATATCTACGTTCAAGTGATTTGGTGAATGATGGAACTTTAGGAGAACTTTTTATTTCTGACGAGACATACCAATCGTATAAATATAAGACAGGTGCTCCTGAAAAAGATGACGTGCTATTTACAAGTGGAGGTAAAGTAGGCGTCACTTATCATAAAATTGATGATAATCCAGTTTATGTTCAGGGTGGAAGTATATTATACGCCAAAACATCTAAATCAAGTAAACTTAGTGGTATGTATCTAAAAGCGTTCTTTGGCTCTCCCGCGATGACAAAATATATTGAGGGAGCTTCAACTGGAGTGACATTAAAGCATTTTACTTTAAAACCCGTTAATGCAGCTCCAATTTTTCTTTCTTCACTAAAAGAACAAAACAAAATAGGAGAACTTTTTAAGCAATTAGATGACATTATCGCTCTTCATCAGTGTTTGTTAGAACAGAAAAAGTCCTTCAAAAAAGTGATGCTGCAAAAAATGTTCCCACAAAAAGGCGAACGTGTGCCGAAAGTTCGTTTTGATGGGTTTAGTGGGAATTGGGAAGAACGAAAATTTTTAGAGAATATAGAAAGCATCATCGACTTTAGAGGAAGAACACCTAAAAAACTTGGTATGGAATGGAGTTCTAAGGGATATGTAGCTCTATCTGCTTTAAATGTTAAAAATGGATATATTGATTTTAATGCCGATTCTCACTATGGTGACGAAGCACTCTATAAAGTTTGGATGGCAGGAAACGAATTAAAAAAAGGGCAAGTTTTATTTACTACTGAGGCTCCTATGGGTAACGTTGCTCAAATCCCTGATAATAATAGATATATTCTTAGCCAACGAACTATTGCTTTTAATGTCAAAGATTCAATGATAACAAATGACTTTTTAGCAGTCCTACTAAGATCACATCAAGTATATAATGAACTCTCTTCTCTATCTAGTGGAGGAACAGCAAAAGGTGTTAGTCAAAAATCTCTTGGAGGTCTAAAAATTAACGTACCTGTAATCATCGAAGAACAACAAAAAATAGGCACATTCTTCAAGCAACTGGATGATACCATCGCTATACATGAGAAAAAACTCGAAGATTACCAACAACTGAAAAAAGCGTTATTGCAGCGCATGTTCGTTTGAAAAATAGAAAGGAGGTGAGCGTATGGTTCGTTCTTTTGTACCTGAATCAGAACTTGAAGATAACATAATTCAACAATTAATACGTGGTGAATCCCAATGGACGTATCGTGGTGATTTACATACGGAAGATGAGTTGTGGCAAAACTTTAAAATTAAGATCGAAAACAATAATAAAGATGTACTGAACGAAGTCCTTTTGACAGAACAAGAATTCCGTCAAATTAAAGAACAGATTCATTTCGTGAATTTTTACGAAGCGGCGAAATGGTTAGCTGGTGAAAATGGCATTGCTAAAGTCCAAGTACAGCGAGAAGATGCGGCACTTGGTACGATTCGTTTGAAAGTATTAAATCGTGCTGATATAGCGGGCGGTATGTCCTCTTATGAAGTGATTAATCAATATCAAAGCAATAAACGTACAAAAGAAGATCAAGAACGACGCTTTGATGTGACGTTATTAATTAATGGTTTACCGATGATTCATATTGAATTGAAGAATCGAAAGCATTCCTACATGGAAGGCTTTCGTCAAATTAAAAAATATCTAAAAGAAGATAAATTTACAGGTATCTTCTCGGCTGTACAGATGTTTGTCGTATCGAATGGTACAGATACACGTTATATTGCGTCGGCTCGTGATGAGAAGTTGAACGAACAGTTTTTAAGTAAATGGGTAGATCGTGAAAACCAGCCGGTCAATAATTACTTAGATTTTGCTAAAGATGTTCTCTCGATTCCGCAGGCACACAAAATGGTGACGCAATATACGGTCATTGATAGTGCGAAAAAGGCGTTGATTTTACTTCGTCCCTATCAAATCCATGCGATTGAAGCGGTGAAAGAGGCTTCAAGGCGACAAGAATCGGGCTATGTATGGCATACAACAGGTTCAGGGAAAACATTAACATCGTACAAAGTAGCACGCAATTTACTTCAAATTCCGTCCTTACAAAAAACAATCTTTATTGTGGATCGTATCGATTTAGACCAACAAACAACGGGTTCATTTGAATCGTATGCAGAACATGATGTGATTGAAATTGATGAAACGGACAATGTGAATGATTTAATTAAGAAGTTACTGTCCCAAGATCGGAATGTAGTCGTGACAACGATTCAGAAGTTAAATCATGTCATGAAACGCTTTGATGGAAAAGGTGATCCAAAGAAATCGAATATGCTCCGCCAATTGAAAATAGCGTTCGTAGTAGATGAATGTCACCGAGCGGTTTCACCTCAAAAACAGCAAGAAATTAAAGAGTTCTTTGTCCGCTCGTTATGGTACGGCTTTACTGGTACACCTATTTTTGCGGAAAATGCGAAGCAGGCTGTAGGCAACCTCCCTCGCACGACAGAGGGGCAATACGGACGCCGATTACATGAATATACGGTCAAAGAAGCCATTTACGCTAAAGCGGTGCTAGGATTTCAAATTGAATACAAGAGTACCTTTTCAGAAGAAGAACTTGACGAAGCATTGATTCAATTAGACAGTGAAATTGAATTAGACGACTTCACACTTGGGGATAAAGAAGCACGTTTACCAAAACGGGTCTATGAACATGAACGCCATATGCTAGAGGTCATTCAATCAATCGTCAATAAATCTCGCAACAAACTCGGTTTCCAAAATGGTGTCGGTAAGACGTATAATGCGATTCTAACGACTTCCTCAATTGCTCAAGCACAACGGTATTATGACTTGTTTAAACGTGTGAAAGCAGGCGAAACAACCGTTCAAATTAGTGAAAAAACTAAGCGTACTTTACCTGACTTCCCGAAAGTTGCGATTACTTACTCGATTTCCGAGAATGAAGAATCCTCTATTGAAAATCAAGAGAAGATGAAGGAAGCCATTCTGGAGTACAATGAGGAATTTAACACGAGCTACACATTGGAAACGATGCGTTCATACAATCGGAACGTCAATGACCGTTTAGCACGTAAAAAAGAGAAGTTCTTACCTAGATCGGAACAGTTGGATATAATCATTGTTGTGGATCGGTTATTAACCGGGTTTGATGCACCTTGTTTATCGACATTGTTCATTGACCGCCCTACAATGAAGCCACATGATTTAATTCAAGCATTTTCACGTACAAATCGTCTGTTCGATAAATCGAAAAAATACGGACAAGTCGTGACATTCCAAAAACCCACGATTTTTGAGGAAAAAGTGAAGCAAGCACTTGTCCTTTATTCAAATGGTGGCGAAAATGCAGTGGTTGCCCCAAAGTGGGAGGAAGCACAAGAAGCCTTTCTAACAGCAATTAAGGAATTACGTGAAATAGCCCCAACACCTGAAGGAATAGACGTAGACGGCTTAGAACCAGCACAACTAAAGAAATTTGCGAAAGCCTATCAAGCTTTAGATAAAGCCTTTGCGAATATTCAGGTATATACCGAGTATAGTGATGCGCAGCTTGGTTCAGACTATCCAATCCAACTGGACCAGATTGAAGAATATCATGGCAAATACGTCAATGTATTAGAAAAACTTCGGAAGGAAAAAGAAGATAAAGACGATGTGGACGTTAATATTGAGTATGAGTTGGAATCTGTAAAAACAGAAGAAATCAATTACGAATATATTTTACTTCTAATCCAAGCCTTTTTACCGAATACGAGCAATGAAAAAGCGCAACAACCACCCACCGAAAAGACTGCGGAAGAAATTAATCAGTATTTAGCAAGGTTGAAAAAAGGAAATCCAACACTTGCTGGATTAATGGAAACATTATGGGCGAGCATTCAAGCGAATCCAGAAGCCTATCGAGATCAACATGTATTCTCTTTATTAGAACAAATGATTCAGCAAACGATTAACACGCTCGTTGATGACTTTGCAAAGACTTGGTGGGTTCAGAATAATGAATTAGCATTTATGGTAGCTAATTATAATCCAGCTCGTCATAAACAAAATGGGGAAGCCGAATTAAAAGAAACAAGTGATTACGAAGGCTATAAAGAGCATACAGAAAATCCTGTAAAGCGTTTAACCTATTGGAAGTCTGTCAAACAAGCTTTTGAAGAAATGATGCTACATGATATTTTACCGTTGCAAAAGAGATAGATAAAACAAGGTTAGATCCAAAGAATGCTGTAAACGTGAATTTACAACAAAAGAAGCCTACCTATTTTAATGTTTGATAATAAGGGAGACAATTCTACCTGAAAAGACATAAGATAAAGGACAGCAGATGATGTAACAATAGAAAATAAACCTACTATTATTGGAAGTAATGCACTGGTTACTGATCTAAAGACTAAAATGAGTAATACAAATACAATTGGTAGCCCGATTCGTTCCACCAGTTTCACATTATCCTGGCTTACCTTTCCAATATCTAGCGAAATGGCAAGTCCACCAGTGACACCTATTTCCAAATCACTTGATTTTAACTTTTCTCGAATGTCTGCAACAAACTTATGAATTTTCATCTGTATGTTAACTGCTTTAAGTTAATTTATTCTTCAAGTAAATCCATATGCAAATACAGCAAGTTAAAGGACTCATAATCGAGTCCTTTTGTTATCAAATGTTGGGTTTTTATATTTAAGAATATTTGAAATTTGCTTGAAAAATGATTAATTCTATTATTTTTTGTTAATATCATTTAGAGAATCTGCTAATTTTCTATTTTGTTTTTTTGAATAGAAATAAAACGCAATTATGTGTCCTATTAGTGTCAAAAGTATAAAAAATATGGCATATTCTTTTATTAGATCAAACATGTCTGTTGAAAATAAATATACTACTAATAATCCGCCAAATGAGTTTATTATTGTACTTAATAGGATATTAATGGTTGCCTTAAATGTTGAGAAATTCCAAAGATAGGGATAAATAATTCCGAATATTACTCCGGAAATCACTCCAATCCCAATTAAATTCCAAACGTAATTAAAAGGAATATTCAGGCCTTGATAAACTAAGGTACTTAATAGAAAGACCCAAATAATACTTCCTAGTGCAACTTGGGTAAAACTGTGTCTTAAATGAGTTATCATAATAATTTCTCCTTTATCAATTTAGCATAATGTCTACTTACTAAATATCTATTGTTGTTTTTTGTAAATACTTCTAATCTTGCATGGTCACTTGAACGAAAAGAAGCAACTTGAGATAAATTTAAAATGGTTGAATTATTTATTCTAAAAAATCCATTTGCCTCCAATGTTAGTAATTCCTTTAGTCGCTTTTGTAAAAGATATTCTTCCTTACTGGCTGATATTATTTTAGATAGATGTCCTAAAGATACAATAACTTCAACTTGTTGAATGTCTATGCGAAGTTTTCTATTGTTTTTCGGATTCTGTACATTGATCATCTGGCTTGAACATAATTCTTGCTTCAGTGGCTCTAATTTTTCTTTGTTAACTGGATGTGCCTTAATTTCGACCTCATCCATTTCCTGCTTTTTATCCCAGATAAAGTTTAATTTCATATTGTCCTCCTTTCTTATTTCCAGCATATCAACTAAATCCATTAATGGATATATTTTCTTGTTTCGTTGCAAAAAAAGTACTCTTTATTGCATACAATCTAATTGCATTGGTAAAATGTGTTAGTTCCAATGAGGAAATAAAGATAAAGAAGCCAACAGCCAGTGGATTCTACTGACTTATATGCTGTAAAAGTTAACGGAACATGTAGTGGGAGTGTAATTAATATGAGGACCGGATTAGAAAAAATCTTCAAATTTGAAAACGAACAAAAAATAAAGCTGCAAACCAAATTTAACTGACCCAATATGTCAGTCATAAATTCCAGGTAAATTATTTTTGGCCTGCAAGCTTTGCTAAATCGAACACTTTTCTCTAAAATGGTAAATTTTTGTTTCAATCTATTTCTGCTTAAAAAGGGTAATTTTCCACCATTGATAAACAGAGTGCTGAAGGGGCTAAAGATAACTCTTTAAAACGTGGTTTCCTGAATTTTATTACTAAGGAATAAAGCAGGTGAATATACGGAGACACTTAAAAGGTTCACCAAATATTAATACCAATATAGTTGCAAATAATGATAAAGATTTAGTTGAACTTGCAGGCCAGGCCTACATGCATATAACTATCCACTACTTGAATCGGTAATACAAGTTAATGATACTGATTACACAGTTATTGATACCCATTATGAGGATTCGACTGGCCTTGATTCTATGACCCTTGTAAATATGGACACAGAGGAAATTTTCATTATTTATGTCGGAACAGATGTAAGTGGGAAATATGGCAAGCAGGATATCCTTACAGGTGCACAGGTTGTTAGTGACCTGACTTCTTCACTGCTAGATGATTTACTTTAACCCTCCCCTTTATCCTGAAAGGATGGGATCCTAATCAAACTTAAGAGAATATCACAAACTCAAAGGCTAAGTATTTTTAGTGAGCTGGAAATTAATAACTAAAAATACTTAGGAAACGATCAGTGATGATACGATTGCCGAGCGTACTGTAAACACATAATAACATGTAAAGGCACATTGATTTTTATTAATTTTCCTCTTCTTGTACTAGAGCTATTGCAATTTCTTCTCGGACTTCAGATAGTTTTTTCCTCTCACCATTAGGATAAACAATACTCCAAAATTGCCATCCATTATAACGATCAGTGTAATTATCACCCTTAATGGAGTTGACTGCTGCAATGGCAGAACTAGAAAGACTACTATACTCTTTTCCTTGGAATAGGATAGAACCGCTAGTTAGGTTGATTTCCGCTTTAATAATAGTATTTCCGTACGTAGACTCCAAATTCTTTTCCTCTTCGCTAAGGCGCGAATATACTTCTCTCCACGGAGTTTTGGATGTTCGAGTAGATGAAGAGGTTTTGACTTTACGTTCTTCAGGTGTTTGACTTTTTACGGCATCAAAAATCTCATCTAATACATCTTTATATTTATTATAGATTGCAATGCATAATTCATCGTTTACTTTTGCCATAGGTTTATTCACTCCTCGGTGTACCAAACGTAGGTTTAGGACATACTGATCTAATAAGTTTTTATTCGCAGTTGTTATTTTAGGGTGGTTCAAACAAGGAGAAATGACGTAATCATACAATCCTTGGTAATCTATTTGTATAAACTCAGGACATTTTGGTTTTACTGTAGAATCAGGAGATAGAAACACTTTAAGTTCATAATCATATGAATCATCTAAGTTGTTTAAAATCTTAGTGTATGTATCAGTTTGATCTTTGTTTTCGCGGGACAATACTTTGTTTTCTACAATGATTCTCATTACATCGTTCGTTAAATACAAGTCAAACCTTGCGTTTAACTTCGTGCCTGTCTCTGGGTCAATGGCAGATTCAGTTACTTCAGTAGAAACATTCATATATTCTAATCTAAGACTATTGGACTCAATCAAATCAAAATTAATGTTAGTCTCTAAACTATATATATTCTCTTCACAAATGTAATAAAGGAAACGTTTGAGCGGGAAGGTTCCTAAGTTTAATGAAGAGCTTGGAGATAGGAGCCAGCTAATAAAGGCACTATGCACCAACTCACGATGACCAAAACCTAATAACTGAAAGAAACTTTCCTTCTCAAAGGAATCTTGTAATTGTAAAAACCCAGGGTCACTAATCAATTTATTAAGTTGGGACTTCAATTCTTTTGTGTTAGTTATCACGATGAATTAAACCTCACATTCTATGGAGTAAAAACTTTTACCTTGTTATATATTATAGCATTACATTGCAGTCGTATTAGAAGCAGTTTCCATTGAAATTAGTAGGTTCAAACTGCGGATAAAGTAAAACTAGTTTTCTATTATACATAAGGCTCTACTGTATGGAGTTAGTATAGTTTGTTTCTGGAGTTCATTTCGGATGGTGAATTAACAGGGGGTATAGCAACAAGGGGATATGATATTCCCAAATTTATCTTTTGTTTGTCCGAGCAGACTATCAACGAAGAGAAATAGCAAAAGTACTAGTGAGGGTAGTCATAAATGAATGTAAGGAAACTTTGATCATCGGAGACATTACGGTGAATTCTTCTCCTTATGCAAAATACATATACATTCGACTTGGTTTTGAGGCAACCGGTATCGAAGAGAACCGTGGAGAATGGAGTTATATTCTGAGATACATATTATGAATTTTAAAAAACATTTACACAATAAAGACAAATACGCCTAGGCAACGCATAATTTTGCAGTTCGAGGCTTATTGGACAGAAGAAAATCTATTAGACCTATCAAAAGGTTATGCATTATCAATTGCCTGGTTAATATAAAATCAAAAGGGTGACTAGTTCAATAAACTAATTACCCAACTTTTTTCATTATCTTTTCGTAAGGGGAAAATTACTCTGCCTTTTTAACAGTCAGAGAAACAAGTGGTCCTATGTCGTCTTTAATTTTTTCTAATACTTCCCTTTTACACCATCCATTTTTGTATGGATGGATTTTTTATACGAGAGAATTTATTAGAAAAATAAGTGCATCTGATTTACAAAGCAGGGAATGCCGTTCTGTCCAATACTTTTATATAGAGAAGGAGCTGCTTAATGCAGCTCCTTCATTATTTTTGGGCAAGATCACCTTGAGAACAGGCATTTTACCCATTTTGAGGACCCAACGATTTAGCTGGTATTTGCAGCATTTGTTCTTCCAAAAGAAGTGGCAATTTAGTTTAAATACATGATTTTAAATAAAGGTAAAAAGGACTCGCGCTAATAAAGTGGAGTCTGAAATTGATATCTTTTAATAAGTTCAAAATTATAAAAGAAATAATGGATAAGAGTCATTTCAAAAAAGTACAAGGGTAATAAAATGTATAAGGTTTTGATTTCACCAACCTTTTGTATATACTCCCACTGGAAAAAGATGTACCGATAGTTTCGTTCCACTAATATGATTTTTTCAACCTTCAAAGGTTGACCTTTTTAGATAAAAGCGTTGCTGATTTATTAAAGCAAACTAGGCAGGATAGTGACAACAAAATCAATACTATAGATAACAACTGTCAAAACAAAAAATTACCTTTCAGTAACTTAAATAATTAATGCTTTTATTTATAGTTAGTAATCCAGTCAATCAAATGATCATAGTCGTTTGAGAATCTTATGTTTTTTTTAGTATTAGATTGGTTAAGATGATCTAAAATATCTCCTTCATCTAATAAGAATGCAATGGCAATGGCATTTTCTAATATTTCATTCGAGAAAAATTTGTCTTTCCACAATTTTTGAACTGAGAAATGTTCTGGTGTATAACCTTTACGATTTACTAATAACTTAAATTTTTTGCCTTTGTTAATAAATACCTTACATGTTTGCTCAAAAGAATCAAACCACATACTTACATCTCCAATAGAGATATAGCCTGTCAAATTAGTAATAATCATATCTTTAGAAATGAATGTACTAATATTATTAACATTCAAATAAAGATCAACTCCTTATTAGTATTATAAACTGGACTCCATTACATTTATAGTAACTGCGGCTCATTAAAAAGTTCAAATTGACAACAGGTAGATATTTTTGTTCCTATAAAAGGGACAGCATTGATCTCGAATAAATATATTTTATGTGTTTTCATGAATTTCTTTTGAAATTAGATATTCTTCCTTGTCCTCTAAATAACTCAATTTAAACTTAAAATTAATTTATTAATATAACCATGATTATCTATCAGTTACCGAGAAATTATTGGCTATAGTGCTGGAGCAAATAAGACTGCTGACCTTGTATATAAAGTATTAGCCAGCATTAAAGGTAACTTACATACCGTCAAGATGTTTCATACAGATCGAGGAAAAGAGTTTGATAATAAAATACTTTCTGAGGATTTGGAAACATTTGGCATTCAACGATCCTTAAGTATGAAGGGATGTCCATACGATAACGCCGTGGCCGAAGCAATGACCAAAGTATTTAAAATAGAATTCGCAAACGGAGCGCACTTCACTTCTCTAGAACAGTTAAAACTTGAACTGAATGATTATGTTCATTGGTTTAACCATATTCAAATTCACGGAACACTAGGTTATTTATCGCCCATCGAATTTAAGAAACGGGCCTTATAAAAACTGTCCAGATTGGTGTTGACATTCCAACTGCGTATTTATGAAATCAGTGTTTTGAGAAAGATTTGTGGAGAAAGGCTGGAATGGTTTGTAATTCTTCTAATGTGGCGATGATGGTACAGAACAAGTGAAAAGAGTCTGTAAATTATTGTCTGATTTTCTTTGTTCCAAGCTGAAAAATAGAACAAAAGTGATTCTAAAATGGATATAAAAATCCTTAAACTTAGGGGACTTTCATTTATTGAAGAGCTTCTTTTAACCTGGTTGGATCCTGGGAGACGTACGAAAAAGTAACAATATATTTAATTACATTCTCCTTTTTGGCAGCATCTTTGAAATAAAGTTATATATCGGTCCAACTCTTGGCTTAACGTGAGTGCCTCTTTGCTATTTAATCCATATTGTTGTACTACTTTTATCAAATTTATCTTAAGAAACTCAATGTGTTTGCCAAGTTTAGAATGTGTTAATATGTTAAATGAATCATTACTATTCATAAAGAAACTCCCTAATATAAAAATTAAACCCATAGAAGAATTATTATATAAATAGAATTGGAATTTGTATACATTTGAAAATTTAAAAAAGTATATTAAAGAATAATGGAACACTTGGCAGGAAAGTCGGAGGACTACAGGGTAATATGCTCTTTGTCAGTAATTGTCGATAAAGAAAGATTGTTTAAGCATTATCTTTTACTCATAATGGTGAATAAAAGGAGGTATGAAAATAGTTGTTAGAGAATTTAAATTACCAATAGAATTTACTCCGATTTATGCTAATCCTGTGATGAAAAGCAAAAAGCATATATTCAATTGGGTTATTACATTAATTAAAGAAGATAACATCTACTCTGGTAGAGTATTACTAAAGGAAAGTGGACATAAAAAAGAATTTGTAAATCTTGGCACTGAAGAAATAGCAGCTATAAATACGCTGAAAAATTATTGTAAAGAAAATAGCAAATGAAATAATAAAACTAGGGACTACTCATTTTACAAATTGGCATTTGTCTTACTTTCCTAGTTCTATAAAATTAGTGGGATTTTACATAATATATTAATCGGTTGATAATAATAAAAGGATACATAGTACATGCCTACTTTGCACTCGATAATCGGTACCATATACTGAAACCTTTGAATTTAGCTCAATTCAAAGGTTTTTTCCATGTAGAGAAAACTCTTACATTAGAGAAAGTTATTATATCACCAAATTCTCAATTTAGATTGAAAGGTAAAAAAAGCCTTCATTATTCATGAAGGCTAAGAGGTTTAGAAACCATACACTTTGGGGGTTCTGGCACCTGTTAAAAGGTAACAATAATATCATTACCAATGATTAAAGCCTGCATACCTAAAGGCTGGTATGTATTATTTCTTCACATTAGATATAATCTTGTTACAAATAATATTAATCTTAGATTAATGGGCGTGTCGAAAACCTTTACTTTAAGTTTTTTTTCTTGCAAGTCCCCTTGTTGTGCAAAACCAGGTTATCTATAAAACCATTTCAATAGTTATTTTAAATATGTAGTAAATGACTTATTAATAGAGTACCTAAGAGTTGTAGTTCTAAAAACTCAACTTAGGAAAACACTACTATACATTCTATATTAACTAACACTAATTAAAGAGCTAAAATCCCTTGATATCCAAAATATAAGCCGAAAACAATTAATGAAACACCAGAAATAATAGATATAAGAATGAGGCTTTTAATAGTAAGTAGTTTGCGGAAACCAGTAGTTAATGCGGCGATACAAATATCCCATAATGTAAGACCAAGAAAGATCATGCTGCTGTAAATAATAAGAGATTCTGTTCCATACATTTGAGCTGTCTTTGCCAAAACCGACCCGTAAATCCCTAACCAAAACAAAATCGATAGCGGACTGGTTATGGACATAATAAAACCTACAAGAAAACATTTAAATAAAGATTCTTTCTCTCTACTGTAGTTAAGTGTAATATTATTCGCATCCTTAATGCTTTCCACACCAGAATATATTAGAATAAATCCACCAAACAGCCAAAGAAAAATTTGTACAATAGGAAATTCAAGAAATTGAACCATACCAAAATAAACCATCAACATAAATATCCCATCTGCAATCATAGAACCCGCTCCAACAATCCATGCATGCCAAAAACCGTTCTTAATGCCCTTATCTAAACGAGCAGAATTTACTGGTCCAATTGGGGCGGCTAATGTAAAGCCTAAAAATATGTAACCAACTAAAATGCTAATACTCAAGAACATCCCTCCATTTCATTTTGTAATACTTGTACATTTTATGAAAAAATTCTGAATGTCATGTCCACAAAAATGAATGATACTATAAAGTTCCTCTTAGCCCTTACATTCATATATATTGAGAACACTTCACTTATAGGCAAGAGCGGATACCAAAATCAAGGTATTTACATATAGTAAACGTGGTCAATGCCTAAGAAAAAAATTAGTATTAATTGGAGGGTTTCTTTAATGTCCAAATCCCTTATTATTCCAAGGGTATATCAACCTAAACTTGGTTTTAAGCAAACAGAAATGGCAATAAAACAACTGAAAGATTACTTTGAAAGCAACCTTACCAAAAATCTTAATTTAACTAGGGTTTCAGCACCGATTCTTTTAAAAGCTGGCAATGGAATTAACGATAATTTAAATGGGGTGGAGCGCATTGTATCTTTTGATGCATTGGATATAAAACACTCTACCATTGAAGTGGTGCAATCTTTAGCTAAATGGAAAAGAATAGCCCTAGGTCGATACGGTTTTAATGCTGGTGAAGGGCTTTATACAGATATGAATGCGATTAGAAGAGATGAGGTATTAGACAATTTACATTCCATGTATGTGGATCAGTGGGACTGGGAGAAGGTTATTTCCTATGAAGAACGAAATATAACAACTTTACAGTCTGAGGTACAAAAGATTTATTACTCTTTAAAAAAAACCGAGGATTACTTATGTACAATGTATCCTCAGCTCGATCCAATCTTGCCAAAGGAAATTAAATTTATTACCACACAAGAACTGGAGAACAGGTATCCTCAATTAACACCAAAGAAACGAGAAGATGAAATTTCAAAAGAGTTTGGTGCAGTTTTTGTTATGAATATAGGTGGCACCTTAATGTCTGGGGGAAGACATGACGGGCGGTCTCCTGATTATGATGACTGGAATCTTAATGGAGATATTATCCTTTGGAATCCACTCTTGGAAAGGTCTTTTGAAATTTCTTCTATGGGAATTCGCGTAGATGAAATAGCACTTTTAAACCAATTAAAAATATCGGGAAATGAGGATAGAAAACAGCTGGAATATCACCAGGGGGTTCTTAATAAAGAGCTGCCATATACAATAGGTGGAGGAATTGGGCAGTCTAGACTATGCATGTTTCTACTTAGGAAAGCACATATTGGAGAGGTTCAAGTATCCGTATGGACTGATGAAATATTAGAAGAATGTAAAAAAGCAAATATTCCACTATTATAATTTAAAATTTTTCTTATCATTTAAGCCGAATCCATAATGGAATCGGCTGATATTTTTTAGGTATGATGGTCTGCTGTATTGCTATTTTTTCGTTTTTTCCAAATTCTGTTCATAACAAAGGTTACAATCGCAATAATAGCGATTAGCATAAGGCTAACGAAAAAACCGAAGCGGATACTTTTCTCAACAATGGTTCCACTAACAGCAGCCAGTAATAAGAAGAGGCCAAAAGATGAGAGAACTTTATCTCCTAATTTTACTTCGAGAATTTTCAGAGCTGAAATAATAATAAACGCCCAGTTATACATCTGTAAAATACCAGCTGCTGTTGTAATGTATCCATAAATTTTTCCCGGCAGGATTAATGCTGTTACTATAGAACAGATTAAGCCAATAGTTGCGAGTCCTAGGGATGGAAGAGGCAAATTTTTTAGCCTCTTGATCTTTTTTCCAAAAAAGGCCGGAGCGTCTCCACCTTTAGCCAATGTAACTAGTAAAGTCGTAACAGCAAACAAAGATGCTGTCATGGTAGAAAAACCAGCAATAATGATTGCTCCATTAAATACATGGGGAAAAAAAGCTAATTTATAGCTATCCATGGCCGTTACGAATGGGCTTTCCTTTTGGTTAATTGATTGGTAAGAAACCATACTAACTGCTAAAATAATGGAGATTACATAGATAACCGTAAGTACAATTAACATAACCTTCCCCGATTTTGGAGCATCTTCTTTCTTTTTTAGCTGCATAGATAAGAGTCCTATTGTCTCAATTCCACCATATGCGTAAAATGCATAGATTAAGGACGACCAAAAGGCTCGGTATCCTTCGGGAAAAATTTTATCCATTGTTTTAGGAAGACCAGGTTGGTTACAGTTGTCACAGTGAAAAATCCCGAACAGAGCAATAATCGCTAAAATAATAAACATGACAATTGCTGCCGTTTTTGCTACGGCGAGGATATTTTCAATCTTATTAAAACCATTTGAACCTAATAAAACAATGATAATGGCTAATAACGCAAATATAGATGCAAAAACCCACAAAGGAATTTTTGGAAACCAAAATTTTGATAGGATTGATAAGGCTGTTAATTGACTTCCCATTATCAATATTTTCGAACTCCAATAATTCCAGCCACAGCTGAAGCCAGCCCACCTACCAAAAGCCATACCTGCATAATAACAGAATGAACCTTCCTGTGGGTCTGCGGTAGTCATCTTGGCTAGAAAGTGGTAAACGATATATGTTCCTATAGCTGCCAATATAAAAGATATGACCATAGAAGGCCCCGTTATATTTATTCCAATTCCAGAACCAAGAAAGTAGCCAGTCCCAATTGTACATCCAATGCCTATCAACGATAACTGCCACCAGGTTAGATTTCCAGCCTGCTTACCTTTTGATGATTTATCATGATTCGTATCAGAATTAAACATAAAAAAGTCCATAATAACCCCCTTGGTGATTATTATTTTCAATAAAGCAGTATTTATTCTTAACATAATTAAGTGTAAAATAAGGGTTTTTAGCAACTGGGTGGTTTAGTCTTAGAGATGGATACTAATTCAAAAAAAACACAAGATAAGTAAAAATACCGTACCTAAGGAGTTAAAGGTATGAAAAACTTAAATTGTTTATTTCTGTATTTTTGATTTTTTTATTGTAAGGATGCTGGGATAGAAAAGAATTATCAAGGGTATCCATTGTAACAGGGGTGGCAGTTGATAAAGAGAATAATGACAAAAATAAATTAACCATTGAAACTACTGAAGCAAGAGAAGTGAATTACCAAACAGCAACAGGTTTAGCACCATCATTTTCGTTTATTCATTAGAAGGAAACACGATAGCAGAGATTGCCCATAAATTCAACACTGTTTTGCGACAAATCCTGTCTATTCTCATATGAGATTGTTGGCTATTAGCGAAAAAGTGGCTGGAGGGGATTAAGGCCCCGTTTTTTAGCAGTTTTCTTATGCATAAAGATAAATAATTAAAACATAATACATAATACATATAGGCTTTGATATTATCTAGCCTGCTGACTAGGAAGTGTCATGTAAAAAGGGCACTTCTTTACTATGAATTAAACTTCATAAACATTTAGAAGGGCTGAAAAACAATGAGAAGAATAAAAGCCTCAGTAGGTAATCATATCCTATTTATTAGGAACGGTTTACCAGTGTTAGGGTATGTAGTAATTGTTAGGCAAAATAGTGTTGTAGTAAAAATTAATAGCAACATTGCTGAGAAGTTAAAATATGAAACTAACCTAACGATAGTGAATCATAGTAAATATAAGATTGTAGTAGAAAAGGGCACCGTTGCATAAATTATAAACTTTTATTTAGATGTAATTGTTATCTACATACTAATATTAGGAAACCTTTTATATAAGGAAGTATTGGTTCTGAAAGAAAAAGGTTGTTCATTCAAAATGATGTATAATTTTTTCTATCCAACAAGAACCCACTTGTTGGATAGAATGATTATATTACATTACATTTGGAGGTGAGTCATGTGTTGCAGGAGGCGCAGGTTTAAGTTTTGGGACTGGACCGAAAGGAGGAACATCCTTAACATATTGGAATGTGCCTGATCCATCCATACTTGGTTCAGATGTCCAACTACCCGTTACTGCTTTGATCTCCTCTTGAATGATTTAGGAATAGATAGGAAACTTCCCTTTTTTCTGATTCCTTCGGGAAGGTACTTGGAACCACTACATTTTCCTGTTGTTCTAATTTATATATAGCCGCCAGCCATTGATTTTGATGCATCGTGTCTCTTGCGATAAGATAGGATAACATAACATAACATAACATAACATAACATATCTTTAATGCCTCGATCATCCGTCATTTCATAAATTCTCACAAGCTTGTAATCTTCCTTGTGATTCTGCATGGAGATTGGGACGTATATCAGCTAGCAGATTTCCACCTGCAACAATAATCTCGCATTCCCTGGAACTCCAAGACTATCTTTTGGAGTGGCTGCCACTCCTGAAACAATGGCATGTTGTGGATCCATCCCCCCAATAATCGCCGCTATGACAGGATTGTTTGCTGAAGTTGCTTCTAATTCGGTTACAGGGGCATCATCCAATAGTCGAACCACCATTGTTGCTAACATTTCAATATGGCAGATTTCTTCTGTCCCAGTATCTAAAAGTAGATCCCGCTATTTAGCATGATTTCTTATCCCCATGCTTGAAATAAATATTGTTTCATGACAGACATTTCCCCAAACTGTCCACCTGATTAATTCCCGAAGTCCTCTTGCCAATATCGGGTCTGGGGCCGTTCTGGTTTAGCTTGATAAGTCTTTATAGGCTATTCATCTAAGGGGAAATGGGACTTAAAGAAAAAGTACCAGTACAAATATTGTGCTATTGTGGAAATTTGCACTGTTTACCCCTGAAATTATAAATACACAGAAGAGATAGAAACAGTGTTAGAAGCAGTTAATTTATAAAATAAAGAAATTTAAATTTAGGACAGACACCAAATGTTTAGCTAACCATAAGATAACAAATCAATTTATTGTCATTAATCAATTTTTATTAAAGAGGTGTTTTTTTGAAAGAAAAATAAGAATGCAGATGCATTACAATACATGTATTTGGAAGATAAGCTGTTAGAATTTGAAGAGACCTATATAAATATGATAACCCAAAAATTAAGGATGGGGGGAATTATCCATATATGACTTAATTTGGGGTAATTCCAACCTGAAGAAAAGTTTATTAGAAGCTTGCGAGCATTGGACTTAATTTATTTTAAATAACGATAAAATCTACTCATAATATGAGTGGATCTTTTTTTGTTATAATATGCGGATATTGTCTGCGATTTTTCTTTATCTAGCTTGCTTTTGGTCTTCTTTTTATTAAACTGGATTAGAATTTTTTTTTACTGCAAAGGGGATGATAAAATATCATAATTGAATTTTTGGAGGTATTAGAATGGCAGTTTATGTATATCAAACATTTTCTTTAAAGCAGGATAAATTTAAAGAAGGACTGGAAAACTTACGAGAATTAAAAAAATTAAATAATGAAAATTATACAAATAAGGTCGAGATATTGACACCTATTTCTGGTAATGATCATATATATGCTCTTTTAACGGTGTATGATGGACTTGCTGAAATGGAGCTGCAAAGCAAAAAAATGAACGAAGACGAAAACTATCAAAAGCTGATTGATGAATTCTTCTTACAAAACATTGAACAAGGCAGCATGCATACCCAAATTTTCCGTGCAATGGTTGAAAAGAAGGAGAAAGAGAACAAGGATAAAGAAGCAGAATAGATGGTAAAAAAATACGGCATTTCATTTGCCATATTGGCTGAGTATCCTCTAGTATTCCCCCTTCGGGGGGATTCTTTTACTCTACCTATTTTCCGGGCAAGTAGCTTTGTTTATATTATCATTAGGGTATCACTATCTGCAGTATTAGCATGGGGGAAGAAAATACCTGTCCAACAAGTGAGTGATTAAAAATTTATGCAACAAAACTCAGAAAACCTTTCAATTTTAGCTGGCTTCAAAGGTTTTCTCCATGGAAAGATATCTGAACAAAAATCGTTACCTTTTTCGTTATAATGTTCCTTCCTAGACTGGTCTATTGCTCAGGCAATAGACTTAGTTTCAAATGGGGTTAAGATTGGATTTTATTGGTAGATAAGCCACGCTTGGAATTTCCTTATAAAGGATATATACAGACATCAAAAAAAAGCCACAGTAAAAGAAAACTTTGAACTTCTTTCTTCACATTTAAAAGTAAAGGAGCTATTATTCGAGTATTTCAGTACTTTGTGAGAGTAACAATAGATGATATACTTGGCAATAAATCTATAGAAACTCCCTCAATAGTAAAAAAAAGGAACTACTTGGAGCTAGTGAACAAGGCTTATCAAGACAAGCTTATCATGGTTTCGATCATAAAGGGATTGATGGGATATTCGGTAATGACACTGTAGTGTGAAGGCTTTGTAAATGGTGCCTTTTGGTCCTGCAACTTTTCCAAAGTTCTTCGCATAATAAAATAAAATATGTGGATTCTATATCTAGAAGGTTGCTGCCTTCAAAGGTTGACTACCCCACTCTAAAGAAGAGTGGGGGTTTTATTTGTATAGAATTAACTCGAAAAGGTCATGAATTGCTTTATTAACCTTAATAAGCTCGCTCTTTGAAGTAGGTTTTTATTTACCTCCAATACGGTAATTAGCTCCTATGAATAAAGAAAGATAAATAGGACATATTAATAAAGCACTGAAGTTTCAACTCTTAAAAAATGCCTTGCTTTTTCGTAGTAGGGCATTTTTTATTTTTTTCAAAATGCCAAAAAATATAAAGACTTTAAAGTTTAGTTTTGCCTTTATAGAAAATCAAATTTTGACTATCAAAATGCCAGTAGACCCCTTTTATTAAATACATTCATTTAGGTAATAACTTTCACTATGCCTTTCTCCTCGGAGGAAGGCATTTTTTAAAGTATTATTTCAGTCTTACCTGCATAAAATATAGAGAACAATAATTCTGCCAATGTCAAAAAGGCATACTCTTCTGTAGAGTAGGCCTTTTTTAAATTTTAGAAATAGAGGGCGTACTCTTCGGTATACCCTCAATTATAAGGAGCCGATTCAAGCTATTGGAACGGGCTTTGTAGGGCTAATTTTTTCCATGGACAGTAAAGTAATATAAAGTCTTAAGGTAGGTTATGGTATCAAAATTATAAATTTAATTGTCGTTTTATTGTCTTTTTTTTAAGAACTAATGTTCTTCTTTAAAAATGTTTGCCATTGGTTAGCTTTTTTCTTGTGATAAAAATAAAGGAATGAAGGAGAATTATCTTGCAAACATTTACAAATGAAAGTAAAACTAAACTTGTGACGCTTTATGGTTTGGAAAAGCATTATTTAAGAAATGTATTAAATAAAGAAAGATAGTATAATGTGCCAATTAAAACGGGGTATATTTGGGGGCCTTTTTTTGTATTCAAACGAAAGGTCTTAAATATCAATCTGAGAGAGTTTAAATACATTTATTCACTTTTTGTGAATCCAATATAAGGAATTTGTAACTTACACATAATAATTAGTGATTTGTAGATAATATATTTAAGCTATCAACATTAAATTGCTGCTTGTAACAAAGAGACGCTACTCTTTGTTGAAATGAAAAAGAGGAAGAGTAAAATGATTAAAGAATCCCTTGAAATATCATTAGAAGAAATGGATAGAAATTTACTTAAGAATAACTTGAGTAGAGAGAAGTCATTTAAAGTACCTACGAAGAGTGGTTTAATTACATTGAAGAGTGTCGAACTGTTTGAACTTATATTAGATTCTCAATCAAAAGAAGAAATAAGAAAACTTGTAATGATGATTAAAATAATAAGAAAGAGAAATATGTCAATTAGACAATTATTCCAAACCATAGCAATGGGTTTAATTCGCTAAATGATTATTATGTGGGTGGATTAACAAAGTACTATTATAAATAGAAGTTTTAATTTATAAGGTGAAAAGAAAGAAAAACCCTAATCAAAAGGGATTTTCTTTCAGCTTGGAGATTTTTACTGTTTATAATTTTAGTTTTTTGTTTTAAGTCAAAAGTATATTAATAATGCTGTACCGCTAAATTTTAAATTGGTTGATAATAACTTGTAAATCATCAGCTAATTTGGCAAGGGCCAGTGAAGAAGATGTTATTTCTTCCATAGAAGCAAGCTGTTCTTCTGTTGCTGCTGAAATATTCTGAGTGATCATAGAAGATTCTTGAGCAACATTACTCACATTGTTAATGGAGTCATTTACTGAAATGATTCCACTTGATAATTTCTTAAGTGATTCTGAAATATCTTCTATTTGTGAAACTACACTATTAACAGCGTGTTCAATTTTTTCGAATGATCTACCTGCTACATTAACGACATTAAGACCTGATTGAACCTCTTCTGCTGCCTTTTCCATTGTTTCTAATGTTACATTAGTATCATTTTGAATTAACTGTATAAGATTCGCAATTTGTTCACTGGAATTTGTGGATTCTTCCGCTAGCTTTCTTACTTCATCGGCAACAACTGCAAACCCCTTACCGTGTTCTCCGGCTCTGGCAGCTTCAATAGCTGCATTTAATGCTAACAAATTAGTTTGAGCTGATATTCCTGTTATAACATTAGTTATATTACCTATTTCATGAGATCTGTCATTCAAGCTTCTTACTGCCTTTGAAAGACTATTTGCATTTTCATAAATGGAATTCATTTGTCCATTTACTTTTTGAATAGCCTCATTTCCTTCGGTGGATAGGGCTGATGCATGAAGCACATCTCTTGTCATTTTTTCAGTATGATTAGAAATTGTTTTAGTATGATCTGTTATTTCTCTAATAACTCTAGAACTATCCTCGACTGTGTCCATCTGTTTATTAGATCCAACTGCAAGTTCTTGAACTGTTAGGGTAATATGTTCGCTGGCGTTGCTGTTTTGCTCTGCACTTGCACTTAATTGTTCTGAGGCAGATGCAACTTGTTGAGAAGAGTCTTGGACAGTACTGAATACAGCTTGGAGTGAATTAGTCATATTGTTAAAGGAAGAAGTAAGGTCGCCAATTTCATCCTTTGATTGATAATTACCCTTAACTGTAAAGTCACCACTTTCAGCTTCCATAAGTAAACCTTTAACATCTTTAATAGGGCGAATTATCATACGGCTAATGATTATACTTAGTGTTACTAAAATTATAAGTGCCATAAGAACAATACCAGTAACAAAAATAAGTATTTCCTGTTTATTTTCGTTATTTTCGTTGTTTATTGACTCTGCAATTGTTAAGTTAGATTTCTGCAATCCTTTTAAAGTATCATTAAGGGCTGCTCGGTTTTCTTCTACTTGGCCAATATATAATGAATATGCCTCTTCATTTCTATTGCTAGCAGCAAGTTCCACTACTCTATCTCTAGTTTTACTAAGTTCTTGTACATGTTGTTTATACTGCTCTATTAGATCTAGTTGCTTTTTTGTTAAGTGTGTACTTTCAATTTCAGATATTAATGAATTAATCTCCTCCCATGAAGATGAGATTTCATTAATTAATTCTTGGTTTCTCTCAGGGTCCTTTGTAACTAAAAGTTCTAGAGTATATGCATCACTAGCTCTAGCATTTACTCTAATTTGCATAACCATGTTTAGGGGTAGCAGGTTATCTTTATACATATCATTTGAACTCTTTGCCATATAGCTAAATCCTATGGTTCCTACTGAACTAAGCCCTAATCCACTTACAATGATGATAACTAATAATTTTTTAGAAATACTTAAATTTCTTAGTAATTTCAAATTGAGAACTCCTCTGAAATTTAATTTAACAAAATATATCGGCTATAAAAAATAGTTTTCCAATTGAAATTAGTACCATAAACTAGAGAGGTAAAATCAGATGTTTTATCAAACCTTCTATTGGAAAGGAAGACTAGGTATTCAATAACATTTATTGAATAATGCCAGAAATTTATTGATTTGGATTCATGTGCAACCAGATTTATCCTACTAATATTTAATCATAATTGTTAGGAGATTAGTTCTATGTACAAATGGGGTAGCATTCCTGTAAATGAACTATAAAAAAGAAAAGTGAAGTGCCACCGTCAAGTAAACAGTGGTAAAAATATAAATGTTTTTAAGCTGTGTTAGCCTATATTCTATAGGGCTAAGTCCATTTCGTTTCTGATTACGATTGTGATTGTAAATCAATTTGTATTCTTTAACCACCATACTCAATTCTTCAAATGTAGAATACTTATGTAAATAATACTTTTCACATTTAAAAGTTCCCCGAAAAGACTCCATTGGTCCGTTATCTATGCACTTTGCTACACGTAACATGCTGTAAATCATTTTTGCTTTGTCAATTTTCCTCTTATATCCAGGCTGGATATACTGGTAACACGATCACTATGAATAAGAGGCTGTTCTATTTCTAAGGTAGATATCGCCTTAACTAATAATAGAACCGTCATAGGCCATTCACTCCATCAATCTCAAACTTTGGTCTCCAGCGTTTTAAAGTAGGATAAGTAATGTTGTATTTATTACATAGTTCATTGGTGGAACAATCTCTATCCTGATATTTTTTTAAGACAATGAGTTTAAACTCGTAAGAATTTTCATACAAAAAAAGCCTCACTTAAAGCAACAGATTTTTTGTTTTTTTCTGTCTACTTTAAGGGGAGCATATAAAAAACTACTATTTACCTATATTAAAGGCATACTTTCTTAACATATATGTGAACAATTTCTAAAAAAAGGAGATGACCACAAGTCAATTTCTACTTTGCGAATAACTCTAAGATTGATTGAGTAGTTAGACCGATTTTAAAATAAACTAATTGCATCCACATTAAAAAGAAAAAGACCAGGGATATGTTTTTCCTTGTCTATACTATTTATTATCTAGGTCTTACTTTAATCCTGACAACAGGCATGTCTTGTAAAGGATTTACATTGTATCTTCTAAGCGTATTTTCAATGTTCTGTATACCCTTTACTTCAATGGTTATGTAATTTCCATTGATACCGATATAATTACAGTCTAAGTCTTCCATATCTAATCCAGAACTACCTACATCGGCTGATATAAAGCCATCTTCTGAAATATACGCATAGACAGCAATCGGTGTAAATTGCATAACTAATCCGCATTCTTGGTTTTCATCGGCTTCTTCTACTAATTTTTCCTTCTCTTTTCCTTTTCTGTTAAACAATTAAAACCCTCCCAATATTAAGTTAATGAACCATCCAATATAACTACTATGCGTGGCTTTTCATCTGTTGACGTTTGCTTAACAATTGCTTTGAGAGCTGAAAAACGCGCAAATTCCGTGCCATTGGTAAACCAATCAACCCCAATATTGATAACAGCGATACCTACCCAGAAGTCGTTATACAGTTATCAGGTTCTCGCTTAATTGACGGCTCCGTAACCTATAAAGGGAACGGCGATGGTACGATAAATGTTAATAACGATTCAAGGCTTTGGGAAGCCCCTCCACCTGATGTAGATGAAAAAAAACTTCAAGGAGATACAGAAGAGATACTCAACAAAACAAAAAGGTTTATATCTAACCTAAAAAGGGAGAAGATATTATAAAATTAATTAATCTTCGGAACTTTATTGATATAGAAGATAAATATGAATTTTTTATCCATTGGACAAAAATACAGCCCGACGAAAAATCGGACTTATTTGTATTGGTATATTAAAAATAGCGAGATACGTCTTTATTTCTCTTTGCTTTTAATTCGATAGAGCTGTAAATACTCTGTACATTCCTGAGCATAGGAGAAGATTTTTTGTAACTGGGCATATTATTCTATAGGTGGATACTATATCCATAAAAACGCACAATAAGAAAAAATACCGTAACCTAAGAAGTTAAAGGTATGAAAATTATAAATTACATATTCCTTTTGTTGTTTTTAATTATTCCATTGTCAGGATTTAGAACCTTTACAAGTTTTAATAAATCTTTTGAGTTACCTTGTCTAGAAGTGAATCCTATTATTTTTGTAAACATAAGGATATAAATACTAATTAAATCGAAAAATATTAGGAGTATTGTCCCTAAGGAGTTTTGTAATGAAGTGGTTTAAATGTTTAATTCTCATATGTTTAATTTTCCTCTTAACAGGTTGTTGGGATGTTTACGAGTTAGCCAAAACTTCTATTGTTACAGGAGTGGCTGTAGATAAAGGAGAATCGTTTAAATACAAGTTAACTATTGAAACTACGGAAGCGAGAGAAATGAGTTACCAAACAGCATCAGGTCTAGCTCCGTCAACTGTTTCCTCTTTAGAAGGTAATAATATAGGCGAGCTAACTTCTAAATTTAATATTATGAATGCTACTCATCCAATCTATTCTCATACCAGAGTGTTGGTTCTTAGTGAAGAAATAGTAAAGGACGGGTTATTAGAGTTCATGGACTTTTTTGATCGGAACAGAGAAATAAGAGACGATTTTGCTATCATAATTGCAAGAGCGGGAAAAGCTGAGGATATTCTGAAGGTAACGAATATGTACAAAAAAAGTGCTTCTCTTAAATTATTTACTCAATTAAATACTATGCAAAAGGACTGGGGAGGAGCTACTGACATTAAGTTGAATGATTATACCCGAATCTCTAATTCAGAAGGACAAGCCCCGGTACTACCTGCAGTAGAATTAGTTGGTGATCCGAAAAAAGGTGGAAAAGTTGAAAATTTGAAAAGTGAAGTGCCTGATAGTGAAGTGAAGGTTAATTCTATGGGAGTATTAAAAAATGGAAAACTAGCAGGGTATGCTTCCTTAAATGAGATTCACGGTATGCTCTTTGTCCAAGGTAAAATAAAAAGTACATCTATTATGGCTAAATGTGAAAATGGAGATAAAAAGTTTGTATACCGTGTCACTCATTCTAAAACTAAAGTTACTGCTAAAGAGTTAAAAGGTATCCCTAACTTTAACATTACGATAAAGACAGAAGGATATTTAGAAGGGACAGAATGTTTACAAAAGTTAGGCGATTTAAAAGCCTATGAGGGATTTGAAAAATCCATTAACAAGGAGATGGAGAAAGAGATAAAAAAATTAATAAAGAAAACAAAAGAGGATTTTAATGCAGATATTTTTGGATTAGGTGAACTGCTAAGACAACAGGATTATAAAAATTTCAAGAAATATAAAGATACATGGGATGATGGATATGCTAAATCGCAAATACACGTATCATTTAATTCAGAAATTAAAAGTAGTGGAACAAGAAAAGATCGTTTCATTATGAAGTGAAGAAACAAAAGAGGATGACAAGGGGTTTTATCATTAACTAAAGGGAGCACACCAGGCTCCTTATTCTGTTACTATCATGGCAGAGTCATATTTCCGTGACATACACGATGACTAAAGAATAAGAGTCAACTTATTTAAGAAATAATAGCATTAATCAAAGAAGGATTTAAGCTCAAAATTAAAAAAACGCAATAATGGACAATAGCCGTTTCAAAAATAGTACAAAGTTAATAAAATGTATCAGGCATTGATTTCACCATCCTTTTGTATATACTCCCAAGGAAAAAAGATGTACCGATAAGTACGGCAGTACATCTTTTTTCTTTTAGACAAAATGTCCACATTTTAATTGTTAAAAGGAATAATATATAGTGTTCTACAGTAATTAAAATCTTTTTGCTTTTGCTCCACTAATACGATTTTTGTCTACCTTTATTGGTTGACCTTTTACATAAAAGCGTTGATACAAATGTTTTAATTATTTTTTTATGGAACAGTCCTGATTTTGGAAGAAGGCTTATAGCAAATTGATTTTAAGAAAGTACATACAGTGATATAATACATTTACTTAACTATTATTGGTTTTATAAAAGTTTTTAAAAAGGAGAGAGGAATGGACCCTATACTACAAAGAGTTGCAAAATACATTGAGAAAGAAAACAATGCTTTAACAAAGGAACTTCTAAAACAAGCAACAAAACAATTAAATCTACAGTTAACAAATCAACAATCTGAAATACATTCTGAGCTATTACAAAAGCTTCTGAGCAGTATTTCAGTAAGTTTACTAAGTACGAAACAAGAAACAAAAAAAATGAGATTAGAATATGACCTTAATAACTTTTTTTATCAGGATGGTACTTTACTAAAAGAAACTATAGAAATAATAAGTACATTTCGATTATCTTTACTTTCGGAACTTCAGAGAAACGATTTACTGGATGATATAAATTCATCTGAAATGGCTCGACTTTATTATCAAGTTATTTATGTTTTTGACGAAGCTATTCGGAACACAACTATAAACTTCAATCGAGAAAACCAAAAAGTAATAACTACTATAGAAAAAGAAATATTAGAATTATCAGCACCCATTGTGTCAATTAAAAACGGAGTTGCTGTTTTGCCACTTGTAGGAGACTTTAGTAATTCAAGGGCTGCTCATATAATGAATGATGTAATTCCAAAAGTTTCTCAACTCAATCTAAAAATGCTAATTATAGATTTTTCAGGAATACATAGTTTCGATACACATGTAGCGCAACAGGTTTTTCAAATAAGAGATATTTTAAATCTTTTGGGTATTCAGCTTATCTTTACAGGTATTAGACCATCTATTGCTCAAACAGCAGTAAATTTAGGGATTAATATTAAGGATTTACAAACATATAACACTGTAAAACAGTTCTTGGATGTGTTGGATAAAGATGGTGAAATAAAAAAATTAGATGAAACAAGCCACTAATGATAGGTGGCTTTTTATAATGATTTGAGTTTATATTCTATTATCTAATTCACTGTTTAACAAAAGAATAAAATCTAAGGAAAGATTTAGGCGAATAGCTTCTTTAATTGCAAAAATTAAGGCAACATTACTTAGAGAGTTTAAAGAATTCAAATTATGTCTCCATTCACTTAGAAAAGTAAATATTTACTTTTTTCTGTTTTATTATTCTAAATAAAAAAATACTTTACTGGGGAAGATTAGATGGAAGCTGGGAGCTGGGAGCTGGGAGTTAATTTTTTTTATAAATTTTATGATAAATACATCAAGCGTGATAATATAGTAATGTAAAAACCATCTTCTTTAATGTGAAAAAGAAGATGGTTAGGAAAATTCCTGGGAGACCTTTTCCCTAAATTGAAATATAACATAATTGTCTTGAAAAATATAATTATTTGAATTTAAAAACGACTTTAAAAGTAACAAGGGGCTTTTTTAAATAAGAAGTCCTTATTTTCTGTAATCCCGTCAGGAATTCTGTAATAAGTAAAAATTGAAATGGATTTTTCTGTAACTTTACATTTATAAAGGGAAATGTTATGATTTAAAAGAATTATTTTTGTTCGGTGTAAGAGTTTATTGTACCTTTACATCTTGATAATCACTGAGAGCAAGGATAGTATTACATTGTGTGTTTTTTACACACTAGGAGGCAACACAAATGGAAAAAGGTAATGTAAAATGGTTTAATGGCGAAAAAGGCTTCGGATTCATCGAACGTGAAGGTGGAGAAGATGTATTCGTTCATTTCTCAGCGATTCAAGGCGAAGGTTACAAAACTTTAGAAGAAGGTCAAGCAGTTACTTTTGATGTGGAGCAAGGTCAACGTGGACCTCAAGCTTCAAACGTAAATAAAGCTTCTTAATTTTACAAAACAAGAAAGGCAGGCTCTTTTAGGGGAGTCTGCCTTTCTTGTTTTCTGTGAAACAGGAACGCCCACTCGTAAAGGAGTAGGGAAATGAAAACAGTAAATCAAATGGTAAACTAAGTGTAGCATGTAATTAAAGATTATCCTAATTTAATGAGAGTGGCCTTTAAAATGGCTCTTATTTTTATGGAATTCTTGAAATATATTTTTCTGGTTGTACGCTAATGGACCATCTAGGTATATGGGGTAAAATAAAAATTGTAATGAATTGCACTTAAGGTAACGTGTGCGAAGATTAAACAAGGTAATTGCTCTTTCTGTTATTTTCGTAAGAAGGTAATATATAGAAAATATAATATTAAGATTAGTAGAGTTTTCAGCATGTTCAAAGGGAATTTAACCTTTCCTTCTTAGTAATCCGACACGATTCCTCTTATTTTTACTTTTTTCGATTTTTTAAGAAGAAGTAGTTGACACTTAAAATAAATTTATGGTATTATAATAAATTTGATATAAAAACATATGTGTGTTATGGTTAAGAAGGTTACCAAATATGGAGGTGTTTTATTTGTTTCAAATAGGCGATAACATTGTTTATCCAATTCAAGGAGTAGGTATAATTAAAGCCATAGAGGAAAAGGAAATCTCAGGAGTAAAAAAACAGTATTATGTCATAAACATGGTTATCAGTAAAATGGAAGTCATGATTCCCACAGATAAAATATTGAATTCAAATATACGTCCTATTACTGACATAATTGAATTAAAACACATCATCAACACTTTTCATCATGGAGAATCAGATAGATTATTGTCTTGGA